>Ga0180732_1002122_pt1 | contig 11005 bp, 12 predicted proteins | sample KR11_01MetaG_FD_148674 | JGI IMG/M metagenome (GOLD analysis project Ga0180732, IMG submission 148674) | Groundwater microbial communities from the Olkiluoto Island deep subsurface site, Finland - KR11_0.1 MetaG | ecosystem: Environmental > Aquatic > Deep subsurface > Groundwater | place...
AAAGAAAAATAAAGTTGACACCTATTTTTTCATTCTAAATCCCAAAAAACCGAAAGTCAAATGAGAAAATTAAGTTGACAGAGAGTGGGTCTCTGTCGGTTTTGTAGAAAAATAGAGTTGACCCCAATTTTCCCTACAAAATATCATTTTTTCCGATTAACCCGAAGTGGGGGCTGTCAAGCTGTCAATAATTTCTTTTGAAACTGGAGTCGGGGTGGGATTGGCCGCTTTATTCTTTTTAGAATCAAGGATTGAACCGTTATTTACCTTTACCGGAGCGGTAAGGGAGTCAAGGATTTCCGCGGGTATAGTAAGTGGGGTCAGCTCTATTTTTCTACTCTATTTTTCTATTTTTTCCAAGACAAATTTTTTGATTTTTTCAGCGGATTTAAAGACTTTTTGAGCTTCTGACCAGGTAAACTCGGGATAGTCGCCAGGGTAACGGGTTTCTATGTAATAACGATTAAGTATTGTCAATTCTCTATGAAAATTTTGGATGTCTGGCGCTAAATCACTTAACAAGGTTTCTAACTCGATAAGATCGTGAATTTTATGAAATTTTTTATTATAGAAAACTAACAACCCTTTTAGATATTTTTCTGCCATTTGTTGAGACAAAAAACAAGCTGTGCTTGGCGCGCCACCTTCTTTTAAAATCGCTTTTATTGAAAGTTCGTCTTCTCGTGCCTTTTTTAACCACTTTTCATAATTTTTTTCCCTGTTATTTCGCATACAAAACCTTGCCTTTATTTAAAATATCTTTTATAAAAAAATCATTCATCTTTTCCCCTTTTTTTAAATTTTTTGGTGTATATACCAACAAATCGATTGGAAAAGGCCGAGGAAAGATTGAACCATCAATTTCCATAGCGGTTTTGCGTGTATTTTTTGTCTCTTTTACAATCAGTAAATCTACATCGCTGTCTGGAGTTGTTTTTCCCCAGGCATAAGAGCCAAAAAGAATAATTTTCTCTGGCTTGTATTCTTTCACAATTCTTTGAACTACTTCTTTAATTTTTTTCTGAGTTGATTTCATATAAAGGAAAATGGGGGGGGTTAGCTCTATTTTTCTTCTCTCCTCGGCCTTCTCCTTTCTCTTAATGAGCTAAATTTTAATAGACGAGTTAGACGGACGACCAGACGGACGACGTCGGACACGTCGACAAAAAATAGATAAAATCTTTCCCTTCTTTAAAAACTATCTGCCGATTATTTCCTCGCTCAATAATATGGAAAGGTGGGTTGGGAGCTGTGATCCGTAATGGTCTGGCCATATTGAACTATCATAACACAGGTTGTTAAGGAAAAATAGAGTTGACCCCAATTACTTTTGAAGCGTGATTTTCAGAGCTACAATCTCCATCTCTCTTTTAATATTCTTATCAGAAGTTACGGTTATCCTGTCGCCCTCTTTGAGTTGGCTAAAAGTTATTTCCTCTTCTGAAAAAGGCATCAGCGGCTGGTTTTGTTTCATCGCGGCCTGCATTTCTTCCGGTGTCTTTGCCGTAATCTTTACGATTTTCGTTGAAGAAGTTATTTTTACGGTTCTTATGGTGGGCTTTGAGTCCTCGGAAAGAGGATTTGTGGAAACAGGGCTTGCCTCAATTATCAGCGAATCGCCTGAAACCGAAATGGTTTTGATTGTTCCTCCGATTGAGAGTATTTCTCCTTGTATCGGGAATATGGGGATTGTGGTGGAATCAACCAATTTTGTCGCCTTGTCCCAGGCAACGATGTATCCGGCGCTATAGCCGCTGTCGTAACCTGTTTTGTCAATACCAGCCTTATTGATGATGCCGGAATTTCCAATGAAAAACGAGACAATAATAAGAATCGCTACCAAGATAACTTTTAAAATTTCTTTGAATGCCATAAATTATATTTTTATTTGGTTGGTTTTAAAACGCTAATTTCTTCTTTAAGCTGATTAATTTCGTCCTGCTGTTCCAGGTTCTGCGCCGTCAGGTTTTGTATCTGCTTCTGCTGCTCCTTTATTGCCTCAACCAGAACAGCGGTTACCTGGCTGGTTTCCATTGAATAATAGCCGGTCTTCGGGTCTTTACTGACAAGTTCGGGAACAACTTCTTTAGCCTCCTGCGCAATGAACCCGATGTCTTTTTTTCCAACAGCCGGACCGCTTTTCCATTCAAAGTTCACGCCGCGCAATTTTTCCACTTTATCAAGCGCATTCTCTATCGTTGTTATGTTCGTTTTAAGGCGCGCGTCAGAAGTGTTTGTCCATGCTTTGGTTCCGCCGCAAGCCGGACTGTCGCAAAAAATGCCATAACTTCCGCCGGCGCCGTAGACGCCGTAACCGTCGGTACTGGAGGCGTAGCCGTAGACGCCGGCGCTGCTGTTACTGAAGCCGAAGACGCCGTATCCACTGCCGCTGTAGCCGTAGACGCCGTTGTCCCAGCCGCTGCCCCAGACGCCAATGAGACCGCTGCCCCAGACGCCGTATCCACTGCCGCTGTAGCCCTTGACGCCGGTACCACTGGCGGTGGTGTTGATGCCGTAGACGCCGTAACTGTCGGTACTGGAGCTGGAGCCGGAGACGCCGGCAGTCGCAGTTAATGTTGTTGCCTTAAGCCAGTTCGGGCTACTGTCTGTAATATCGCCCGCAGGACCCGCCGGACCAGTTGCTCCAGTTAGTCCAGTTGCGCCAGTAGGTCCAGTTGCACCAGTCGGTCCTGCGGGGCCTTCCGGACCAGTTGCACCGGTAAGTCCAGTTGCGCCAGTTAGTCCGGTTGGTCCAGTTGCTCCAGTTGCTCCAGTTAGTCCAGTTGCTCCAGTTAGTCCAGTTGCTCCAGTTGGTCCAGTTGCGCCAGTTGGTCCTGCGGGGCCTTCCGGACCAGTTGCACCGGTTAGTCCAGTCGCGCCAGTAGGTCCTGTTGCTCCGGTTGCACCTGTAGGTCCAGTTGCACCAGTTAGTCCAGTTGCGCCAGTAAGTCCCGTAGCTCCAGTAAGTCCCGTAGCGCCTGTTGCTCCAGTTGCACCAGTAGGTCCCGTAGGTCCAGTCAGTCCCGTAGCGCCTGTAGGTCCTGTATAATCAACCCAAGCCGCGCCGTTGCACATCATATGCTTGTTTGTCCCGGAGTTAAAATACAGGGCGCCTTTCTTTATAGCTGCGCACGCAAATGGCTGCGCCGCCATAGGAAGAAGTTTAAGCGGACCCGCTACATCAAGTTTGGCTTCCGGAATCGCCGTCCCGATGCCGACATTGCCGTTCTGGACAATCAAACCGTTGGCGGCTCCGCCGGTGTTTAAGATGAGTCCGCCTGCTTTGGATTGGCCGGTGGAGCCGATGTTTAAAGGCGTGTCACAGCCAGGAGTGCCCGAGGTACAATCAGGCGGGTCAGCTATTGGTTCGGTCCATGCAGAAGCAAAATAAGCCAGAGAAAAAGAGATTGCTAAAACTGATACGATAAAGGCGATGCTTTTGACTACTTTGTTTGGTTTAAACATAGGTTTTGATTTAAGATTTATAAATTAAAATTTAAAATACATATTTAATGACAAATTTCCAATGACTAATGACAAATCAATGACTAATCCTAAATGACAAATTAATATTTTCTTTTTACTATAGCTGAAAATATCAGGGTTAATTCGCGCGCTTCTTGCCAGAACTTGCGGCATTTTTCCGCTTCATTGGGTTCAGCGGTAGCAAGCATATGCAACCAGTGAGTCGTTTCCTTAGCTTCTTTTTTACTTATACCGATTTTATGAATAAAATCTTTTTTACTCTCGGCACAATCAGCTTCCATGTAATTGGCACCTATGCTAGTCCCGGAGCGAACTAATTGATTAATAATTGGCCGATTAATATTATTTTCCTTGATACTTTTAACAAAAATAATTATTCCCGCCCCAAATTCAGAAGTACGTTCAGCAAGGTTATATTTATTTTTGACATTTGGATTTTGACATTGATTTGTCATTGAAAATTAGTCATTTGACATTATCAAAAACTATTTTTGTGTTTTGTTTTTGAATTTCAAATTGGAAATTTATCATTAATCTACTATTCATAAATCATACTTCATAAATCATTTTACCGCCGGCGCTGTCAGGCTGTCAATAATTTCTTTTGAAACCGGGGCCGGGACAGGAGTTGAATTATTGTTTGTTTTTGCCGGAGCAGTAAGAGAATTAAGAACCTCTGCGGAAACCGGGGGTTGTTTTTCGCCGGAAACCGGCGCTGTTAAACTGTCAATGATTTCTTGCTCGGTTTTTGGACGCTGTTGGACAGCTTCGTAATTTTTTTTCGGATTGTATTTATTCGCGTATTTAAAAATTATCAGAGATAAAGCAAGAATAAAAACAACAATTAAAATTACCAGTAATGCGAATTTGACAATGGGTTTTTGGGACTTGATTGATGATATTGGGTTATACATAGTTAAAATTTAAGTATTTAAGATTAGTTATCGTTAATGTGATTTATTATATCACAAAACAGAAAATTTATCCAATAAAGTTATCCACAGGGTAGCAGAACGAAGTACGCTACCCTGTAGCCCTGAACCGTGTTGCCGTAGGCAACTCTGGTTCAAAGCACAGGGCTTCAAAAACTTATTTCAATTTCAAATTCGCGTCTGCTTGCACATCTTCCCGTTTTCCCGCTTGCCCCAAACGGAACCGAGAAACTTTATACCGAAAATATCCGGCCAGCGCAATCATAACCGCGTTATCGCCAGTGTATTCTTTTCGCGGCATCAAAAAATTTATTTGCGGCAAATCTTCGCTTAGCGCCTTTTTAAGCCGGTTGCATAGGGTTTTATTAGCCGCCACTCCGCCGCCAATAATCACGGAGTTAATATTGTATTCTTTAGCGGCCCTAACGGTTTTACTGACCAAAACATCAATTACCGCTCTTTGAAACGAAGCCGCGATATCGGCTGTTTGGGCGCGGGTTAATTTTTTGCCGTTTTGTTTCAACGGCTCAATAATATTTTTGACCGCTGTTTTCAGCCCGGAAAAACTGAAATCATAATTTTTACTCGTCATCATCGGCCGCGGAAAATTAAAAGTTTCCGGATTCCCTTTTTTCGCCAATTGTTCTATTTTCGCTCCAGCCGGATAGCCCAGTCCCAGCATTTTTCCCACCTTGTCAAACGCTTCGCCAACCGCGTCATCTCTGGTCTCGCCAATTATTTCATACTTTAGACATTTTCGCATCAAAACCAATTGCGTATGCCCTCCGCTCACTAAAAGCGCCAATGCCGGCATTTTCGGTTTTGACATTTGACATTTGACATTTGACATTGGCAGCATTGCTGCCACAATGTGCCCTTCCATATGATTCACTCCGACAATCGGCTTTTGCCATTTCCAAGCCAATGTTTTTGCCGCGCTCACCCCCACTAAAAGCGCGGGGATTAACCCCGGTCCCGCGGTTACAGCGATTAAATCAATTTTTGGGGGCCGGGTTTTTGCTTTTTTAAATACCTTGTCTAACACTTTAACGATATTTTTTTGATGCAAGCCGGCAGCCACCTGCGGCACCACTCCTCCGAATTTTTTATGCTCTTTGATTTGCGAACAAATAACATCAGCCAGAATATTTATCCGGTTATTCTTTGTCCTAATAATCGCGGCCGCGGTTTCGTCGCAGGATGTTTCAATACCGAGTATTAGCATAGGGATTATTCTTTTTCAACAATAAAAAAATTTAATAATTATAAATCAGTATTTACTCACAAACCATTCTTTTTAAACCACAAATCACAAGCACCAAATTCCAAATAAATCACAAACCACAAATCACAATATTTAAAACACAAAAAGTTTAAAAGTTTTAATTTTGGATAATTGGAATTTGTTTGGGTTTTGTCCCGAGTACTCGGGATTGGGATTTGGAATTTCTTCCATTATATCTCATTTTCTCTTGACTGACAACCATTTTTATATTATTATAATTAAATAATTTTGGCCCTATCGTCTAGTGGTTAGGACACCAGGTTTTCATCCTGGTAACAGGGGTCCGATTCCCCTTAGGGCTACAAAATTAAAAAAATCCTTTACTGAAAAGGATTTTTATTGTCAAAATTCAAATTTTAGAAATAATTTAAATTAATTTTTTCTGTAATGTTTGGTTATTTGAAAAACTTCTGCTGTATTATTGATAATAAAAAATAAAGCTCGATATTTCTTGTCTAAACGAAAAGAATATACACCGCGCCATTTCGGCTCAAGAAGTTCAACTTTTAATGAAGGGTAATTTATATTTTTCTCAAAAAGAAGTTTAGCTTTAATCCATTTTTTGGCCAAATTATGCTCATTAAGAAAAAATTCCTCTTCTTTTCTTAGGGGTTTTATTTGCATAATTTTTTGGCATAAGAAGATCTTTTAAGGCCAGATTCTAAATCTTCCAAAAATTCTTCACTGTAAATATCTGTTTTGCGGAAATCATCAACCACTGTTTCGATGGAATCTTTTGGAATAGATTCATAAAAACTTGAAGCCAGTCTTTTGTAGGCTGCGGATTGCTGTTTGAGCCTTAAATATTCAATTTTTGAAATAATTATTTTATCCATATGTATTTATTACTTTTATAATTTTTATTATACTCTCTTAAAACTAAGTGTCAAATTTTTTTGTCATTATGGTTAAATGGCAAAGAGGAGTAAGAAAGTCGCACTTTTCTTCTCCTCTAATTTTTTTCCAAGTTTATAAAACTATTTTGTAGATTTAGAAAAATTATTTTAAAAATTTAAAAAACTTCGGCAATTTTTCGCCGAGGTTTTTTTATTACTTTAAACTTTTTCTTGCATTATAATAGGAATCGTAGTTTGCCATTTCTTAATTTCTTGAAAATTTTTATAGGATAGGTTGGGTTTCCGCCTGCGACGGACCCGCCGCAGGCGGGCAAATTAGCAATACAGTAGTCTACAAACAAAACCAGTCCCGAGTAATCGGGACTGGTTTTTAAAAAGCTTTACATACCATTATTTCTAATAAGTAAATTCGGCATTGAGGCAATTCTTTTTAATCCATTCGTAATATTCTCCAGAACATAATTTTTGTCTTTCCGGCGTTACGATGGGCATGCAGTTTATATATTTTTCTTGAGGACAGAAAAAAGCGGTTTTTTCTGTATCTACTTTTTTAACAATATCTTTCATATCATGGTAAGCGGATTTCAAAAAGTCAATGGTTTCTTTTGCCATCTTTTGTCCGCTTTTTTCTTTAGCCGAGACAACTTTTTGCTCGGCGCTTGCAAAGAGCCCTTCAGTTTCAGCCACATCCTTGCCCGCCGCTTTCAGTTCTGCGATTTTTGCCTTGATTTCCGCCAAGCGGTTTTCGGCCTTAACAACGGCGGTATCGGTTCTTGAGGCCAGAATCGCTTTAACAATTTGTTTGACTATTTCCTGCCTGGACTTAAGCAAATCCCTGATTTCTTTAGCCAGATTTTTCAGTTCTTCCGGAGCAGTAGCCGCCTGGATTTTAGTTTTTTCCGTGTTTAACTCCGCAATCGCAATATCTATATTCGTACTCAACTGTGTTTTTAAATCAGCTCTTATGTTCGTCATTTTTGCGACTCGTTCTTCAGTATTCGTGAATTGCTTAATCTGAATGTCAACAAGATTCAGCAATACCGTTTTTCGTTTTTCTTCTTTTGTTTTTTTCGCCGCCGCAATGCGAGCTTCTATCGTCTTTCTTTTGGAAGTGATTTTTTCTTTTAGAGCCGCGTCTCTATCGGCTACTTCTTGACTTTTCTTGTCTTTAAACTCTTTTAAATCCAAGCGCATCTGCTGCAAGCGGCTGTTGATGTCGTCTATATTCGCACTCGCGCTTGATGAACAATCACTGACAGTCGTCCATCCTGCCGGAACATCGCATGGCGTCGGAAACGACCTGCATTCTCCGGAAGGAGACACGGCGTTGGTTATTACTTGGGCGCACACTGTAGCTAAGACCGAAGGCGCGATTCCCAAAGTCGCGACAAGCGCCAAAAGGGCTACAATAGTAATTTTTTTCATAGGTTTATAAATTAAAAAATGGTTAAATAGCAGACTCGTTGGCGGTCTGATTGATTTCTTCAAATATGGTTTCATCCCGCGCAAGATTATCTATATCCTGCGAAAGACCGACTAAATTATTTTCTTCTTCGCCTAAGCCGGTTTCCGGCGAAATTTCGCCAACCTCTTTCAGGGTTTCAACGATTTCGTCGGAGATAATATCGTCCTGATTGAACAAAGCCATATCGCTGTCTAAAACGTTCAGCTCGGAAATATTTTTTTCCAGAAGAGAAATGTCTATTGCCTTCGGCGCCGGCTGATAATATTTGTTTTTTATGACAACCAGCATTATTCCCGCGGCAAGTCCCAGAATAATTACGCCTGCAATAATATTTTTACCCATATTGTTATTGTTTACGCTTGCACTGTATTAATTACTTTGAATTACGAAATAGCTCTTTTCTGTCATTGCGAGCGTAGCGAAGCAATCTCTATCTCAGAATGTGAGATTGCCGCGTCGCTGCTGCTCCTCGCAATGACAACATTCGGGAGTTTCGTAATTCAAAGTAATTATATATTGGCGGAAGCAGCCGACCGCCTGCTTACCGAGATTAATGATTACTGAATCGTTGAAGCTGTTTAAAAGTATATCACAACTAAAAAATTTAACCAAACCGAATCATTTGCCGCTTTCCGAATCTCCTTTCGCCCTATCTTTGAATTCTTCCAATTTTTGCCGCAAAAGCGGATAATTTTTCAGTTCTAAGTCCTCTGCCAATAATTTTTCCGCTTCCTCGCGGGCTGATTTTAACGATTTTATATCCGCGAAATCGGCGACTTTCAAATCCGGAAATCCCGACTGTTCGCTTCCGAGCCCCAAAAAGATCCCCGGGCCGCGAAGTTTCAAATCAAGCTCCGCCAATTCAATGCCGCTTGAACGTTTTTCCAGTTCTTTAAGCCGGCTCGCGGCTTCTTCGTTTTTTGAATCATTGAATAAAAAACAATAGCTCTGCGCATCGCTCCTGCCCACTCTGCCGCGGAACTGGTGAAGCGCCGATAGCCCAAAGTGCTCGGCTCCCTCAATCATCATAATCGTCGCTTTTGGAACATCCACGCCTACCTCAACCACCGCGGTTGACACTAAAATATTTATTTTGCCCCATGCGAACTCCGCCATTGTCTGTTCTTTTACTCGCGGCTTTAGCCGGCCGTGAAGCAATCCGAGATTAAACCCTTTGAACTCTTGCTCGCTTAACCGCTTATATTCTTTTACCGCGGACCGCGTTTGACTCGCGTCCGAACCTTCAACCCCGTTAGAAATTGCGTTTCTAACGGGGTCAACCATCGGGCAAATGATAAACGCCTGATAGCCGGACTTAATCTGTTTTTTGATAAATTCGTACGCCTTTTGCCGGTTTTCCGGCGAAACAATTTTGGTGATTATTTTCTTCCGGCCTTTGGGCATCTGGCTGATTGTTGAAATATCCATTCCGCCGTAAAAAGCCAAAGCCAAAGTCCGCGGAATCGGCGTGGCGCTCATTGATAAAAAATGCGGGATGGCGGCATTCGGCTCGTTTTTTGGCTTTACCCCGTTAGCCCCGCTTAGAGATTTATCTCTAACGGGGCTAACGGGGTTTGTCCAAAAACCCCTTTGGCGCACGCCGAAACGGTGCTGTTCGTCAATAATCATCAGAGACAGATTTTTAAATCCGACTTTTTTCTGAATCAAAGAGTGGGTGCCGATTAAAAAATCAATCTGCCCTGCGGAAATTTTTTTCAGCATCAGGGCGCGGCTTATGTCTTTTATCCCTTCTCCCATTTTCCAAACTTTGGCGGTTGAACCGGTAAAAAGTCCGATTGCGATGGACTGGTTTTTAAATAATTTCAGCGCGCTTTGGAAATGCTGAAACGCCAAAATTTCCGTAGGCGCCATAAAAGCCGCTTGCCCGCCGCATGAGGCGACTTCCAGCGCGGCCATAAAAACAACCGCGGTTTTGCCGCTTCCCACATCTCCGCTCAAAAGCCGGTTCATCGGATACGGCTTTTCCAAATCCCGCAAAATTTCCCACGCCGCTTTTCGCTGGTCATCAGTCAATTTAAAAGGCAAGTTTTTGACAAATCCCTGAATCAGTTCTTTTTTGAAAATAAAGGGCTTCGCGGTTTTTTTCCGCCAGGAAATTTTTTGCCTTATCGCCGCCAGCTGAATGATAAAAATTTCTTCAAAAGCGAATCTTTGCTTCGCTTTTTCAAGCGTTTTTTCGCTGTCGGGAAAATGAATTTGCTCAAGCGATTTTTGCAGAGAAAAAAATCCGTATTTTTGGGCTATTTCTCCGGGCAGAAAGTCCTTCGCCTCTCTTGCCAAAGGCAGAAATCTTTTCGCCAAATTTCTTAAATAGCGCGAAGTCAAACCTTGTGTTTGCGAATATACCGGCACCAATCTTCCTGTGTGGGCGAGCTTTCCAGCTTCGTCAATTTTTTCATAAACGGGATTGCTAATCTGCGTCTGCTTTTTATAATGCTCTATTTTCCCGCTTAAGCTTACCTCTGCTCCGGCAGGAAAACTTTTCGCCAAATACGGCTGATTAAACCAAATTGCCCTGATGCTTCCGGTTGCGTCTTCAATTATCGCTTCGGTAATGTTTACCCCACTCCTTTTTCTTAAAAGGAGGGGGTTTATATGCCGCCTGAAAATCGCCTTGTTTTTTATGCTTAAAATTTTGCCCCGAATACTCGCGGTTTCTCCGACCCTAAGATTGGCAATAGGCAAAAGATTTCTAAAATCATTGTAGCGCCTCGGAAAATAAAAAAGCAGGTCATTAACGGTATAAAGGCCTAATTTATGCAACTTTTTCAAATAAAAAGCGGAGATAATCCTTACATCCTTGAGAAATGTTTCTAAATTTAATTTACTAATCATATTTAAAAAAATATTCCTCTCAAGATAAATCCAATTCAACCCTTTCCTTTTTGCCCGCCCAAGCTAAAACATTTTTGGTTGGCGTGGCGGAAAAAGATAAAAATCAGTAAGGACTACAAAGACA
>Ga0180732_1002123_pt1 | contig 11004 bp, 7 predicted proteins | sample KR11_01MetaG_FD_148674 | JGI IMG/M metagenome (GOLD analysis project Ga0180732, IMG submission 148674) | Groundwater microbial communities from the Olkiluoto Island deep subsurface site, Finland - KR11_0.1 MetaG | ecosystem: Environmental > Aquatic > Deep subsurface > Groundwater | place...
CAGCGCCTGTCTTTATCGGAGTAGGAATTATTACCGGAGTGATTTATTTCGCAACTAAAAATAATTTATTGGACAATTATTGGAATATTTTATTATTGGCGTTGATTGTTTTTGAAATTGGCAATACTATGTTTTCAAGTAAAAAAGACATGGAGGGGGCAATTGAATTACTGCTTGCTGTAATATTCCTGGGGGGGGTTTGTTATTTACTGGGTCTTCGTATTCAGGTCAGCGCGATTATGGCTTTTCTTTCCCAGCCATTGATAACAGCAATTTTTCAAAAAGGAAGTGTGTATTTGCTCTTTCCTGTCATTGTCGACACAATTATTATATTGGTCTTGAAAATTTTCCATAAATAATTATTCCCATTGCAAACCATCCCCTCCTTCGTGTAATATATCAACTATGCCCAAATCGGCAGTGATCGTTCTGATAATAGGAATTTTGGCGCTTGGGATCGCGTCACTTTTTATATTCCGTATTACGGACAGATTTTTACCGGCGCAAAAACTTGAGACGACAAAGACTATGGATACAACAAATACCAAGGATTTAAAAATTGAAGATATAAAAGTAGGCGATGGGCGCGAAGTCAAAAATGGAGACACTGTAGTGATCGATTATCTGGGGACTCTTCCGGATGGCACAAAATTTGACAGTTCATATGACCGCGGAGAACCTTTTGAAACCCAGATCGGTACGGGACAAGTAATCAAAGGGTGGGATCTGGGTGTGGTAGGAATGAAGGTGGGCGGAAAAAGAAAGTTAACAATTCCGCCAAGCCTCGGATATGGAGAGCAAGCAACAGGTCCAATTCCTGCTAACTCCACCCTCATCTTCGAGGTTGAGCTGGTTGATGTAAAGTAAGTTAAATACCGATTTTCCAAATATTTTTCTCCAAAAATGCTTCGATGGTTTGTCTGTTAGCTTTATTTATAAGGTTTGGGTGTGAAAACTTGTTATTTTTGGCGTAATCAGCAAGTGTGATGATTTCCTTTCCCTCCAAATACGCTAACCGCTTGTGGTAGCTATTTGTCAGCGCTTTGCCTACTATTTCTTCCATGATAACAGTTATCTCTTTTTCATCAAATTCTTTGAACGCCGCGTAATATTTTTTTCTGTCAATAAATTTAATATTTATGGGGACGAACCCTTCTCGAATCAACAAATAATTATTAATTACTCTGCCAATACGGCCGTTACCGTCAACAAACGGATGGATATTTTCAAAAGCCAAGTGCAGTCTTGCTATCCGTTTGATGATATTTTCATGGCTGGTGGCATTGTACTCGGCCAGCATTTTTTCCAGACGGTTCACGATTTCTTGTGGGCTCGGAGCAATATGATTTCCAACCCGAACATACTCATTGTCTTTTCTAAATCTGCCGGCAACATCGTCACGGATATTGGAAATCAACATTTTATGAAGCGACAAAATTACCTCAAGTGTAAGCTCTTGCTCTTTGGCTCTTTTGTCTATATATGATACGACTCGCGCCAAATTCTTGGTTTCAAAAATTTCCCGTTCGGTGATAAATCTGTCTAAGTCAATTTGCAGAAGTATTTTTTCAGTTTCTTCAAGAGTAAGGGTACTGTTCTCTATGGCATTAGAGTTATACACTTGCTCGGCGACTTCCGTTTCGGAGATAAGATCAATAAGCGCGTTCTTGCCAATAGACGCCTTATAATATCTCTCTCTGAGAGAATTTATCTTATTGAAAACATTGAGTATTTTTGCCATGTACTAGATATTATATTCTTTTTCACGGTTTTGTCAACATAACCGTGAAAAATAGATAAAATTGTTGAATTTTCACGGTTTTGGTTGCGATTCACTATGTTTTTTCGTCTATTGTAGATTTTATTATCATTCCGTCTTTTCGCAATAAAGGGCAGGGTTGTAAATGTGAAGAGCGGCAATTACATGGGATAATTTCTGTATAAATAATAGGCCTGCTCATATACTCTATCAACCCATTTATTAACCTCCTCATAGTCTATATTATGTTTTAATAAAGCAAGGCGAACGTCCGCTCTGATTCTTGATTTAATTATTTCGTGATTCGTCCAATCAATCGCGATATCCCTTTTTATTGTCCTGACAATTTCGCGAACCAACTCTTTAAGCTCTTTGCCTTTCAGTGCTTTTTTACCGTTAGATAGCGCGTCATAAAATGCCATTTCTTCACTCGTTAGTCCCAAATCTTCTCCTGCCTTCTCTGCCTTTTTTATTTCCTTTGCTAGTTCTATTATCCGTTCTATTACTTTTGAAGAATTAATTATATTATTCTCGTACTCTTCTATTATTTTCTCCAGCATTTCAAGAAGGCTTCTATACCTTAGAAAATTTGTCCTCATTTTCGTTCTTAATTCTTCATCCATTAATTTTTTAACCATCTCTACTGTCAAATTTTTTAATCTGGATTTTTTGACGTCTTCCAGGAACTTTTCGTCCAGAATTGAAATATCAGGTTTGTCTTTACCTTTTTGACCGAAGATATTTATAACTCCTTCTGCTACAATTCCTTTTGAAATAAGGTCTTTAATCGCTGTCTCAGTTTTTTTATCAATATAAACAGGTTCTACCAAGGTTGTTTTAATTATTGTTTTTCTTACTCCTTCAAAAAATTCTACCTCATCACGAATTGAGTTCGCTTCTTTATGAGGCATTATTAATGTGAATAATTTATAAAGTTGGTTTTGTGAATTAAGATAATTCTTTTTTCTTTCCTTACTAACATCTCCCGATATTGGATCAGTCAGAACTGCATTAACTGCGGTTGAAAAAATTTCGACCAGTTCTGCTCCTGATAATTTTTTCCAATTTTTATATTCTATATCCGGGAAATATCCTCTAACCTCTTCGTATACTTCAAGCATCCGCTGGATGAGATCTTCAATGGGGATCATGGCCTGTCTTTGTATATCAGAAGTATAAATAGCCAGTGCCTTTTTCAGATTATCGGCAACACCTATATAATCAACTATAAGTCCTCCTTCCTTATCCTTGTATCTTCTATTTACGCGGGCAATTGCCTGCATGAGAGTATGTCCTTTTATTGGTTTATCAAGATACATTGTGTGAAGGCTTGGTACATCAAATCCGGTTAGCCACATATCGCAGACTATAACTAATTTCAAAGGATCTTTTGGATTCTTAAATCTCTTTTCAATTTCTTTATTGTCCAATTCTTTTTGAATTTTGCCTTCATAATCATGATTACTGGATATTACAACTGCAACTTCAGGGGCATTTTCGATGCCATAGATGTTCCCATACATTTTTACTGCAATTCTTCGGCTCATTGTAACAATCATGGCCTTTCCTTCAAGCATTCTATTATTAAAATGATAAATTATGTCTTTTGTGACTTGTCTGAGTCTATCTTCCGCGCCAACGGCTTGTTCCAAGTTTACCCATTTTTTCTTAAGTGATTCTTTAATATCTATAGGTTTTTCCCCAAGCAGCTCATCAAATTCTTCTTCCATAAAATCGTTTACTATATGTAAAGGAGCAAGTCTCCCTTCATAATAAATAGGAACTGTTGTTCCGTCTCTCTCTGATTTATCAATCGGGTATTCACTGATATTTTCACCGAATACTATCTGAGTATTTCTATTACTTAAAGAGATAGGTGTTCCTGTTATGCCCATGAACGAAGCATTTGGTAAGACCTCGCGAGCGTTGCCGGCAAGTATTGCGTATTGAGACCGATGAGCTTCATCAGCTATTACAATAATATTCTCCCTATCTGTTAGAGAAGTATTTTCCACCCCGCCCTTCGGGCACCCCTCAAGAGGGGAATCCATGTTGAACTTTTGTATTGTTGTAAAAAGCAATTCCGCTCCCGCTCCGCGTAATTTATCAGCCAATCCCGCTATGCTTTCCGCTTGTTTGGCAGTGGGGTATCCGGTTCTCAAAAATGTCTTATACATCTGCTGGTCGAGATCATTTCTGTCAGTAAGGAATAATATTGTCGGGCCGGCTAGTTCTTCCATTTTTTTAATCTTATTCGTATAAAAAACCATGGAGAGTGTTTTTCCGCTTCCCTGCGTATGCCAGAATACTCCGATCTTTTTATTTCCTTTTATTGCCTTTAATGTTCTTTCTATGGCGCGATTTACCCCAAAATATTGATGATACATACACATTTTTTTTGTAAATTTCGTGACGTCTTTTTCCGCATCGGCTTCAAAAACAATGAAGTTTTGTATGATGTCCAAAAGTCTTGCTGGAAGAAATAATCCTTTCACCAGTAATTCCAGTTCTGTCTTCCCCGGGTTTTCTTCATTTTCGCTCTCAATTCCTTTCCATGGACTGAAGAAATCCCAATTTGCGCTGACTGTTCCATGTCGGGCTTTCATCAGGTCGCTGATCGCGAGTACTTGATTGTAATAAAATATTTTCGGTATTTCTTTTTTATATAAGTCGTGTATTTGAGAATACGCGTCGGCTATTGTGGCATTTTCCCTCGTCGGGCTTTTGAGTTCGAATAAACCGACAGGAATACCGTTGATAAATATAACAACATCGGGTACCCGGACAGATAAGCCTTCGACAGAAAATTGATTTACAACAAGAAATTCGTTGTTTTCAGGATTCTCAAAATCTATGACTTTTACGATCCTTCCTCTTGATTCTCCTTTTTCGTCTCTGAGAGTAACGACTATCCCCCTAGTTAGCATTTCGAACATTTCTTTATTGCCAAATTCAATGTCGGGATGCGAAAATCTCATGATTTGCTCGGAGACATTTTCAATTTGCTGGTCGGGAATATCGGGATTTATTCTGCGAAGTGATCTTTTCAATCTTCCCTCAATAACAACTTCTTTATAACTGGTTCTTTCCATGAAAGGCCCGCCCGGAGCAATATCCGGCCCAAAAGCATATTCATAACCCAATCCCTTAAACCACTCAATCACCGGCTGTTCTGATAAAGTATTTTCGTTAAACTTTTTCATCATAAATAAACCTTTCTCCTTCATCGCTGCTCAAAAAATTTGAAAACCCCTTGTCATCTATTAATTTAATGTTAGTTTTCAATTTTTCATCAAGTTCATTAACAATATTTTGCGCCTTGGAATGTCCTACAAACGCAATTGATACATTTCTTTTGTTTAATTCTTCAACAATTAAATCCTTGAGAAAGGGGTCTCCTAACTTCCACCCAATAATAATAATTCTGTCAATACTCCCCAAAAGTTGTTTCAAATACAGTATATGCTGTTCAGGACACACATAGTTATTCTTTCCAGTAATAGGTAGTGCTAGTGACGGATGATACGAATATGCGCTCATAAAGTCTCTCCCGTATGCTGGCATTCTCCATGGAGTTTTTGATTTTGGAAGTACAAGTTCCCATTTTGACTTATCTTGATTTGATTGAAATAACCCTTCTGCAAAATTTAGCGACAATTGATAACTATTTTTCTTTTCATCACCCCATGCATTTACAATCCTTCTCCAATACCAATTGTAGCCTCCGTGGATCTTAATTACTGGAAGTTCACCGCTAATCAATTCATCGACAGTAGTAATTTCAGATTTTCCTAAGGATTTTTCAAGTAATAAATCATAATTAAAATTTACAAATACGGCTTTATTTCCACTGAAACTAAGCATTTTAAGTAACGCTCCGTAATTATTATGTGGTCGATAATATTTTTCAGTGATAGTACCAAACAATTCTGAGATATAATACAGCAAAGCCATAAAACTGACATAAAGTCCTTTGTCAAGTTTCACTTTTTCAAGATATAAATCTGTTAATATTGTCTCAAATGTCTTCAGGTTTTCACCTCTTAGTTTCACTCTTATATAAGCAACGAGTTGGTTCATCTCTTGATATCTTGCGAGAATTTCGTGAAATTTAGTACCGTCAAACAACCTATCTGTAAGAGGAGGTATGTATTGATCTAAATCAGGTTCATGATCTGGATACTCATTTCTCTTTAAAAAATCCAACGATGCCCCTGCCCCTAAAACTACTAGCGGAAAACTCATATTCTTATCTCTCCTTTCATTAATTTCGGCAAAAGCAGATCACGAAGAGCTGCCAATTTTTTATTTTCTTTTTTAATTTTTGCTAATTTTAGAAATATTGGTATAGCAACATTTTCAAACTTTTCAATTATTTCATCTTTAGGAACAATAATTGTGTTTCTAAGCGCAACATCTCTATTAAGTCCTGGCACTGCTGAATCACCCGAGATAAACATCTGTTTCTTAAGTAGGCAATAGCAATAATGTAATCCTTTCTTTGACTTCACATAATAAGTAGTGTCAATTGGATAGAAATCATCATCAACCCAAAGTATGCTTCCAACGTTCCCTTTTCGACCGACCACAATTCCTGGTCCTGAAACTAATTTTTCATTATGAGTACCTACAATACCGCTTGATCCAATGACTAATACGTTGCCTTCCTTCCTTTGATTTTCTTTCAAGGCTTTTCCATAGGCAAGCTCAAGAATGTCTGCTAGATTACCAATTTCCCATCCTTCCGGAATTTTTCCAAGTTCCGAATCAATCATTTTGCCGCCGCTGGATTTGTAGCCTAATTCCCCTCTTGAGGGGTGGCAGGCGAAGCCTGACGGGGTGGATTCTTCCCCTCTTGAGGGGTGCCCGAAGGGCGGGGTGGACAATTCTTTAACTCTATCCTTGATTGCCATGTTCACAAATTCCCAAACTCCATCAATATTTTTTAATACATCTCTATCCGAAACCCTCACAACCTCCAAGCCAAGCTCTTTCAAAACAACCTCTCGTTCCAAATCATATTCTTGTTTATCATCGTGACTTGCTCCATCTATCTCAAAAACCAATCCAAGTTCCGGGATAAAAAAATCAACAATAAAATTATCAATAATCACTTGCCTGTCAATATCCCAACCTAAAGTTTTTTTATCTTTAAACTTTTTCCAAAATACCACCTCTGACAATATTCCCTGTTTTCGTAGTTCCTTTGCTCTCTCTCTAAGTTTTTGATTTTTTGGTAAATTCCAGTAGGGAAAAAGAGAATTCGCATTAATTTTCCACCCCCCGGCTGCGACCGTACCCCTCAAGAGGGGAATTGGGAACTCAAATTCGACAAACCATTCCTTAAAAATCGCATGGGCCATTTCTTCAAGTGTTTTTGAAATTTTATTATTCAGTTCAATTTTGTCATCAAAAGTCGAAAGAACAGCCATTACCTTTCTCAAATAATTTTTTTCTTTAGGAATTAAAATTGGAAATTCTCTCAACGATTCTAAAGGTATATATCCTTGGGATGTCCCTCTTATAACCGACTTCAAATAAGAATTTCCCTTAGGAGATTTAAAATAATAGATAAGCCATTGTGCCAATGCTTTATTTTTACCTGTTTTAAATAATCCAATATTTTTAATTGCAAATTGAGGGTTTTCTTCTTTTACTATTACAGTATCTCCAACTGTACCAATCATTCCGAATAACACATCCCACTGATCCACTTTACTTCTTTTATTTATCTCTTCAAAATCATCCTCGCTAATGAAATAATCTGTAGAATTTATTTTTCCATCTTTCAATTGTTTAGACGTAATAAGAGGATGTTTGCTTACGGATAGACGCATTGGCGTATCATGTGTACCATCTGTAACCCTTGCGCATAGATCCGTCGCTTTTATGACTTGCCAATTTTTTGGTATTGAATTTTGCATAATTTATTTTTTCTTCCTGAATCTTGCTGCTTCGACTTATATCGTTATACTTATATATACTTGGTCATAATTGACTATATATGTATATTTATATATAATATTATTACTTTATGCGGGTGTGGGTTTCTTGTCCATGACCCGCATTTTTATTTAAGCTCCCATACTGAAAAGTAACTAGGTTTATTATAAGTTTTGCTTTCAGCCAAATTAGAACACCGTAGATTTTGTTTTAAGTTTTTTACTACAATTTCTTGTTTAACGGCAAGCTTGTCTGATATTAATCCCGCTAAATTTTTATAATCATACATTACACAACCGAGTAAAATATCTACAACTTGTAATAGTAAAGAGGAATGAGACTCAAGCCTACTTACTCCAAATACAAAATCCGGTAGTTTATTCTTATTTAATCGGTAACTAATCGCGTCAGCCAGAGACCGTTCAAAAGATTTTTTGATAGTGGATGGTCTGGTTAAATCATCAGCTAAAACGCATACTCCGCAAGGAGATATATTTTTAATATTATTTGCAATTAACATTGCCGCTTGTAGAATATAAGTATCCCAAGGGCTAAACGCCGGACGCCATTCTGATTTATCATTGCCTTTTTGTCTATCGATAATAAGCGCACAAAATCTTACTTTTGTAAATCTGAAATAATTATCTACTAGAGAGCTATAAATAGTATTGTTTGTAGCATTAATATATTTAAATTTAAGCTCAAATTTCCTTGTGCTTTTTGCAATATCTGCAATTTGTGAATATTCTTCTTGTTTTGTTAAGTCAGCTATTCGCGCAAATTTTTGAGCACGGGCAATATCTTTTGCTTTATCATAAAAAGACTTCATAGAATCATAAAAATCACCAATTTCATCGTCAATAATAAGCAGTCCTAACCCAAAAAATCTATCTTGAGAAGAGTTTCCGCTTTCATCAATAAATGCAAAATAATTTTTCATATCCTAATTTTTTTCAGATTATCCAATATTTCTATTTCCAATTTTCCTGACTCTTTAAAATATTGCTTCAAATCCGATTCCATTTTTTGCATTTTTTCGGCAAATGGTATTCCGTCGTCTACTTCTTCCTCTATCCCTACATAACGGCCGGGAGTTAGAACATATCCGTTTTTGGCAATTTCTTCCAATGCCGCGACCTTACAGAATCCCGCGATATCTTCATATTTTCCGGTTCCTTCTTCGCCTCTCCATGCTCTTACTGTATTTGCAATTTTCTGGATTTGCTCATCAGTAAAGGTAACTTGTTTACGCGAAATCTGAGTGAATGTTTCACGGGCATCAATAAAAAGCGTTTCACCCTTTCTATTACGAAATCTCCCTGACTCTTTGTTTTTAGTAATAAACCATAGAGAAACTGGAAGTGAAACGTTATAAAATAGTTTTGGAGGACAGGCGACAATAACATCTACCAGATCGTCTTCAATTATTTTTTTACGTATCTCTCCTTCTTTTCCGCTTACCGCCAATGCTCCATTGGCCATGACAAATCCCGCCATGCCATTTGTCGTGAGATGATGAATAAAATGCTGGATCCACATGAAATTTGCGTTGCCGGATGGGGGAGTCCCGTATTTTATCCTCGGGTCGTTATCGCTTAATCTTTTTGGGTCCCACTCGGCATTAAAGGGCGGGTTTGCTAGAGAGAAATCCGCCTTTAGTTCCGGAAATTTATCATCATAATATGTATTTCCCTGTTGTATACTGCCAAATACGCCACGGATAGCTAAGTTCATTTTGCAAAGTTTTAAAGTAGTTTGATTACTCTCCTGACCGTATATGGCAATTTTTGTCGGGTCTTTATGATGTTTTTGAAGAAACTTACCTGATTGGACGAACATTCCTCCGCTACCCGCGCATGGATCAAGCACCCGGCTATTTTCAAATGGTTCAAGAACTTCAACAAGTAATTTTACAATCGGAGGAGGAGTGAAAAATTCTCCACCGCGCTTTCCCTCCGCATCCGCAAATTGTCCGAGGAAATACTCATATACTCTTCCCAACATGTCTTTTTCTTGCCTTATATCATATCCAAAATCAATTCGCGAAAAAATATTCACCAATTCACCTAAAATATGAGCATCTAAATTTGCCCTTACATAATTTTTTGGTAATATTCCCAAAAGTTGAGGATTTTCGTTTTCGATCGCGTCCATAGCATCATCAATATATTTCGCAATATTCGTTTGTGAAGCTTTACTTCGTAAATATTGCCAGCGGGCACTTTCCGGTATATAAAAAATACCCTTGCTCTGGTACATATCTCTGTCTTCGAGCACAAATACTCTTGATTTTTCGTTTGGGATAAAATATTTCTCATTTTTCTTATCGCTTACCATAAAATCCAGTTCTTTATGGCGGTTATAAAATGAATCTGAAATATATTTAAGGAATAAAAGTCCAAGGACGATATGTTTGTATTCAGACACATCCACATTCCCGCGTAATTTATCCGCTGCCGCCCAAAGATCTTTTTCAAAATGGATATCTTTTTGGGGTTTTTTAACTAAATCAACGGCGCTTTTAATTGCCTGCCTCTTTGCTTCATCGTAACGGCTTCTAAACTCTTTGGGGAGCGACTCTATTTCGATTAAATATTTATGTCCTTCCATTACTACCTTGATATCTCCGGCTGTTATTTTCCCTTTTAGTTGTTTTTGTATTGCTTGGTGGGTAACTCCTAATGTCCTTGCCAAATCCGGCATTGATATGTATTTATCATCTTTAAACATAATGAGATTTTAATATACAATAAGAGCTCTGTCAAGTTGTATTATTACAACCGATATTAAATATTCTTTAATGAAATAGCTTTGCCTGCCGGAAGACAAGCATACGATATGTTATATGGCGGAATTACTTCTATATAAAATAATGTCAATATTATATAGGAAATGACTTGTTTATGTGATGATTATGTTGATAAGAAAAAAACGGGTTCTGATAAGTAGGATTTTTTATTCTTCCGGGGGGAGGAGTTCTTCGCCGTTATTCTCGTTTTTTTGCGAAGACTTCGGGTAATCGGAACTCTTGAACCAATAAACATACTCGCAACCAGTAGCTTTCTTCGCTGCCTTATCCCAACCTGATGTACTGCATTTTTTCATTTTTTTACCGCTTGCTGTTGTGTACAGTACCAGCTTCTTGCCACACTCGGGGCATTCTTCGTCAAGGGGCTCTGTTGTACCGTTGATCCACTCAATATAATCACAGCCGGTTGCTTTCTTTTCAACTTTGTCCCAGCCCCCTTTGCTGCACTTTTTCATCTTTTTGCCAAACCGTGTGACTGAAAGCACAAGCGGCT
>Ga0180732_1002124_pt1 | contig 11004 bp, 11 predicted proteins | sample KR11_01MetaG_FD_148674 | JGI IMG/M metagenome (GOLD analysis project Ga0180732, IMG submission 148674) | Groundwater microbial communities from the Olkiluoto Island deep subsurface site, Finland - KR11_0.1 MetaG | ecosystem: Environmental > Aquatic > Deep subsurface > Groundwater | place...
GCGGCATTCCGGTCACATGTATGCTTTAATTTCGATGTGATGCGGTTGCATGGGGGCATATCGGCGCCGGAGGATTAATATTTAAAGAGTGATAAATGTGCGGCGCCTGCGATTTCTTTGGACAAAGCATTAAATCTGCGTTCATTAATGCCGAAACCCTGCGGGGTCTCGATTCACAAACAATACATATGCCCTCTAGATAAACGGTTATATTAAATATCTTGATAGCTGATATAATATTAATGGTGAAAAAACCTGTTTACCTCGATGTTTGCGCTTTATGCAGACCTTTCGACGATCAGGACTATATGAGAATAAGGCTGGAAACAGAGGCATTAAACCTGATATTATCAAAAATAAAACAAAGCAAATACAGGTTATTGGTATCTCCTGTCCACTTTAAGGAAATTGGCGCCATTGAGGATAACTTTGAACGTATAGAATTGCAGACAATCCTGGAGAAATTAGGAGAACCTGTTATAGTGAAAAAGGCGCAAACGCGAACAAGGGCTGAAGAATTGGTTAATCTGGGTTTTGGTGTAGCTGATGCCGCACATGTTGCTTTTGCAGAAATGGCAGGAGCTTTTTTTATAAGTTGTGATAATAAGCTGATTAAAAAATGCTTAAATCACAAAATAAAAGTATGGTGTGGCAATCCGGTTGCCTTTTGCGAGATGGAGGATTTAAGATGAACACTGTAAAATACATGAATGAAGAAGTTGTAATAAAAAAAGCAATTGGGATACTAATTAAGGAATTAGGCCCTGTAGAAGCTATTCGATTTATTACCATGCCAAAAATAAAAAGAATGGAAAGTGTGAGACGTCATAGAGAGTGGCAGAAAATGCTGAACAAAGATAATTTTTTTGATGATGTCTTTGCTGAAGAATAAATTCGAGGTTTTTCCAGATATTTGGTTGATGTAAGCATGACCCCATCAAATCTTTCTTGGATCCCTAATCTCCCCGTACATCGCGCTTGCAGCCGCGATACTGAACACAGGCGAATCGGAAGCCGCCCCGGTATGATGCGGCATTCCGGTCACATGTATGCTTTGATTTTGATGTGAAGCGGTTGCTTGGGAGCATATCGGCGCCGGGGGATTAATATTTCAAGAGTGATAAATGTGAGGCGTTTGAGTTCGTTTTGAGTTCGTGCGAGTTAGTTGTTAATTCTTTTCATACCAGATCACAGTTATTTGCGGGCTGACAGGTGCTGCAAAATATTATCTATTGCATCAGCCAGATTTTTCTTATTGTCAAATCCTTCAACTAACTTCTGAAGCTCATCTTCGTCTAATTTTCCATGCTCCTTCACGAACCCCGTTATATTCGGAATCGCCCTCACAATATTGTCCACTATAGTCACATTCGCCCACTGCGATGTTCTTGAAAGCGGGTTGAGGTCGATAGCGATAACGATTTTTCCCATATCCGTAAGTGCTTTGCACCTGTCCCCATCCTCCAGTGGCACAAGCACAACTTCAGCGCTGAAGATGCCGCTGCTATCCACTTTTGCTCGCTCATGCTCTATGCTGGGTATCAGGGCATCACTCTTAGTGCATATACTTTTAGCACCCTTTGCACGCAGATGCCTGATGATCGCATTGACCCGTTCTTCTGTCCTGTAGAACAGGTTCACCTCAAGCGGCGCATTAACAGCCTCGCTCAACCGTATTATCTCTTCAGGAACAAGCGCTGCAACGTTGCCATTAACAGAGATTACTGGTCTTTTTGCCAGAAGCATCATGGCAGCGGCTACCTTTTCCGCATGAAGCGCGCCGAATGTGGTTTTTTCTCCAAGTAGATAGTCAAAAGCCTCCCCGCGTCCCTGTGCGATAAGCCCCTGCGTCCCTGTTATTCCCTGTCTTACACCCTCAACTATTTTGTCACGCGTCATAAGGGAAACGTATCTCGGGTGGCTTTTCGGTATCATAACAGATGCCCCCCCGCATGGCTTATCCTGCTCTTTTTGACCTCTCCGAACTCTGAAAGCGCCCCGTTATCATTTATTGAAAAAACAGTATCTCCAAGCATCGCCTGGCTTGCAAGTCCGCCTGATGCTTCCACAGCCTCGATAGCGTCCCTCACCTTCGTGCTCATCATGTCTATTTGCTTTGTGAACGCGCAGGACTGCCGGAAAAAGTTCTCTAGTGTGGGTTTTTTTATGAGTTCTTTTAGCCTTAGCCTGCCTGCTTTATTGATGCTTTTCTTTTTTATCCCGTCAGATAAAACAGACCGCGTTGATATTTCGCCAAAACTAACCCAGGAAATAATTTCGTTACTGCACGGTATCCTGTCGATCCTCCCGACCGGAGGGATACCTGCATGTTTCCTTATATCGATGCCTCCGCACGTCATTCCTGCCACATCGCCAAGACCTGTCCGGTTTTTCACATCTGCAACATGCGCGGCATTCGCAAGGTCGTTGAATGTTAGACCCAGGGAGAGAGCTTCGTTCACAGCCAGCGCAGCGCTAAGAGCCCCGGCCGCACTTGCCCCGAACCCGGCGCTGACCGGGATGCCAAGTTGGGTATCCACAAGGACATGCTTTGTGGTCAGGAGTCTTATCGCAGATAGCGTAGTGGCTGCTTCGCTGACAGCTCCGTTTATTTTTATGGTAGTTTCATGCGCCTGGTGAACTGATGTGACCGCGCCGTCCTCAAGGCACACTCCTGCGCCCATTGAGCCGGAATGAATGGGGTCTTTCTTTATGTCAATTATGAAAATTCCTGAGATATGGGATGGAGCGAATGCCCGGGCTGAGGTTCTGTATTGCATTGGAATGGACTATATGTAACTGTAAAGGTAAATTGTTTACTGAGGGAAAATATTAATGCGGTAAAACGACAATCTCGTTAAATAGTTAACTGATCAAATAAATTAAATAATGAAGAGGGTTTAAAATGGCGGAAGATATAGGTAAAATACTAAGCAATGGCATTGAAACGTATACTAAGAATCTCAATCTTTGTGCACCTTTTATCCTTAATATATTTTTTTTATTAGTGGTGGCTCTTATAATAGCTGTCATCGGTTTTTTAACAATTTTAGGCTCGTTTTCATTCAATGAATATAGTGATCCTGAAGCTCTCGCCTTGGCGTTCGTTTCAACCCTTTCCCAGCATGTTTATGAAATCGCTGTCCTTGCAATTATCGGCTTTTTGATCCTCATTTTTATCGCATCTTTTTTCACATCAGGAGCCATTGGCATGGCAAGAGAGGCGAACGAAACCGGAAAATCCCGGCTTTCCACGATGATGGAAGCTGGAAAAAAGAACGTTGTGAACCTGTTCCTTGCCGAGACCATGGTTCAGCTGCTTTTCTTTGCAGGCATTGTATTCCTGGTACCTGGAATTAAGAGCATGGATTTCAGCCAGCCTTCAGAAAATGCAAGTGCGGGCTTATTGCTATTGATCGGGCTTTTGCTGTTGATGATCTATTTATTAATACTCAGCGTTGTGCTGGCAGCCTTCAGGTATGCCCTTGTGATAGAATCCCTCGGTCCGGTCGAAGGGATTATTGCCGGTATTGACTTTTTCAAAAAAAATATGTTCGATGTGGTTCTACTCATACTTGTCACGTTCGCTGTGGCTTTTGTTTTTGCGATAATTGACATGATCATGAACTTTATCCCGGTTATAACTGATATCTGGTCCATTATAAGTTTAATTATATCATTGTGTATTTTATCTCCGGTAATGGCACTCTGGTGGGTCAGACTATACATGACCAGGACAGGCAAACAGGTATTTGTCGATGACTTGCTTGCTCACCCTAATGACCTTACTCATGTGTAAGTAAAAAAGTAAATAAAAAAAAATAAGAGCTGTGGCCTGACACAAGGCCACTATTACATGTTCAATAAAGCCCGGTTCACTTCCACCCATATTGATAGTACATATTCCTCTCAAACGGCAGGTCAATGCTGTTTATCGCACTGAGGTTGAGAAGACTGTTCATCTCTATCTTCTGCGCTGACACTGTGTACAGCACGTCATCCATATACATCGACCTTCGAACTGCGCCTGGAGAATTCCAGTAGTACCTATCTTCCTCTAAGGCATCCAGATGGGAGACCTTTCCTCGGAGCTTGAACCCGTCCTGCGGGGTGAGGTTAAAGACATACGCGCCCTGCCATACATTCTGCATGTAGTAGCCCCTGTTATCATATCTGGGTTTTTCTGTGACTTCCCTTATGGGGATCACAAGCAGGTTCTTCTTCCTGTCGAACAGGAATGCCTTGTGGTCACGCAGAGCCTCAGAATCCGTACCTGAAGCGCCTATTTCGTACTTGTCAAGTTGTTTCGGGTTACTGACATCAGACACATCGAACAATGAAAGCTTCACACCCTTTATTGAGGTGCCGCCCCACTGGTTATCGCCTGTCTCCTTGCCAATTCCGATGATGTGGTTCTCATCGTATGGGTGCAGGTAGTCGGAGAACCCTGGTATCTTGAGTTCACCGAGTATTTTCGGATTTTTCGGGTCTGAAAGATCTATCACAAAGAGCGGGTCGATGCGCTTGAAAGTCACCATGTAAAGCCTGTTACTGATGAATCGCGTAGAGTATATCCTCTCATCAGGCGCTATCTCCTCAAGTTTCCCTGTAATTCCAAGGTCTTTGTCCATCACATAGACATTATTATACTGCTTTGACACCCTGCCAGTCCATATCTGGGACGTGGTAGCGACCCTGAAGTTTTCACCGGATTCATCCATCGAGAACTGATTGAGCAGGCTGCCGGGCACCTCTCCTTTCGTCTTATACTGTATATCGCCTTTGTTGACATTTATCTTCTGGATTACAGTTATATCTCTTTCCTGTGCTAGCTTTGTCTCATATTCCTCGACTGCTTTTTCAACATTCCTGGCGTAATCCTGTTTTTCGTTTTCAGTCATGGTGTTGTAGGTATCTTCCAGTATCGAGGATATTTTTTCCCACTTCTCAGATGAGGCAATATTGCTGTCCCTTATGGCGAATATCTTTTCCTGCACATCATTTGGAAGCTGCGGAACTATCACATTGTAGAACCTCTCCTCACGCTGCGCTTCGTAATACCGGACAGGCATGTTCTTTTTATATGTGATGTAAATATTGTTCTCTGACACATACAGGTTATCCGAGTAGCCCATCATGAAGGACTTTGCGTTGATCTTTTCTGACTTGATGTTCACGGACGCGATCGTATGGAATACAAAATTCTGCTCAGGGTTGTCAAAATAATAGACATCTGGTGACATTATTTTAACAGAGCCACGCTTTATTGATGGCACGTCCACGAATTCGTTGTAATAATAAACGCTATCCTTCACTATGAAATAGACATAGTCACCAATCATCCGTGACTGGAAGTAGTTGCCATTGATGCTGAAATTGGATACCTGAACAGGTTTTTTCCTATCAGAGATATCATAGATCAGAGCATTCGTCTTCTGGGTGTACCTTGGCATGGGCCTGTAATCGTACTCAGGAATTACCATTACCTGAGCTTCATCCTGTGTGAATACGATGAGCCGGTCATCGTTTATGAACATATCAGAGGGTCTGCCGTCTATCGTTGTCGTAGAAAGCGTCTTTGCCTCAGCCGCGGGGAATGCATCGACTATGACAAGTTTGTTCTGCGCAAGGACGTAGATGAACTTTCCGTCATTCTTTACAAAATCCGCCTCATCCACGCCTTCTACCTGAATGTTCGTAGTTGAATAATCCACTGCGCCGGATTCACCAGCCCCGGTTTTCATGGGAGCAGAAGTCGCCGCTGGCATCGCCTCTGGGATTGCAACGCCATCCATTGCGCCTGTAACTAACATTTCTTCTCGCATGAAACCGCCGAAATTACCTCCCCACCCATACTGGTCGTAACCTGAACTGGCAGCGCTGGCTTTTAGAAATTCCCTGATCTCTTTTGCAGATGAAAATTTCTTTAACTCCTGCGTTGATTCGAACTGGGATACTATTATGTCAGAGGCATTACCTCCGGTTTTTCCCCCACTGTCCGCCCCGTTGTCGGGATTGATACAGCCGCTAAGAACTGCTGCTGCGGCTACAGATATTATGACCATCAAGATCAATGATTTATTTTTCATTTTCTTTCACCTGCTGGATAGATTAACTGAATACTTGATAAATATATCTTTAACTACGAATTAATTTGAAGTTATCACTTTAATTAATATAATACCTAGATACATCTTTATATTTGATTCACTAATTAATATATTAGGTCGAAACATGGTTACTGCCCTTAGAAATATAATAGTAGCTTTATTGTTTTTATCACTCTTGCCATTTAATAGTGTAGCTGAAACAGAAATAAATGTAACTTTGGAAGATAATGTTGTAATTTTGTTAGATTATTCAAAGGGTTTGGATGATGTGCATTTGTTTTATATTAGATCAAACGTTCAAGAAGGCTTCAAAAATACCGTAAAGAGCAATATATCAATAATAGCCTATGGTTATGGTAATTCAACTATTAATAAAACTAATTTGACTTATTCAGATTTAAGAGAGTTTCTTCAATCTACACCCCGACAAATCAATGATATACCGGGCAGAAACAACAACGGTGACAACATTTATCAAGCTTTTAATGAAACAAAGAGTATATTATATAATGCTACTGGGTCAAAACAAATTATCTTAATTTCCAATGGTTATATAGATGGGGCACTTAGTTTTAAAGAAGAATTAGACAATAATTCTTTAAAAGAGTTAGTAAGAGACCTTAAGAAAAACAATATCACGATAAATTTATCTCAGGTTCTTAATGATGATACTATCCAAAAAGAAAACAGTATAATAAGAGCCTATAGTGATTTAAGTAAAGAAATAAATACCAAAATTGTGGTTTTGAATCGAAGTGAAAGACTACACTTTGTAAATCGTGAAATTGAAGAATCAAAACAAATGGAAGGAGAACGTGGCGATTATAGTAATGAACTTTTTGACAACAATCAAACGGCTAACGTTACAGATTCGATGATATATCAAAATAAAGAAATATATTTCTCTGATAACTATAAAGCAGTTGATTTTTATCAATATTGGGATGGCTATAATTATATTGTTATTCCAATTATCAGAAACGAGGGGGTATTTGATGAGCAAGCAATGAGAGAAATTTTCAGGGGCAAAGATGCCATTAAGATGGTTAAATCGGGAGATATTACAGAAGAGGCTTATTTAATAAAATCAAATGTAATATCAGATTTAATATGTGGATACTATGACTTTACAGATGAAAGTGAGGGTTTCATAGCGGATAAACTCTCAAATAAGCTCTCAGAAAAACGAGAATTTAAGGAACCAATAAGGATAATCAAAAAGGCTGGATGGATTAAAGTATGGAGCGTACCAGGCTTGCTTATTTCAGGAGAGTGTGAAATTTTAAGTCGTGACGAGCTTCCAGAAAAGATTATTGATGGGGGAAGATATACACTCAACCTCAAAAATAATTATGCTTATAATGGAATTGTGGGGGATTTTAAAGATTATAACGATGAACTTATAAAAATGATCGATAACCGAAAAGACGACCTTGTGTGGAGTGTTATATACAGTCCCCATGCAATTTATTATCAAAGTAAACCATTAATTGAAAGCAATAATAAGCAATTATCAAAATTGCTGTATGCTAATTATAGTGAAAATGTGAGTTTAGCAGCTAAACAAATTAATAAAAAGGAGATGGAATCTTATAAGTCAATTGATGATGCTAACAATCATCTTGAAGTGTTAGAGGGTCAAATAAAGAATGGAGACTCAAAAGCAATACAAAATCGGGACAATGCTAGTGCATATTTAGCTGCAGCAAGACAAAATCATTCAATATCCAAGTTTAATACCGCTATTCAAAATGCAAATAAATCAAAAGAAATAGCCATTAGAGGCATAGGCTACAGTAATAACAAATCCCCGACAATTTCAATCGCTATGAATATCACTGCCTTTATCATTGTCACTATCCTAATAAAAAGAAAAATGAAAAAGCGATTAGATGATAACCCTTGAAGCTAAGTTACTTTGAAGTAATGCCAGACTATGCGAGAGTGTCAAAAAGTTTGGTGTTGTGGGCTATCATAAAATATTTGAAAATAAGAAACCGCAGATAATAGCGCCCAGAGTCACGAGCCTCCAGAGTCGCGCCTCTGGAGGGCGCATACACGTATGCCCTCGCAGGGCATACGTGGGTACCAAGTCGAGAAGCGTAGCTTTCGGAGCCGGCGTATACACGTATGCCCTGCAGGGCATACGTGGGTGCGGAGTCGAGAACCCGCAGGGTTTCGGGCCTTGATAAACGCGGATTTGTGATAGCGTATCTGCGGTTTTTTGAATTCTAACCCCAAAGTATTTTACACCATCGATTATGCACAGTATTTAAGTATCAAAAAGGTATCTTTGAATTATGAAAATGAACGCCAGGATAAAGGCAGAGCTTATCTCTATAGGGGCTGTGGATATCGACCCCTCACTGCTTGGCAGGCTCACCGTACCGACTGCGGGACCTGGCGCTGGAGGCAAAGCTTTTTTCTTAAGGTCGGGAAAACACAGAGTGAGACTGGTTGTAGATGATGGCTCACCCCTGCGTGCTGTCAGGGATAACGGCGACATCGTGATATTAAAAGGGGGGAAAGAGCTTGTACGAGGGACTATTGAGGACGAACTTATCCACTGTCCTGAGCAGGCGTACATAACAATGAGCGAGCGGTGCATCTATGACTGCAAATTCTGTCCTGTCCCCAAGCTCAATGGAAAAGTAAAATCCACAGATGAGCTTCTGGCGCTCGTTGAAGAAGCGCACAGGCTCGGTAACATGAAAGGTATCTCGATAACTTCTGGTGTTGAGGTCTCACCAGAAAAAGAAGTTGAAAGGGCGGCTGACCTTGTAAAAAAGCTGAAGAAATACAAAGTTCCAATCGGCGTGTCAGTCTATCCCACAAAGGACTCGTCGCGCATATTAAAAGATGCCGGGGCAAGCGAAATAAAATATAATGTGGAGACCATGGACAGGGAACTCTACGACAAATACTGCAAGAAGCCGCCTCTTGATTTCACACTCGACTGCCTGAAAGATGCGGTAAAGTTCTTTGGCAGGAACCGCGTGTTCACGAATTTCATAGTGGGGCTTGGTGAGACCGACGAAACCGTTGAAAAATACTATGAAGAGCTTGCAGCGATGGGAGTAATTCCAATAATAAGGGCAGTGGGCGTGCATCCCCTGAGGTTCGGGGAACTGGAGGCAGAGCGCCCTACAAAGGAAAGGCTGCTGAAGCTGGCTGAGATGTCAAGAAGGATACTGGATAAATACAGTCTGGATGCAAGTGTTGCAGAGACCATGTGCCTTCCCTGCACAGGGTGCGACCTGAACCCTCATATTGACCTGTAAGATCTATGCATACCTGGATGAAAAGGAAGGTAGCCAAAAAAGGTACATTGGAGAAATAGAATATGGAACCAGCAGATGATTTCAATATAAAGGTTAGCAAAAATGGGCCATACATAGTCTTCGGGAAAATCCCAATAATAGAATATGTGATAAATTGCGACTGCAAAGGCATCCCGATCGATTGGGTATCGGGAAAAGAATATACTGTTAATGAAAAATGCTCATTATGCCGTTGCGGGCAATCAAAAAATAAACCCTTTTGCGATGGAAATAAATAATTTTATCCATGGTTTTCATCTTAAATATAATTATCTCACCATATCATTAATAGAATTGGCACACTATTCAGGTCACTTTGGTTTTGTCGACCCACTCTGCGGTCCCGGTGTGAATGAACCCCTTTGATTCATCCTGAACCATTTACAAAGATGAGACGGGAATCCTTGCGATATTTGCTATTTTATTTTATGCTGCCCTTGGCTTTATTTTATCTGACCCGCAGTTCGGGCATTTGGTCGCGCCTTTTTTCAGGAAGGTCTTCTTGCATGAGGTGCACCAGAACATCCCGCTCTTTTCTGCCATTTCTTTGAGATCTTCGGGTGTCAGCGAGAACGGTACATAAGTACTGCACATGAATATCATTTCCCTTTATACCTCCATAATAGGATACATTACATTTCATATTAAAGCTTCTGTATAGCAGACGCTCATATTATCGGGACTTCGATCCATTTAGAAAAGATTATCAAATTAAAGTTTTAAGTAAGCTTGATTGCAATAAAGAAATTATTTGTGATTATTTTAATATTATTCTTTTATTTTTCAATTCCCACATCCATTGCAGAAGAATGCACCTCATGCCATAAGATTAGACACGGGCTTACGGGTAATTCTTGCGATAATTGCCATTATAATACCACGTTCTCGAACGGTAAGCACATCCAAAAGCCATTTTCACCCGGCTTCGTGCACGACAGCCTTGACTGGGAGAAGGGGACAACGCCAATGAAAAAGGTCCTGGCAGGCTCAATGAAAGCTGCCCTGTATGCCATGTGAGCATGCTGGAACACACATCCCCCACGCTCAATATCTGCGAGGACTGCCATGTGAAAGAATTAATAAGAGGTAAACTGATAACTGTCAGGAAAAAGGACATAACAGGCGGGTTTTTTGCGTTCAATGCACGCAATTATACCGGGCGTGTCCTCAGCAGGGGCGACCCATATCACTGGAACGCACCGGCTGACGTCATGCCTGACTCGAAGGACTGCGTGTTCTGCCATATACAGGAAGATGATATAATAAGAAAAGCCTGGGGAAACCCGCGCCCTCTTCAGTCAGACCCCTCGCATATCAATAAAAAAAGCAGCGACTGCATATATTGCCATGTGGATGGGCAATTCCGCAGCTTTCACGGTAAAGAGGTCGCAATAATAGTGGAAAGAACGCAGTGGAACTACATAATTGGGGCTTCAGTGTTTTTATGTTTGATTATTATAATAGTTATTATAAAAAAGCGGAGGGCTTGAAAACAGGGCATATCAATATAAACCTATTTTACATAGTAGAACTATAACCCTTAAATTCCGAATAACAAATCTGATCCAGGGAAG
>Ga0180732_1002125_pt1 | contig 10993 bp, 29 predicted proteins | sample KR11_01MetaG_FD_148674 | JGI IMG/M metagenome (GOLD analysis project Ga0180732, IMG submission 148674) | Groundwater microbial communities from the Olkiluoto Island deep subsurface site, Finland - KR11_0.1 MetaG | ecosystem: Environmental > Aquatic > Deep subsurface > Groundwater | place...
ATTCACTTTTTACAAGATAATCAATATAAGAATCAACTTTGATTTGGTCATATTCTGCCAAACCTGCTTTTGTGATTTTAGTGTTCATCTTTCACCTCCATTTTATATTTATCTGGGCACTGCGCCACCTCGTATAACCTGCATATTTTAATTCCATTACCCGTAAATGGCACGAAACATGCTCGATTATAGCATTCAATTTCCCTCACTTGATATTTCTTCCGTTCAGCTTTTTTCATTGTCTCTTTCATTATAACCTTCATCCCTGCCTTCTTCTCTGGCAGCCTCTAAACACTTTTCACATGGCTCGACCTCGATACCACCTTTTTTGTCTCTTGTCTGGTTGCAGAGGCCGTTCCCGCATGAGCACCATACTTCAAATTCTATTGAGGCCATTATATCTATCCTACATGTTAAATGCTATTTCTGGGGAGTGTTTTTTTAGTCTGTTATAAAGAGTAATATAAACAACCCCTAATTCTTTAGCCCAATCCAAAATGCAAAGAGTTTTGCCATTATAGGTGATCATTTTGGTTCTTCTTGTGTTTCTACTTTGTTCACCCATTGTTGCCCAGCGACAATTTTCATGTGAATAGTTTTTATTGTTATTTATACGCTCAATAGTAGTCGTTTTGTTATTTTTTTTATGCTTTAAATAGTTTTCATACATATCGTTTTTGAAGGATTCAAAGCAAAGCCATTTATTACATAGCTTAATTCCTCTTCCACCATAATATTTAAAAGATTTATCTTTTGGGCTAAAACAACGTTTTTTTATTTGAGTCCATACCTCATAAAACGGCGTTCTTGCTAATCCGTGCTTTTTATGTGTTTCTGATGTTCTATCCTTTTTAAAACAGCCACATGACTGCGTGTGCCCTGATCTCAAATCTATGCCATTGGTTGTAATTTCTTTTTTGCAAGCACACCGGCATAACCACATTGCCCTTTTGTTTTTATCATTCGTTCCAGCAAAAGAGATAATCAACAACCTTCCGAACTGCTGTCCTGATAAATCTATAAAATTATGCGCTCTTTTTCTTTTCCCGATCCCAGTAGGCTGATTTACAATTTGGGCAGATTCGAACTTCTGGCAGTCTTGGATACCATTCATGGTTGCACCTCTCGCATTTAAGTTTTTTTACGTTTGTTTTCATAACCATAAGGTAGCACCTCTAAGGAAGTTTGTCAAGTGGAAAATAACTTTATTTATAAATAATCTGCCTTTTTTATAATTGTAGTTGCTATACGCTGTAAATCCTTTAATGCTAAATCAACAATCTTTTTTGCATCTTCACTTTTAACGTCAGGAATTATTCGTGCTTCGATAGATCGTGCGAATGCGTATAATTTTTCTTTGTCGGGTAATAACTCGGATTGTCTTTTCTGTTCGGCTTTTTCAGTAACAAGACGTGCGATTTCTTCTTGCTTTTTACGTTCTACTGTTTCAATAGCAATCTTTTCAGCTTGCATGCGAAGTCTTTCAGATTCTCGCTCCTCCCATATTTTTCTTTCTTCGAGTGCAATTGCCGCACGTTTTTGATCTTCTATAGCTTTTTCTTTGGCTGTTATTTCCTTTTCTCTTTTTTCCTGATCTGTTTGAATTTTAGCAAGTCTATCAGACTCTATTCGTTGTTCTTCCGCAAGTTGTTCGAGTCTTTCAGCTTCGATTTCTTTTTTCTTTCTTTCTTCTTCAATTCGTGCTTGTTCAATTTTATAAGCTTCTGTTTTTTCAGCTAATAGTTTTTCATAGGAATTATCATCGAGTGTGGCTACATCAGAAAAAGGCATAATAACATTTAGAGCAAATAAGGTGTCAATTCGTTTCTGAATCTTTTCTTTTGCGGCAGCATCTTCTTTAGCCTTAATGACTGCCTGCTCTGCTTCCCAATCAGTTAATGGTTGACGAGCCGTATTTTTAAGGTCATCCAGAAAGTCTCTTGCTGTTTTTCTGTGTTCATCAATTAGTTTGGCTTTCTTTTTCCAGTCTGCAACAACACCTTTGCCAAGATCATCAATAAGTGTTTTAGAGCGAGTTATTTTATATGCAAGAGAAATTATATCCTTGCGGCCCTGCTCCGACGATGTATCAGAAACATGAGCTATCACTTTGGTTTTAATTTCATCCAGAAGTTTAGCCATGCCTTTGTCTGAAAAAACAACTGTCACGTCTAATTTTTCAGCTACTACTAACAAATTGTTATCCATCATTCTTCACCTCCTCAACTTTATCTACAATCTCAACCGTAAAATCACCATATGGATTTGATACATAGATTTCCTTGTCTGTAAAATCTATCGGGATTTGTTTTACTACATGAGCCTTAATAATGTTCTTTGCTTCATTTTTGTCTATTTTAATTGTTATTTTCATCTTAACCTCCATCTTTTTATCCTCATAAAATTTATCAGGCAAGGAAACCCTGGGCTTCAGCCCTGGGAGGAATTGCCTGCCTCCAGATTAATGTTCCTACGTGATACACGCTTTCCACAAGTTTAATACTGATTGATTTTTTGTTCACCATTATCCGTGTGCCCTTGCAATGACAACCTGCCGTTTCTATCCACTTATTTTCTATTTTAACTAAGTCTTTTGGTTGAATCGAGTATCTTTGCTTGCGGATAGCTGGAGCAAACCCTTTTCTGTTTTTTTGCAAACATCTATTATTTTTACGTTTTTGTATAACTTCAAGAGGATTGGCTCTCGTATGACCATTGCCGCCAGCTATTACAAAAGCATCATTAATATGGCTTTTATCTAATCCCAATTCATTCCGCTTTATAAAAGTTTCATAGCCATAAGCTACTTTTAAACCAAACACATCTTGATAAAACTTTTTATAAATAATGGTCATGAATGTATTAGGCTTATAGCTCTTTGGTTTTGGCAATTTCAATCCCTTTTTATGTAATTTTTCGTGGCATTTCTTATGTAAGATAGCCATGTTCTTCGGCCTATTACTTCCAGCCATGTTTCTTTGTTCGCAATGATGTATATGAGAAGGTTGCCCCTTGAAGTCCTTCCCGCAAAGTTGACATTTTCCGTGCTCTCTTGCCATTAAATAACTTCTTATATTCTGATATTCATACAAAGAGCCCTGCTGATAATCTATCCCATGAATCTCCGGATTCATAATTTTCTGAATATCAAAATTAGCTGTTTCAATGATTGTTTTCTGTATCGGAAGAATCTTTTTTAGTATGTTAATAAGATTCAAATGTGTATCATATCTTCTTTGTATAGAAGGCGGCAGCCAGCCTTCAGACTTGGAACGATTCAAAAATCTTGGCTCTCTGTGCCATAATCTTCCTCTTCTGTTCCTTCGATACATTAACCTGTCTTGCAACCGTTTTGACATCATATTATCAAGTTTAACTTCTCCGCTAATTAACTCCTTGTCTCCCGTTACTGCGCTGAATCCAATGTTTTTATATCCGCTATCAATTCCCAGTGTTATTGGTTGAATAAAACTCGTAGTCTCAAACGTTAATTGAATTGTAAAAGGATTTCTTTTTATTACTTTTGCCTTACCCTGTTTCAGTAATACTCTTGCTTTTCTTGGCGTTGTTGGCATTAAAACCTCACCACCAACACTAATTACATAGACTTTGACGGATATTGTCCACCCCTCTCTATGTTGAGGTTGATCCACATCGGGATTGTTAAAACGGGTTTTTAAGCCTGACACACTAAGCCGTTGAGCTTTGTTTAATGGCAAGCCACAGTTGCTACGGACTTGTGGAGAATCCGTAGGTGTGTATGTATTTCTCTGTTTTAACTTCTGCATAATCTATGCTCCCTAATCAACTCTTACGTTGAATATCGCTATTCAAGCCCATTGCTTTAGCTTTGGGTAGTTGACACACGCCGGACACAACTTTGGCTTCTTTCTCCAGTTTTTCTTGCAACGCCTCAATGACTATTGCCTTGAAAGTTGTATTTTTTTTTGCAGCCAATATTTTAATAGCTTGCTTCAATTCTCTTGGGATTTCAGTATTAATTGTAATCATGGTTTTTATATACCTTATTTGGTTTATGGTGTCAACAACTATTTTTATTTTCATCTAAACAATTGTAGTTGGCTTGCTTCTGCTTCTATACGCTTTGCTGCTATCTCTATATTAACTTTGTTACACCTTCAGTTACTTCAGCATCATAGAAACTTTCATATTCTTCATGGCAATGTTCAAGAGCTTTAGTAATAGCCTCTTTTTCATTCTCAGCTTCAACATGCACGATATCTGAATACTTAAAAGTTAGTTTAACCTTATATTGTGTCATTTCTCCTCAACTCCTATGGCTTAATCATTTCTTATTCCAATTTTCTTAGACATTTATTTTCCTTTATTTAGTTATGGAGGAGTAACGGATTCCGCCATCCATTACTGGAGCAGGATTCAAACCTGCATGAGAGCTTGTGAACTGTATTTATATATTTAGGCGCCATCTCTCTACAGCTTAGCGACTACCAATGACAAACCGTGTACGCTTCGCAGCTTCCTACTTTTTGTCAATTCCGCCACTCCTCCATATTATTTCTTATTCCAGTTGTCCGATTTTTTAGGACGACTGTTTCTCCTCAACTCCAATGGCTTAATCATTTCTTATTCCAAACATTTTTAAGCAATTTCAAACGATTTGCATCAGTTGTTAGATTATCGTTAGAGTTATAATAAATATTTCCGAGATCGCTGGAACATGTACCTTCTTCACGATAATAAATTCTATTACTAAATATAATAATAGGTAGTATTGTGTTCCATTCTGTTTCGTAGTATGGCTTAATCATTTCTTATTCCAAACTCTGGATTATCTACTCTGCTATAATAGTATTTATACCGTTTTTCTATGTCTCTTTCACATGAACTGTTGAATTGGTGAGACAATAAATCTACTTCGTTTTTAAATTCTTCAGCACATATTTCACATATCCACAAATCATCTTTCATTTAATTGCCTCTTCCTGTCGCCTATCTCTGTGCTGGATAATACATGCCTTGCACACTTCATATACAAATGCCCTGACTTCTGAAGATGATAAAATTAGTTCCTCAAGCACATTATCCGAACATCGCTTGGCAAGTTCCTTATTATAAATTTCACGAAAGTTATCTAACATGGTTCTTCTCTCTTATCTTACCATCTGGATATCTTGTTTCTGCTTCATCTTCAGCAAGATCTCTATCACTTTGCCACATAGTTGCACCAGTAGAATAATATTCCCAAAATTTACAACCAGCTATAAAAGCTCTTCTCAAATCATCTTTAGGCCATATTCCTTCTATCATTTCTCCTCAACTCCTATGGCTTAATCATTTCTTATTCCAAACATTTTCAAGCAATTTCAAACGATTTGTATCAGTTGTTGGATTATCGTTAGAGTTATAATAAATATTTCCGAGATCGCTGGAACATGTACCTTCTTCACGATAATAGATTCTATTACTAAATATAATAACCGGAAGTAATGTATTCCGGCCTGTTTCATAGTATGGCTTAATCATTAATTTCACCGACTGCCATCGCCACACAATATGTTATATCACCATCTGGTTCGGCATTTGGATATCTTGCGTATGCCCTTTCTTCAATTAATTGAAGTTGGTAGAGAGCGGTCTCCTTTGTAATTAATCCACGCTTAAACGCCCCGACTACCTCCATGCATTGTTTGTGATAAATTGACATACTCTATCTCCAATAGTGTAGCTTGTCATATCTTATTAATAATATTTTTAATTTCATCAATACAATTAAAATAAGTTTCTGACACAGATAGCAATTTTTCGCTTTCTTCTAAACTACCTGTATATATTCCCAATTCATGTAGTCTTTCACCACGCTTTTTCCAGTCTTCGAGAACTATTTTTATTTGGTGCTTAATCATTTCTTAATCACTTCGACCCCAATAAGGTTATGTATTTCATATTGATCTTCCGAATGACCCCCAGCGCAAAGAGCTTTTTCAAGGTCTCCAACATTGTCATCAATATGATAAAATGTTTCAATCTCTGCACCGGACATTGTTTTTTCTTTTCTCAACATTATAAATCTTATCATTTCTCTCACCTCCCAATGGCTTAATCATTTCTTATTCAATCGCTTTTCTTAAATATTCACATACTGTGAATCCGGCCCCCAACCATTACCACTTTCCGAATCAGCTAAGGCACGTTCTATGGCATTTCTCTGTTTTTCTATTATAGAGGCAGCTAATTCTAAATCATCTCTTAATAGTTTCCTTTTATAATATTTGGCTGATTCTCTAAAGTAAGCAGAATAATCAAAACTCATAGTTACCTCCCATATTATCGGACTTAATCATTTCTTCCTACAAACAAATCTTCAAGCCCAACCTCGCCCTTAGTAAAATTAGCAATGGCTGTGGATAGAAGCAATGCCGGCTCTCTTTTTCCTGACTTAACAGTGCTTAAAGTGCTTTCATTACATCCGATTTCTTTTGCCATTGCTCTTACTGTCCAGCGATTTTCTTTCATCCATTGTTCTAATTTCATAACTTCTCCTATCATTCCTGTTTATCTTTGTCAAGATTTATTTTCATATCTTAAAAAAAGACTTAATAAATCTTAACTTCCATATTATTTCTCATCCTTTGGGCACAGCTCTGGCCGTATGCCCTTGCATGTAAGACTAAGGAATCATTTAGCCTACACCAAAAGCTCTTAACCCCAAACTTACTGGGGCAACGATTTTCGCTTTATCAGCCACCCTGTATCGTAGGGTCAGACGCCTTGCCTGATCGTTTAGGTATCGATCAGAACCAATATGGTTGTTTTAGCTTCAACCAAAATACATGCACTTGTCAGAAGACTGTTTATCCAAACTTGGAAGTCGGCCTTTACCAGGGGCTATATGCGGCCTCTCGGCTTTGCAATTTAATCCCTGAAAACTCGGTCTAATCGTTTTTTGTGAAACCTTGCTATTTTCATGGCAAGCATACATTACCCTCGTTTTTAACCTTAAAAAGTCAGAGCAAATTAAAAGGCAAAAAAAAAGGACAGCCCAAAATAAATTGGCACTGTCCTCATATTGATATTCCGCATTAATGACGCAGTCGAAAGCGCTCTGACTTATCAGATTAGCGGTAAAATCCAAATTGTATGATATTCGATTTTTCATAAAAAATACCATATCAATCTTTTTCTGCCTTGTCAAGTAAAAGATTTTTTAATTTTCGTCCTTTACTATCCTTGAATGGATTTTGATAATTTAAAACCTTATGGTGGCAATAAGTCCATACATACTGCCTTAGAAACATCTTCCGGCCTCTTGTCTTTGAAAATTCCTCATTAGGAAAAGCACTTGAAAGATCAATCCAGTTTTTATATGGAACATTAAAACCAAATATCTTGCTCAGACATTTCTTAACTTTTATAGCAGGGATCTTTTGTTTCTTCAAACTCATGGCTTCTCGGATGATTAAATCCAATCTCTATCCCACATATTGTAATTAACCATCTTGCCGCACCAAGGGCAGAATATAAACGATTCACCTGTGTATGGCTTGCCTTCGTCTATAATTTCTTTCAGCTTACTGTAACTCTTTTCCCAGCCCGGGCATTCAAATATACTATCGCAAACTAATGGCATATTTACCTCCTTTGTAGTTATGGCCACACATGCCTGATTTTAAGAGACAACTGCCCACCTTATCTTTGTCGGCTATCTGCCTACGAGCACCACCTCGTGTTTGTAAGGCTATGTTTCCCGTGCATGGTAGGGTAGCTGGTAGCTGTTTTATTCTGGCCATATTGTTAAATGTTTTCAATCTCTTTCACAAACCTGTCAAAGTGATAGTCGCTTAAAACCAACCGCTCCTCTGAAGTTAAGTCTGTCCAGGCATCCGAACGGTAGTCCTGAAGCCAAGCGTTAAATGCAAGCTGGAGTGCGTTTTTAAGTTTGTCGTTTGTTAATTCCATCTATGTATTCCTTGAAATTAATACCGTATTTCTCTTGAAAAGTAGTCCAACCAATAGTGTGTCCTTCTGCATGATGCCTAATACAAATAGGAATAGCGTCTAAATCCGAACCGCCTGACCCCACACTATCTGTATGGTGCGCTACTATACTCCCAAAGCACTCACTATTCTTAACTATACATGGTAAGGTTCTTGTTCGTGCCAAGTGTTTTTTATCGACTATACGTAACTTTTTTGGATTTGCCGGCATTATTCACCCATAATCCAAAAAACCGGACGGTTGCCATTTTGCATGGATGCTTTTAATTCAGCTTCTTGCTCAGCATCCAGCTTGATTTCACCATCAAAAGTGGTGCCGGAATGGAAATCCCCAGCGGACAATATGCTCCCATCGAATGTATTATATAACGAATTAAATTCTTCATCCTGCCAATCGTAAAATATGAGCTTTATTTTCATAATATTCCTATTAAGCGAATAATAAAAATTTGGCAACCAGTTCATCAATCTCTTTCTTAGTCATTTTATCAAGCACCGGTATTCTTTTCATTATTACAGTCAAAATATTTTGATAGAGTTTCTCGAAGGTTTCTGAATCCATAGATCCGAAGGATATTGACTCTGCTTCAATTCTTACTGAGCCGTCTAACCTAATCTCTGATTTATAGTATCCGGCAAGAATGATTAGGTCCTTCCTAAAACGGTCGAAGCTCTTTTCAGGGTTTTTATACTTTGAGTTGATTTCACCAGGCTCCCAAAATCCGTAGGAGAGGTTAAGCAATGCAAACATCTTTTTATGAAACTCATAGTTCCGAACCTGCTTAACTTCAGCCGATATAACCGAGCCGGTTTTTTGCCTATGAAACCATTCTTCTGCCTCTGCATCTGAGGGAATTAAGCCTGAAATCGTTTTAAGTAGATAGACTTTCATTCTAACTCTCCCATAACCTTTGGCATTTATCACACACCCTTCCAAGAGGTTTGCCGCAACTTGCACAATATGTTGAAGCATTGCCAATTTCTGACGCATCTGGCAACGTACACCAATCTGGGAAACCAGAATTGTCTAAAATAATTAATTGCTGTGTGCGACCACAAATACCGTTTACAAGCCATGAACATTCTAAACAATTTGTAATAATATCTATTTTTTTCATTTGTTATATAATGACCATGTGTAATTATTATCGTCAAAATAATAATCGTTCGAGGATTTCCACATTCCAAAACTTTGATCAATCAATTTCCAGACTTCTTGATGCGACAATGATTTTATATATTTTTCCATCTTCTCTATTTGCTCGTCGTTAAACATTCTTTACCTCTTTAAATCGGGGCTTTCTGCTGCTGTGTTATCTTGCTCTGGCTTTGTTGTTTTCATATAAAATAGAGAGTCTTCGTCTCCTGGCCACTTATAAGCAGCCACACAGTTATTCATAAGTTCACAGGGAGCAAAATCATCTAAAATACAACCGCATTCATAATCTTCGGAGACCAAACCATCAAATCCATTGTCTTCAAGATACCTTCTAATTATGTCGTAAATATTCATATCTACTCCTTACAAGATAACGATATAGTTAAGCGGTGCGGAACTCATATCCGCAATTGCCGCCCTCTATCCAATGCCGACAATAAATGCATTAGCCTTCCGCATCCGCTGCAACGCTGTGTTGGAAGGCGGAGGCTAAAGACATTAAATATCCATGACAATCATCTGTGGCTTTTTCTATCAAATAGATATCTGACACATCAAGATGCGTGCCGTTTTCTATAGTCCACTTAATAACTTTATTTACATCTTCCCATTTCATTTTACTCAAGCCTCCCAACGTTTTAGCTGACCTGCGGCGGTTCTTTGCCGTCAGAGTCAAGCGACTGGTTATGCCCTATTCCAGGCACTGCAACTTCGCCAGATGGATGTATCAAATTGTTCGGCCACTGTTTCGATACTTCCGGCAAACAATTAACTTCACAAAATTGTTTAATAAGTTCGACTATTGGGGCAGCGTCATCCGATGCGGACATTACTGTCTTTTCGTCTCTGCATGTCAACCATGCTGCAAAACCATAGATGGCTTCGCTTGGATTCAATGTGTCTGACATTTTAACTCCTTTCGCCCGAAGGCATAACGTCAAAAGTCACCAGCAAGCAGGATACTAAAAATATCGCTTTACTTTGATAGCCGACCCTGCTTGTCTGCGTGAAGTGGTGTGTTATCTGCGCTTTGCTCATGTATCCATGAACTCCAAGATTGTTCAAAATCAATAAACATATCTTGTCTGTGTTCCAAACATAACTCTTCAAGATCTCTATAGGCTTCGCTATCAGAACATTTTATATGTATTACTAATGGTTCCATAAATTCCTCCAAGCAGATAACGATATAACTGAGCCGCAAGCGTGATGCCTATGCTATGATAAAGGCTTTAACGAAAACGAACCAACATGTCCTGTCGGACTCAAGTGGTGTGTTATATGACTAATAACAAACATAAACACCAAATTAAAGCGCATAGCCAACCCATAATAGCGCTTGAATTTTTATTATAGATTGCGCCAGCTAATGAAAAACAACCACAAGCTAAAAACATTATACTAAGTATCTTTATCATAACGCTCCTTTTGTCATATAACCAGTAATTAACAGGCACATTTGCCTTGATATTTTTAATCGGGGCCGCTGCTCCCTTGCCAATGTTTTTCCCCAAAAACTTTAACTCTATTTAATATGCAGTCAGCCCCGACAGTCCTAAACTAACTTATCCATTCGAGAGTCATCTTCATTCCAGGTTTATTAACAAGTTCGCTCCAGTCAAATAATCTGCCTACACATGGCGCAATAATGTTGTTGCTACCTTTATTCCATTGAACATCCTCAATCACAATCTTGTGCCTGTATCCTATCAGTTCCCATTCATCGAGAAAAGACTCACAACGTAAGCAAATTCCGTCATCGTGACCGTTAGACAACCTAAGTGAAAGTGTGTCATTATTATCCATATCTATAGAATAAGTAGTTCTTGTTTTTACGCTTTGAATCTTCTCGCACTT
>Ga0180732_1002126_pt1 | contig 10992 bp, 9 predicted proteins | sample KR11_01MetaG_FD_148674 | JGI IMG/M metagenome (GOLD analysis project Ga0180732, IMG submission 148674) | Groundwater microbial communities from the Olkiluoto Island deep subsurface site, Finland - KR11_0.1 MetaG | ecosystem: Environmental > Aquatic > Deep subsurface > Groundwater | place...
GATGACCCTCGGATGCCAACCATAGCCGGTTTACGGCGCAGGGGTTACACTCCGGAGTCTATCCAAAATTTCTGTGACCGTATCGGTGTATCTAAGAGTAATAGTATGGTGGATGTCCGTTTTCTGGAACATTGTATCCGTGAGGATCTAAACCTGAGGGCTTCTCGGGTTATGGGGGTACTGCATCCTTTAAAGGTGGTTATTGATAATTATCCTGGAGATATGGTGGAAGAGATGGAATCAGAAAATAACCCTGAGGATCCTACTGCCGGAACGCGCAAAATACCTTTTTCCAGGATTATCTACATCGAACGGGAAGACTTTCATGAAGACCCGCCGAAAAAGTATTTTCGTCTGGCTCCCGGTCGCGAGGTCAGGTTAAAGAATGCCTATATTATCAAATGTGAAGGATTTGTTCGGGATGAAAAAACGGGAGAGATAGAAGAAGTACACTGTACATACGACCCAGAAAGTAAAAGCGGTAAGCCGGGTGCTAAACGTAAAGTAAAAGGGACTTTACACTGGGTTTCCGCAGTCCATGCTTTGAAAGCGGAGGTGCGCTTATACGACCATCTTCTACTGGACCAGAACGAGGGAGCGGAAGAGCAGGAGGAAGAGAAAGATTTTATAAAACAGCTTAACCCAAATTCCCTGGAAGTGTTAGCTGATTGTTTGGTGGAACCCAGTTTAGCGGGAGCGGCTCCCGGAAGCAGATACCAATTCATGCGAAAAGGTTATTTCTGTGTTGACCCCGATTCAACGTCGGATAAGCTGATGTTTAACCGAATTGTATCTTTACGGGATACTTGGGACAGGATCCTTAAAGCTGAAAAAAATTGAATAATATGAGCTAATCTGTTATAAATAGATAAGTAAAAAGTTGTTTAAGGTGAAAAATATTTATGGAATTTGTAAAAGATAAAAGAATGAATTTTATTATAAGCATGACTATTGGCTTTGTGGTTCTGTTTTATGTATTGAGTAAGCTAAAGTGGTTATTCATTTATTTTAGTTTTGCCTTGATGCTAGCTTATTTCTTCGACCCTTTATATAAATTTCTTCTTAATAAGAAGGCCCCGAAAGTACTGGCCATTATTATTGTCTTTGGTATTATAATTGCCTTGTTAATCCTAACTATATTTTTTCTAATTCCCAGCGTGATTAATCAACTTAATATTTTATATAAAGAAATTCCTAAATTTATCGAAAATTACCAAAATATGATTTTATCTATAAAGCCTCAGCTTTCAAAATTCATAGATCCTGCTGATGTAGAGACTTTACTCAAAGAAAATTTATCTGAACTACAGAAGGGTGTATTGGGTTTTTCCCAAAGCATTATAATTTATTTGTCCAATATAGTTTCCAGTATTACTTTCGGTATAGTAATTGTTCCTTTAATCTTATTTTATCTAATGAGAGATATATTTAAATTTAAAGAAAATTTGTATATTTTCGTATCGAAGAAAAATAAAAAAGAATTTAAAGAGGTACTGGAAGAGATAGATAATATTGTCAGTGGTTTTATTCGTGGTCGAATAATCGTCTGTTTTATTGTGGGGACCTTGATTGGTATAGGGTTGTATTTCTTAAATTTGAAATTCGCCCTGATTATCGGGATTATTAGTGGAATTTTTAATTTTATTCCCTATTTAGGTCCTATTGTGGGAGTAGTTCTGGCTTTAATTTTTGCCTTGGGCAGTCCCTGGTGGACATTGTTGATGATTGTAGTTTTATTTGTTTTAGTTAATCAACTTGAGGCGATATATCTTAATCCTAATATCTTAGGAAAGGGATTAGGTTTACATCCTTTAACAGTAATCTTATCAATGTTAATTTGCGGTCAGTTGTTAGGAATATTAGGAGTATTAGTGGCAGTTCCTTTGGCAGCTATCTTGAAAGTTTTAGCTATTAGATATTTAGTCCAGGAGGGATAGAATAGGTTATATGAAAAAGATATTCTACATAATTTTAATGACAGTTTTATTGACTATTTTATTCCTTGTTTCTTCAGTTTTGGCTCAATCTTCAGAAATAAAGATACTATTAGATAATAAACCCCTCGAAACCGTTGTCCCTTCAGTTATCGAAAATGACCGATTATTTGTTTCAGCTCGTAATGTAGTAGAAGCTTTGGGTGGAAGAATTACCTGGTTCCCGGCTTTAAAGTTAATGACTATAAATATTAATAATCGTATAGCCCGTTTAGTAATCGATGACCCTTCTTTGGAGATAGACGAAAAGGTAATTCCTCTGGAAATGCCAGCCAGAATTATCGATAATCGGGTAATGATTCCCTTAGAAGTAATTAAAATTATTGCCGAAATAGATATTAAATGGGAGAACCAGGCCAACACTTTATTTATTAACACCATAAGGCCTTATCTGTTAAAAGTTAGAAGTTATTCTCATCCCGATAAAACCAGGGTGGTAATAGATTTATCTGAAAAGACAGAATTTAGAGCAGATAAATTAATAAATCCGGATAGAATTTTTATCGATATAATGGGTTCTATTGCAAAATTAGAGGATACCTCCAAGCAGATAAAGATAGATGATGGGGTGGTAAAAACAGTAAGGACTGCACAATTTAACGAAGAAATTACCAGAGTTGTATTTGACCTTTATCAGGAATCCAAATACGAGCTTTTCAGTCTTATTGAACCCGATAGGGTAGTGATTGATATATTCAAATCAGGTGAAGAGACAGCCATTTCTGAAACTCTTTCCACTAAGCCCGAAGGAAAGCCTGCTCCCGGACTTGAAATAACCGGCAAGAGGGTAGTAATTATTGACCCCGGACATGGTGGGAAAGACCCGGGAGCGATTAACCGTACTACTGGCTTGAAGGAGAGTGAAGTTACTTTAGGGATTGCTCTTTATTTAGAGAAATTATTAAAAGGGGCCGGTATTCCCACTTATTTAACCAGAAGTAAAGATGAGTTTGTTTATCTGGAAGATAGAACAAATTTTGCTAACCAGAAGAATGGTTTTGTATTTGTAAGTTTACACGCTAATTCGGTTTTAAATCCTCGTCCTAGTGCAGAAGGAATAGAGACCTTCGTATTAAGTTCCCAATATATCGGTGCCTCTGCAAGAGATGTAGCAGATAGAGAAAATATAGCAAGTAGAGCTCATCCGGAGTTAGATACAGATTTAGCTAAGATCATTGCTGACCTGGAAGAGAGTGCTAACATCAAGTATAGTCTTGATTTTGCTGAAATTGTACAGAAAAAATTAGTAAATTATCTAAAATTAGAAGATAGAGGAGTAAAACAAGCTCCATTTGTAGTATTAAAAGGAGCAAATATGGTAGCTGTTATTGTAGAGGTTGGTTTTATTTCTAATCCTAAAGAGGAAAAATTACTAAAAACCGATAAGTTTAGAGAAAATGCCGCCCAGGCCTTGTTTGAAGCAATAAAATATTACATAGAAAATACCCCCGATAATGGTGGATAGGATTAATTATTATGGCAAAAAATAGAAAGCCGAAAAAGAAAAGAAATAACCTGAAAATCATCTTCATATTATTAATTCTCGTAGTAATTGTAATTTTTAGCTATACAATATTTAATAAGTTTATTGTCCCTATCTGGGAAAGATATACAGAAAAGCCTGTTATTACCAAGGAAGTCCCTTATAAGGAAGAAGAAATAAAAGAAGTTCAACCTGTGCCGATAGAAGAGATGGTCGAGGTGAACCTTTACTTTTCTGATTCTCAAGCGATGTACTTGGTACCCGAAAAAAGAAAAATATCTCAAATCCCTTCTTTAGCCAGACAAGCAGTTATTGAGCTGATAAAAGGACCGGAAAGTTCCGAACTTTATCCTACGATTCCCGAAGGAACTCAAGTCATTGAAGTATATATTGCTGATGATATTGCCTATATAGACCTATCTGAGGAAATATTTAAAAATCATCCCGGAGGAAGCAGTGGTGAATTAATGACCGTCTATTCTATAGTTAATACTTTAACTGAAATTCATACGATTAAAGGTGTACAAATATTAGTGGAGGGAAATGAGAAGAATAGTTTAGTCGGACATATAGACATCAGTATGCCTTTACTTAGAGACAAAGATTGGATTAAACCATAAAACCGAATGAATAATATAGAAAATCAGGGAGTGATAGAGATTAATATTGCTGACTTATCTCTAATTTTTAGAAATAAGATTATAATAATTGCCTTTATAACCTGGATTTTAAATCAGAGCTTAAAGCTAATGGTATTTTATATTACCGAAAAAAAATGGGATATTAGGAGATTTGTTGGGGCAGGAGGGATGCCCAGCACTCATTCCGCCCTTTCTGTGTGTGTAGCTGTAACCATTGGCTTAAAAGAAGGTTGGGAATCTCCTTTGTTTGCTTTAGCTATAGTCATAGCTTTTATTATTATGGCTGATGCAGCCGGAGTAAGGAGAGAGACGGGAGAACAAGCTAAAGTATTAAATAAAATTATTTTAGAATTTTTTGAGGAAAGAAAGATCAGAGATAAAAATTTAAAAGAATTAGTTGGACACACTCCTTTTGAAGTTATAGTAGGAGCCTTTATAGGGATTGTAATGGCTTGGATATTATGCGCGGTAATTTAGTTTTAACAGGTAGAGTTTCAGTCCGAGAGGTGAATTTATAGATTTGAAAAAATCAAAGAAAGAACGTTTGGATATATTACTGGTCGAAAAGGGATTTTTTCCCACCAGAGAGAAAGCCAAAAGCGCTATTATAGCGGGAGAAGTTTTAGTGGAAGGGGAAAGAGTCGATAAATCAGGACAAAGGATTAAGGTTGAAAGCAATATTTCAGTAATAGAAAAAGAGACTGCTTTTGTAAGCCGGGGTGGAGAAAAATTAGAAAAAGCCCTTAAGGTTTTTAATGTCAATGTCGAAGGAAAGAGAGTAATTGATGTTGGTGCATCTACAGGGGGTTTTACTGATTGTCTCTTAAAATATGGAGCTGAGAAAGTTTATTGTATAGATGTAGGCTACGGACAGTTAGCCTGGAAACTGCAGAAAGATAGCCGAGTCGTAGTTATAGACAGAACTAACATAAGATACCTTACTGCTGATAAATTTGATGACCTTTTTGAATTAGCTGCCATAGATGTCTCATTTATTTCGTTAGATAAAGTTCTGCCAGCAGTGTATAATCTACTTAAGGAGAAGGGAGAGGTGGTGGCATTAATTAAACCTCAGTTCGAAGCAGGCCGGGAGTTTATTCAAAAGGGCGGATTAGTAAAAAAGGCAGAAGTCCATCAGATGGTAATCGAAAGAGTCCGCGAAAAAGCCCAAAAAATAGGTTTTGGTATCCAAGGATTAACTTTTTCACCCTTAAAAAAAACTTCCGGCAATATAGAATACCTCATCTACTTGGTAAAAGATTCTGGAAAAGATAAAGTAAATAATTTCCCTCAAATTGTTGAGGAAGTGGTAAAACAAGCTCACCAAGAACTTTCTCCTAAAAAATGATATTCTATGACTTTATTTAGTGATACTTAATTTTAACAACAGGGGAGTGCATGAAGAATTAAATTAAAGTAAGATATTATTGGAGTGAGGTTTTTGAGCATAAATGAAAATGGTATTTTAATCTTTATTTTATTTATTGGCGGAGGGATAATCTGTCTGATTCTCTATATCAAGACAGGTAATTGGTTAAGAGCTAAGAGATTAAGGAAGAGATTTTCTAAAAGCAGGCAGGCAGAAAAAGAAGCAGAAAAAATATTAAAGAAAAATGGTTATGCGATTATAGATGCTCAAAAAAGTAAACCACTCCTTATAACTATCGGAGACAAGATTCATCGCTACTTAGTGCGGATAGATTATTTGGCGAGGAAGAAAGGGAAAGTCTACGTGGTAGAAGTCAAAAGTGGAGAGAAGATCCCCTATATTACCAACCGGGAGACCAGAAGACAGATGTTAGAATATTATCTTGCCTACCAACCGAGTGGTATTCTCTTATTAAATATGAAAAATAAGAGTATTTCTGAAGTAAAGTTTCAATTCGAAAGCACCGTGCGCCAAAGGATGATAAAGATAGTATATTTTTTAGCAGGAGTAATTTTTAGTTTGGTCTTATATTATTTACTTCAAGGAGGGTGGAGATGAAATTGTACAACGTGGGTTTAATAGTAAATTATGAAAAAGATAAGGCACGGGAAACAAGCTGCAGGATAATTGATTGGCTAAATTCTAAAAAACTAAAAGTATATATAGAAGGAAATATGGGCAAAGAAATAGGAAAGAAAGAGTTAAATTGCCCTACTGAAAAATTTCTTAAAGAAGTTGATTTAATAATTTCTTTGGGGGGAGACGGAACTCTACTTAGAGCAGCCAGATTAGCCGCTACCGAAGATATACCGGTTTTTGGAGTGAATTTAGGAGGACTGGGCTTTCTGACTCAAATTGGTATTGATGACCTGGAAAAGTCTTTAGAGAAACTGTATCAGGAGAGATATTTTCTTGATGAGAGAATGATGTTAAGTTGTACAGTGAAAAGAAGAGAAAAAGAGATTAAAAAATTTACTGCCCTAAATGATGTAGTTATAGGTAAGGGAGCTTTTGCCCGAATTATCTGCTTGGCTACTTATGTCAATAATGATTATGTTATTACTTATTCGGCAGATGGATTGGTCGTCTCTACCTCTACAGGCTCTACTGCTTATTCTCTTTCTGCCGGCGGTCCTATTGTGAATCCTAATATAAATTCTATAATACTTACCCCTATCTGCCCCCATACTTTATCTGCCCGGCCTTTAATCATCGGTGAAGATGATCAAGTAAAAATAACTTTGGAAGTAAGCGAAGAAGAGGTAATGGTAACCATAGATGGGCAGGAGGGCTTTACCCTAGAGCCAAATGACGAAGTGATAATAAAAAAATCAGACCATAAAGCTCGATTAATTACCTTTAAAGAAAAGAGTTTTTACGCTATTTTACGGGAAAAATTAAGATGGAGCGGACAGATAGATAGTAATTAAATTACCACTAACCAAATAACTATTATGACTAATAGAATAATGTATTGACTATACTATGAGGTGGATACCGAAATAAATGTTATTTCAATTAAATATAAATAATATGGCCTTAATAAAAGAATTAAATATTGAATTTGAGGAAGAATTAAACGTTTTAACCGGTGAGACCGGAGCCGGGAAATCTATTATCATAGAAGCAATAGATTTAATATTGGGAGGTTATGCCGCTTCTGATTTAATTCGAGACGGAGAAGATAGTTTAATGGTAGAAGCACTGTTTTTGTTGACTCCCCAAGAAAAAGAGCTAATAAATAATTTAAATTCTGATATAGAAATTGTTGATGGACAGGGAGTTTTACTTATTAGGCGGGAAGTTAATAAAAAAGGACGGAATAAATGCTTGATTAATCAGCGGTTGATAAATTTATCCACACTTCAAGAGATTGGTACATTTTTAGTTGATTTACACGGACAACATAATCATCAATCTCTTTTAGACCCTACCAAACATATTGATCTGATGGATAATCTGGGTGGAGATAAAATGATTAAACATAGAAAGGAATTATTTGATAATTATCGAAGATGGCGAGAAAAGAGCAAAAAGTTATTTCAATTATTAAAAGACAAAGAAGAAAATTTAAAAAAAATGGATTTTCTAAAATTTCAGCTAGAAGAAATAGATAAAACATCTTTAGTTAAAGATGAGGATAAGGCTTTAGAAGAGGAAGAAATGGTTTTAAAAAATGCGGAAAAAATTATTGAAACCATGGAAAAAGCCAATTTTATTCTCTATGAAGGCGGATTAGAACAATCCTCAGTAAGAGATTCCTTAAACGAAGTTTCCGTAGATTTAGGAGAAATTGCCTCTTTGGACCGACGGATAGAAAAGATAAGAGAAAATTTGAAAGAAGTAGGGTATCAATTTGAGGATATTGTGAATGAAATTGTAAAATACAAAGATGGAGTAGATTTGGATAGCCAAAAATTAAAAGAAGTTGAGGGTAGATTAAATCTGATTAATAGTTTAAAGAGTAAATATGGCTCTACTATAGAAGAAATATTGGAATATCGCCAAAAAATATATCAGGAATTAGAAGCCGTTGATTATAGCGAAGACAAATTAGAAAAATTAAAAGAAGAAGTTAATTCTCTGGAAGATATAATTTCCACCATTTCTCACAATCTAAATATAAATCGGAGAAAGATTGCTGATGATTTGCAAAAGATGGTGGTAAGAGAATTAGAAGATTTAAACATGAAGAGATGTCAGTTTAAAGTTTCTATTAATTCTTACGAAGATGATAACGGAATAGAAATAGATGGTAAAAGATATAAGATAGGTCCAAAAGGGATAGATGATATTGAGTTTATGATTTCTCCTAATGTAGGAGAAAGGCTACGTCCTTTAGCTCGAATTGTCTCGGGAGGAGAGGTTTCGAGAATTATGTTAGCTTTGAAATCAATACTTTCGGAAGTAGATCAAGTTCCGACGTTAATCTTTGATGAAATTGACAGCGGGGTAGGTGCACGCTTGGGCGAGGTAATTGCTCAAAAACTGAAAGCGCTTTCTAAAAAAAGACAGGTAATTTGTGTAACTCACCTGCCTCAGATAGCCTGCAGGGCCGGGAGACATTTTTATATTGAAAAATATATTTTAAATAATCAAACCGGGATAAGGTTAAAAGAAATGGAAGGCGAAGAACGGGTTAAAGAGATTGCCCGCATGTTAGATGGAAGTCAGATGAGCGAGATTACTATTCGGCATGCCCAAAAAATGTTAGATAGGTAAGGTTGTTAGCTTATGAAAGAGAAGATTAATGCAAATAAAGATAAATGGCTGCAAGAAATTGCCACACAAAAAGAGATTCAGAGCACCTTAAAGGCAATTATCCATTCTACCGATGATGCAATCTCAGTAGTAGATGAAAATGGCTTGCATACCATTATTAATCCTGCTTATACCCGGCTTACTGGTTTAATCGAAGAAGATGTTTTAGGGAAACCACCTACTATTGATATTGCTGATGAGGGTGAAAGCATGCATTTAAAAGTACTGAGAACTAAGAAACCGGTACACGGAGTGAGAATGCGGGTTGGGCCTAATCGTAAAGAGGTAATTGTAAATGTAGCGCCGGTTATAGTAGAGGGGATTTTAAAAGGCAGTGTGGCGGTGATACATGATGTTTCGGAAATTGAATATTTAAATAAGGAGTTAAAGAGGGTTAAACAAAGGGTCAGGCATTTAGAATCGAAATACACTTTTGAAGATATTGTAGGAAAAAGCAGGGGAATGATTATCGCTAAAGAACAGGCCAGGAAAGTTGCTCAAACTTCCGCGACCGTTTTACTTCAGGGGGAAAGTGGAACCGGGAAAGAACTCTTCGCTCACGCCATACATCATGTTAGCAAAAGAAAGAACCAGCAATTTATTCGGGTAAACTGTTCTGCTTTAGTGGATACTTTATTAGAGAGTGAACTATTTGGTTATGAGGGAGGTTCGTTTACCGGAGCCAAAAAGACCGGAAAGAAGGGACTGTTCGAAGAAGCCGACAAAGGGACTATATTTTTAGATGAAATTGGAGTGATGAGCCTGAATTTACAGGCTAAGTTATTGAGGGTGCTTCAAGAAAAAGAGATTGTAAGAGTAGGAGGAAGGAGTCCTATTAATGTGGATGTTAGGATAATCTCAGCTACTAATATTGATTTAAAAAATGCGGTAAAAGAAGGAAGGTTCAGAGATGACCTTTATTACCGATTATATGTTATTCCTATCTATATCCCTCCTTTAAGGGAGCGGAAAGAAGATATGCCTCTCTTGGTTAATAATTTAATGAGAAAATTTAATCAAGATTTTGGAAGAAATATAAAAGGAATTTCACCGGAAGCATTAAATATATTATCGGATTATTCCTGGCCGGGGAATGTAAGGGAATTAGAAAATGTAATTGAAAGAGCAGTAATAAATATGAAATTAAGTGAAGAATTAATTTTGCCCAAACATATTCCTCCTTTAACTGAATTAAATAAACTGGAAACAATCGAAGAAAAACCAATTATAAGTTCTGAATCTGATAATTTAATTGATTATAATTTGGATAAAAATAATTTAAAGAAGATAAAAGACGATATGGAAAGGATAGCCCTTCTAAATGCTTTGAAATCTACCAATGGGGATAGTTCAATGGCTGCAAATAAATTGGGAATCAGCCTGAGAAGTTTTTATTATAAAATCAAAAAGTATAATATTAAAAGGATGTATGAGTATAAGTAAAAGCTAAAAGCTTTTACTCGTATTGCGTATATCGTATATCGTATCGAGTTAATATAATAGTGTATTGAATTTGGTGTAGAGGGCAGATTCATCCGCCCCGGATTATTTTGGTAATTTTATGCGGGCTCGATAAATCGAGTTCCTACATTATTAAAACTAAAAACCACAATTTAATTATTATATAAATGTAATTATTGACAAAATGTTGCATAAAGTGCAATAATGTGCAATAATGTGCAAATAAAAACAAAAATAAAAAATTATGATTTATTTCAAAAAATAGCTTTTATTAACCAGTAGAAGCTATTTTTTTGCTTTATTAGGATCGCTCAATAAGTTGGCACAGAAATTGCTCATTTAATATAAGTGCTGTTATATATGGAAAGAAAATATTGAAAGAGAAAGTTTATGTCATGTCCTTAACTTAAAAGCAGCAGCAAGAAGAATGGCTCAGGAATTAGGCAAATCTTATAAAGAACTCAATTTAAAAAATATACTCTCCGGGGACTGATGAGATGAAAGCCCTGGCCTTAGGAGCAGTTAGAGTATTAAAAGGCGAAGAAGAAGCCTTAGAATATACATAAAGTAATAAGTAAAAAATAAAAGGAGTGAATGTAATGTCGATAAATACAGAAGAATTTTATTCTATTTTAGCCTCCAAAATGGAAGGTTCAGCTATTCGGGAGATTTTGAAATTAGTTCAAAATCCGGAAGTGATATCCTTAGCAGGAGGAATGCCGG
>Ga0180732_1002127_pt1 | contig 10980 bp, 10 predicted proteins | sample KR11_01MetaG_FD_148674 | JGI IMG/M metagenome (GOLD analysis project Ga0180732, IMG submission 148674) | Groundwater microbial communities from the Olkiluoto Island deep subsurface site, Finland - KR11_0.1 MetaG | ecosystem: Environmental > Aquatic > Deep subsurface > Groundwater | place...
ATACGGGCGCGGGTTAATTGATCAGATAGTTTATAAGCTGTACGGGCTGACTGAGGATGAGATAAAGATAGTAGAGGGAAGCATATCAGGAAAAAAGGATGCAAATAGCTTAAAAACTGGAAAAACGGAGCCAATATCTTAATATTATTAATATCAATATTAAAAATTGAATTCAAAATTAGGCAAAAAGTATTAATACAAATAACATTTAATGATAGTTAGTTATAATTAAACTGTTTATCGGAGTAATTATGGTTTCGGAATGCAAGTCATGTGGGCTACATCTTGGTGAGGAGCACCCTCAATTGAATGATATGTGTATTGAATGTTTTGCAGACGGCTGGGGTGAACTGGTTGAAAAGTCGCCTATGGTAAGTCCGCAGACTTTATATGAGATAGACAGCAGGAAAGAATTATAACTTTTTAAGAGAAGATTTTTTTGAGGGAGATATTTTTTGATGAAAATAGTATAGACAATGGTTTGCGCCAGGCGCACAAAAAAATAGTCACGGAAGGATTTGATTCATATATTATTTTGGCGGTCGATCATGGCGGGGAACATATCGCCAAAAGACTCAAAAAATATTGGAATTACAAAGACATTGTGTCATGTCACTTTAAAAACGGAGATATCCATATCTCAGACGAGTCAAAAATCAGGGGCGGCAAAGTATATTTTCCATGGAGTGATTATCCAATACGAACCTATTCAAAAGGAATAGTCAGGAAAATATCATGTGAGGATTGTAAGAAGGATTTCCGGTGCGGGAATCCAAACATCGATAAAAACTCCCTTTCAGATTTTTTCAAAAACCAGGAACATTCATCTGCCAAGGTCTATCTGGTTGAAGATAAAGGTGAGATTTGTTCGATCGTTCAATTTTATGAGAAACACCTCGATAGCTATAAAGGTTTATTCCTTGACATAATTGCAACAGCGGAAATCAAGAAAGGTAACAAATACGCCAGCACATTGTTAAAATTAATCAGTTTCTACATGTTCTATCATGAATTTAGCTTCATATACGGCTATGTATTTGATAATAAAGAGCTTATTGAAGTGTATAAAAAAAGAGGATTTGAAGTAATAGGCTCTATCCATGACCCTCACTATGGCACTCTTCATAAAATCGTTATTATCAACGGAACAAAAGATATAAAAGATCGTGTGATCGCTTCGATTAGATCTCATATTTAAAGAGAATGAAACAACGGAATGAACCTATCGCTAAAGGGTGGGTACAAATTGTACATAACCTTACAGTAGATACTACGGACGGGATGCAAAAAATGAACTTACATTTGAGGCGGTGACAACTCATTACCAGTACCCCGGCAATTCTCATCGCAGGCACAGGCAGCGGCGTTGGAAAAACCACAGTAGCCCTGGGTATCATGGCAGCGCTTCGCAGGAAATACAGCGTCCAGCCCTTCAAGGTTGGACCTGACTTCATCGACCCGGGTCACCACACGCAGATATGCGGCAGGGCTTCCAGGAACCTGGATAGCTACATCATGGGTGAGAAGGGAGTTTTTGAGACTTTCACACGCGCATCTGCGGATGCGGACTTCTGCGTGATCGAGGGCGTGATGGGTCTTTATGACGGACTTGATGCGACAGAGATCGCAAGCACAGCTCATGTCGCCAAGATACTTGACGTGCCTGTGCTTCTTGTTGTCGATGCGCGCGGGGTATCGAGAAGCATTGCGGCTGTAGTTAAAGGTTTCTCTGAGTTCGATACCGTCAATATCCAGGGGATAATTCTCAATAATGCAGGCAGTGAAAGGCATGTGAAACTTGTCAGAGATTCACTTACCAGCGCCAGGATAAAGATCCCTGTCATTGGGTCGCTCCCGAAAAATAAGAACATTTCCATCCCTTCGCGGCATCTTGGACTTCATATGGCTTCTGAGAATAACCACAACGCTGAATTGCTTTCAGAGTTCATTGAAAAACATATCGACATGGAAGCGGTAAATAATATAGCAAATGCTTATTCTCCTCCCTATGTTGAAATAAATGAACCTGAGGAGACCTTCAACGTCAGGGTAGGTATCGCGCAGGACAGCGCATTCTGTTTTTATTATCAGGATTCGCTTGACGCTCTCAAAAGACAGGGAGCAGACATTGTTTTTTTCAGCCCCATGAATGATGAACTGCCGCAGGTGGACGGGCTTTATCTTGGCGGAGGGTATCCTGAACTCTATGCAAAAGAGCTTGAATCCTCAAGAACCCGTGACCAGGTAAAAAAAGCAGCAGATGACGGGATGCCGATATATGGAGAATGCGGGGCGCTTATGTACCTGAATGAAACGCTAACAACCGACAGGGCATATCGGATGGCAGGCATTCTTGGGGCAGGTTCTAGAATGACGGATAAGCTGCAGGGGCTGGGTTATACAGAGGCGCAGGTCGTATCTGATTCCCCACTTGCGAAAAAAGGAACCATTATCAGGGGTCATGAGTTCCATTATTCAGTTACGGATTGCGACAGGGATGCCAGGTTTGCCTATCGATTGAAGCGGGGAAAAGGAATCATCGATGGAAAAGACGGGCTTATTGAGCACAATACCCTGGCAGCCTACATGCATACTCATCCTGCTGCTGTTTCTTTTGCCGCATTCTTACGACTCTGCAGCAGATATGAAATGTCTTAAAGCTGCATGATCAAAAATTCTTATTGAGTTTTAATCTCCGGCATTTCTGCAAGCTTCAATCCCACGATCGACATTATAAGTACATAAAGCAGCAGAGTAGCCGTAAAACCATATCCCGGCATCTGCAGGCTGAGCTTTGAGGCTGCTATTAAAATGATCAATAACGCAACCGAACCTACTGACGAAAAAATCTCAATTTGCATCTTCTTCATAAGATCACAAGCCTTGCATCGATAATCCCGTCAACCGATTTTATCTCATCCAGTATCCTTTTATCCACTTCGTTGTCAATATTCAGCACCATTATCGCTTCGCCTCCAGCCTTTATTCTCCCGACCTGCATCCCTGCGATATTGATATCGTTCTTTCCCAGGATCATGCAGCATGGACCTATGATGTTTGGTCTGTCTTCAATCCTTGTCACTATCATGAAGCCTGACGGGATAACATCAATGAGGTATTCATCCAATTGAACAATACGCGGTTCCTTCCCTATTACTGTGCCGCTGATGACCCGGCTTTCGCCTTTCTTGCTCAATTTTATGGATATCTGGCTCGGATAGCCTACAACGGTCTTTGATTTACTCTCGACAACTTTTAATTTCCTTTCTTTTGCGATGGTTGGCGCATTAACATAATTCACACCCGCGCCAAGCATGGGTTCAAGCAGACCTTTCAATACCGCAAGAGTGACAGGAGCAACGCTCTGGTCGGCGATCTCGCCGCAGTAGGAAATTTCGATAGTTTCATAATTGCCGATAAGCTGCGTTCCCAGTTTTCCCATTTTCTCTGCAAGCGGGAAATACGGTTCAAGTATCTGCATGATCTCGGCTTTTACATAAGGCATATTGATGGCATTCTTAACAGGCAGTCCCTTAAGGGCGTTGACTATCTGCTCTGCGACCGTGACTGCGACATTTATCTGCGCTTCCTCGGTCGAGGCACCCAGATGCGGGGTCATAATGACCTGGTCTAATTCGATGAGGGGGTTCTCAAATGGTGGTTCCTTCGTGAACACATCAATAGCCGCGCCGCCGACTATGCCGTCTTTGACTGCCTTTGCGAGCGCCTCTTCATTAATAATACCTCCCCTTGCGCAGTTGATGAGGCGTACCCCTTTTCTCATTATCGCGAATTCCTTTGTGCTGATGAGGTCTTTTGTCTCTTTGGTAAGCGGTGTATGCACAGTAATATAATCCGCCCGCCTGACTATGTCTTCGACAGTTGTGAGTTCTACGCCCAGGTCTTTTGCTCTTTCCGCTGAAATGAACGGGTCATAGGCAAGTATTATCATTTCCATACCCAGCGCCCGTTTTGCCACTTCTGAACCTATCCTGCCAAGTCCTACAACCCCGAGCATTTTACCCCTGACCTCAACGCCCATGAACTTCTTCCGGTCCCATTTTTTGCTTTTGAGCGATGCGTTCGCCTGAGGTATGTTCCTTGACATTGACATCATCATGGCAATGGTATGCTCTGCTGCTGAGATGGTGTTCCCTTCCGGCGCGTTGACAACGATAATACCGCGTTCAGTAGCGGCATTTACGTCAATATTATCTACACCCACCCCTGCACGTCCAATTATTTTGAGCTTCTTACCTGCATTTATGACCTCTTTTGTCACCTGCGTCTCACTGCGAACGATAAGCGCCTCGTAATTCCCTATGCGCTTAATCAGATCCGATGGTTCAAGACCCGTTGCAATGTCCACATCTACGTCATTTTTTAATATTTCTATTCCCTGATCTGCTATCGGGTCACTTACAAGTACTTTCACGAATTATCACCAGACAATCCGGCTAAATAGGACTACAAGCATTTCAGCTTTTCGTTTAATTTAGAAAAATCCAAAGATACTTAATTTACTGGAAACCATGGAACTAAGATATTTCTTGAACTTTGACTTTTTTTCATGAGGCTCTTTTTCCACCATTCTGTACAGTTCCAGTAATTTATCAAACGATTTTTTCGCTATCGGCAGATATCCCGTAAAATAGGGCACATTCTCAACAAGGATATTATTGTGCTTATCATCCTGGATCTTTCCGAATATCACGTTTTCCCATATGAGGTACATATGGCATTTATCCATTAATTCCAGTTTTTTCCTATCTTGCATTTTTTCGTTCGTTGATGAGATACATCGCTGATAAAATGACTTAAATGTATTCATGTCGTTATCGACCAGAAAGTATCGAACGCTCGATGGCGAATTTGTCAGCGCGTATTGCATATATTCAGCATCAGGCAATGGATAAAGAGCCTGTTCTTCCATGGATTTAATTAAATTCTTCAAATAATCATTTACATTATCTTTATAAAATTGTGTATTGAGTAACTGGGACAACTCATTATTATCAAGTATGCTGGCGATTTTCTGTAAAGTTTCAACGTGCTGTTTGAATTTAAGAGGCAAAAGCTCCTCGTCGGCAGAGAGCTTAATAACAATATTTTGTGATTCAAGCATACCAAGATTTTCTAAAAAAAGAATATGTTCTTTAAATAATTCGGGCTCAAATTTGTTATTTTTCGCAATATTATCGAAAGTGGCTCCGTCGTTCCTTGCGATCTCAAATATCACTAATTTTAATATATTTAAATCGATTTTCTTGAGATCCATCTTATGTTAAAATGTCAGTACGTCCATATATATCTTATTATACTGATTATGATAAGTATTTAAAATTTCACATTACGGATTCGTAAAAAACTATATTGTGCGTATGATGAACCATAATCCGAACACTATGAGGAACATTCCGCATGCTGCCAATACGCTTCTGTAAAGTTTTTCAGGCATAAGCGACCTGCCCCGGCTGAAAGAGCCTGAAACAAGTGAGTACCAGGCTGTATCTGCCATCCAGTGACCAAGCACAAAGACGCCGGCTGCGGTAAGTCCGGTCCTGAGCCCTTCTACTAGAAGACCGTTCCCTGCACTCAGCCACCACAGCCAGAAAAAGGGGTTTGATGCTGATGTCATTATTCCTGCAAGGACCGGATTTGTGACCGAAGAACTGCTCTTTATATCAAAACCCGCTTTTGCCCGTCCTTTTAATATCATACCACCAAACACGATCAGTGATATCCCGCCTATCAGGGATATCGCTCTGATAACACGTTCATTCATGATGGCTGTCATCCCTGCAATTATCAATATGCAGGTAAAGATCTCAAGAAGCGCATGCCCGAAAACAATTTTCGGTCCTGCTGTCCACCCTGTCTTTAGCGAGGATTCTATGGTCGCAAAGAGCATTGGACCAGGCACCATTGCGCCTGTAAACCCGACAGCGAAGCCTATGAGCAGCATCTCAAGTGGGGTCATACCACTTCCTGGTGATGACTGGAACATCCATCTGAATGAGTCTCCTTAAGTAACGATTACGACCTGTTAACTGATAAACGCAACTATTTTAATTTTTTTCTTAAGACATGATATCTTAAAAATGAAAGCAACCTTTTAATCCCCAAACCACCATTAAAACCCCTGGGAGATATAACTAACATGCCAATCAGATTCGACCGTTTCACGATCAAAGCCCAGGAAGCATTCCAGGAAGCTCAGAATATAACACTTGACAGGAACCAGCAGCAGATAGAAGTAGAGCATCTGCTCCTCGCACTCATCAACCAGAAAGAAGGTCTAACGCTCCAGCTTCTCCAGAAGCTCGGCGCAAACACAGCAGGAATAACATCCGCTCTTGAAGAGGAAATAGACAAACTCCCGCGCGTGGAAGGCGCCGGGGCAGGTCAGGTTTACGTCTCCACAAGGCTGAACAATGTGGTCGATGCCGCATTTGCCGAGATGAAGAACCTGCGCGATGAATATCTCAGCAGCGAACATCTTCTGCTTGCCATCGCGGATGAGAAAAACGGCATCTCTGCGCGCATCCTGAAAGGGAACGGCGCGTCAAAGGACGCACTCATGAAAGCCCTCAAGGAAGTAAGAGGCTCATCTCGCGTCACAGACCAGAATCCTGAGGCAAAATACGAAGCTCTTAAAAAATACGGGCGCGACCTCACCGAACTCGCTTCCCGCGGCAAGCTTGATCCCGTCATAGGGCGGGACAACGAGATCCGGCGCGTGCTTCAGGTGCTCTCGCGGCGCACCAAGAACAATCCAGTGCTCATAGGCGAGCCCGGCGTGGGGAAGACTGCCATTGTAGAAGGGCTGGCTCTGCGCATATTTATCGGGGACGTACCCGAGCCTATCAAGGACAAAAAAGTGGTGGCGCTTGACATGGGCGCGCTTGTGGCTGGCACCAAGTTCAGGGGCGAGTTCGAGGAGCGGCTCAAGGCTGTGATAAAGGAGGTACAGGATTCGGAAGGGAAAGTCATTCTTTTCATCGACGAACTTCATACAGTAGTGGGCGCGGGCGCGGCTGAAGGGGCGATGGATGCCTCCAATCTCCTGAAACCAGCACTTGCCCGCGGAGACCTGCGCTGCGTGGGGGCAACGACGCTTAACGAGTACCGCAAATACATTGAAAAAGACCCCGCTCTTGAGCGCCGTTTCCAGCCCGTGCTCGTGGGAGAACCCACAGTGGACGAGACCATATCCATTCTGCGCGGTCTAAAGGAAAAATACGAGGTGCATCACGGAGTACGGATACAGGACGCCGCCATCATCTCTGCCGCCGTGCTTTCTCACCGCTATATTACAGACCGCTTCCTTCCTGACAAAGCCATAGATCTTATCGATGAGGCAGCTTCAAAGCTCAGGATAGAGATAGACAGCATGCCGGCTGAGCTTGATGATATTGAGAGGAAGATAAGGCAGCTTGAGATCGAAAAACAGGCTGTGAAAAAGGAAAAGGACGAATACTCGAAAGAACGCCTTGAAAAAATAGATAAAGAACTCTCTGACCTGAAAGAAAAAAGCAGTTCGATGAAAGCGCACTGGCAGCTTGAGAAGGATGCCATCCAGAAGATACGCAAGATAAAGGGCGATATAGAAAAAACACGGATGGATTCTGAAAAAGCAGAACTTGAGGGAGCGCTTGAGAAAGCCTCAGAACTCAGGTACGGTGTATTGATCGACCTGCAAAAACAGCTTGATTCTGAAAACAAGAAACTGGTCGAACTCCAGAAAGACCAGAAGATGCTCAAAGAGGAGGTGGACGAGGAGGATATCGCTGAGGTCGTATCAAGGTGGACTCACGTTCCTGTGAGCAGGATGCTGGAAGGCGAGATGCAAAAGCTCGTGCACATGGAAGAGCGGATAAAACAACGCGTTGTGGGGCAGGAAGAAGCTGTTATCGCAGTTGCGAACGCTGTCAGGCGCGGGCGCGCGGGAATATCTGATCCGAAACGCCCCATCGGCTCTTTCATGTTCCTCGGTCCAACTGGCGTCGGGAAAACCGAACTTGGGCGCGCGCTTGCAGAGTTCCTGTTCGATGACGAGGCTGCGATGATACGGCTTGACATGAGCGAGTACATGGAAAAGCACACGGTAGCAAGGCTCATCGGCGCGCCGCCCGGCTACGTTGGATACGAGGAAGGCGGGCAGCTCACCGAAAAGGTAAGGAGGCGACCGTATGCGGTCATCCTGTTCGATGAGATCGAGAAAGCGCATCCCGATATCTTTAACCTCCTGCTCCAGATACTTGACGATGGAAGACTCACGGATGGGCATGGGCGCACTGTGGATTTCAAGAATACAGTTATCATAATGACATCCAACACCGGGAGCCAGTTAATATTCGAGTTAGGTGATAAAGAAGAGGTAATGAGGGAAAAAGTTTTAGATATCGTTCATAAGAATTTCAAGCCCGAGTTCCTTAACAGGCTTGATGAGATAATAATTTTCCACTCACTTAAACTCCCTGAAATAATGAAGATCGTGGATATCCAGTTCGGGATACTGAGCAAACGTCTTTCAGAAAGGAAGATCACCATCGATCTGACCCAGAAAGCCAGGGATTTCATTGGAAAGGCAGGTTATGACCCGCAGTTCGGGGCGCGTCCCATCAAGCGGACGATACAGCACCGGATACTTGACCCGCTGGCGATGAAGATACTCAATAAGGACTTTGCGGAAGGCGACACTGTGGAAGTGGATGTGAAAAAGGATGAGATCACATTCAGGAAAAAGAACGAAACCGCAGATAAACTCAGGTGAAATCGCCCGGAGCATCGAGAGCGCGAGCAGGGAGCTGATATCAGAGCTTCCTTCACTTGCTAAGGGCTAACCCAAAAATAAGATAGCAGGTATTTTAGAAACGAAACCGCAGATGAACGCAGATGAACGCAGATTTATTGTCAGGATTTATGAGTAAAATTTGATAACTTATTTTTCCTGATACCAAAGGTCAGGTGATAATCTCAGGGGTGGCGATCAACACGCCGACGTTAGTGAGGATAAGAAAGAGGCTGACGAGCGATGTGAGGGGGAGGAGCAAGGATGCGCCCGCGCTGTGGGCGGAGCAGAGGAAGTATGAGGAGAAGCATGAGAGGGCGCAGGTGAGGGCGGATGAGGAGATGGATGTGGGGGTGTGAAGTGAAATCAATATACGTTGCCCGATTTTCTTTATGCGTTTAAAAAGAGGCGAACAAATGATATCTGATGATTTTGTGTTATCATGTCAAAAAAAATTTAGATATACATTCATGAGGAACTTTTATATATTTCTAAGTAATAAAGATTTAAGCAGAATAAAAGCCCTTTGGGCAATATAATGCGAGGTAGTATTTTGATGATAAAGAATTCGTCATTCAGGCAAAATAAAGTGTATACGAATCGAGTTCTTATAAACAACCAAAATGGAAAGATATACGAAATGAGTTCTGGTATGAACATGTTGCACGGCTTTCATCATGAAGGTAAGATATGTTTTTAAATTCTATTAAGATTGAGAAATACAAATTGCTTGAGGACTTCGAAGTAAATAGATTGGGACGAGTAAACTTAATTGTCGGTAAAAATAATAGTGGCAAAAGTACTGTCCTAGAATGTTTACGCATATTAGCCTCGAATGGCGTTCCTAATGTAATTAATGAAATTGTCGATTCACATGATGATATTTTATTATTACAAAATAGGACTGATGAAGAATCAATATACATTTATGAGGGTTTATTTACCGATAGAACATTTCCAAGAGACGAATCTTCAATATACATTGGAAATAATGAGAAGGACTATTATGTAAAAATAAAAAGACTCTTTTATCAAGATACTGAAGTTGAAACAAAAGATTACAAAGGAAATATTGTTCTAACAAGAAATAGAAAATTCATTGATATTTCAGATGTTACTGATGAATCAAATTATGATCAAACTATATCTATTGAATCAAATCAAAATCCAGAAAGACCATTCTTTTTATCATCAAGGTCATTCTTTTTATCCTCATCAGATCGTATATTAGCAAGGCGGCGCTCAATTTATGAGGGTGATATGATCACGCCTGGCCCTATAAGTTATATTCCTACACAATTTTTGTCAATGGATTCATTAGTAAGTTTGTGGGATAAAGCAGTATTGACACCATATTTTGAAAATGTTAAAAAATTCCTTAAAATTATCTCTGAGGATTTTGAAGACGTTGCATTTATCAAGGTACCTCGTAGTCGAAAACCACAAGAAGCCGAACGAACTGGAATAATGAAACTTAAAAACAAGAATAAACCAATTCCACTAAATGGCATGGGTGATGGAATATTGCGAATTTTACAATTGGTTCTCGGGATTTTTCCTGCTACTAACGGTTTTCTTCTGATCGACGAATTTGAAAATGGCTTACATTATTCAGTTCAAGAACAAGTCTGGAGATTAATATTTCAACTGTCCAAAGAGTTAAACATACAAGTATTTGCAACAACTCATAGTTGGGATTGCATAGAAGCTTTTTCAAGAGCTGCAAATGATAGCGAAGAAAGTGCACTTCTTTTTCGTATTGGAAAAAGTGTTAAAAAAGAAAATTATGGAAAAATAATTGCAACTTTATTTGACAAAAATAGTTTAAATAATCTTAAACACTCTGATGTGGAGTTAAGATGACATGCCACAAAGATATCTTGTTGTTGAAGGCACTTTTGATTATAATTTCTTTGAATTACTCCTTAAAAAATGGGTATTGACCCCTTAATTTACTGATGTTTTATAATAAGGAAAAGTAAGCATCTCCTCCAAAGATCAAATGTGATCAGTTTTGCCTGTTGCCATCATTGGTGTTCTCTGTATATACTTCCTATTTCATGACTTTCGGCTAAATTAAAAAATCTATTATCTTAAATGCGACACATTTATATATTATGAAAACATATATACTCTGTAATGGTTGGAGACGAGAGAACGGATGAGATTTTAGAAACAATTAAAAA
>Ga0180732_1002128_pt1 | contig 10976 bp, 9 predicted proteins | sample KR11_01MetaG_FD_148674 | JGI IMG/M metagenome (GOLD analysis project Ga0180732, IMG submission 148674) | Groundwater microbial communities from the Olkiluoto Island deep subsurface site, Finland - KR11_0.1 MetaG | ecosystem: Environmental > Aquatic > Deep subsurface > Groundwater | place...
CCGGAAAACGAAATTGACTACATTAAAATCTGTCATCCTGATACCCTGGAAGACATCCTTACGATCAGCGGGCCGGTGGTCATTGCCCTGGCAGTCAAGGTCGGGAAAACCCGTCTCATCGACAATCGTGTATATACACCTTAGTAAGATGTTCCATAGATATGGAAATGCATTGAAACCGAAATCTTTTGCCAAGGAGAGAAAACATGTCAAATGAACAATACTTTTTTACATCGGAATCCGTTACCGAAGGCCATCCGGACAAAGTTGCGGACGCCATTTCAGACTCCATTTTGGATGCCATCATATCCCAGGATAAAAACTGCCGGGTGGCCTGTGAAACCCTCGTCACCACGGGGCTTGCCTTTATTGCCGGAGAAATAACCACCAGCTGTTATGTGGACATGCCGGCCATTGCCAGAAATACCATTCGGGAAATCGGATACCGTTCATCCCAGATGGGATTTGACTGGCAGACCTGTTCGGTCCTCACCAGCATAGACCACCAGTCCCCGGACATCGCCCAGGGGGTGAATGTGGGAGAAGGATTATTTCTGGAACAGGGCGCCGGCGACCAGGGCCTGATGTTCGGGTTTGCCACGGATGAAACCCCGGAACTCATGCCCATGCCCATCCTGTATGCCCATAAATTGTGCAGCAAACTGGCTGAGGTCCGGAAAAACGGTTCCCTTGATTATTTGAGACCGGATGGAAAAGCCCAAGTGACCATCGAATACGAAAACGGAGCCCCCAAGCGGGTGGATGCGGTGGTCATTGCGGCCCAGCATAAACCTGACGTGGAGTATGAGGAGCTGAGAGAAGGCATTATTCGAAACGTCATCAAAAAAATCATCCCTGCGGAAATGCTGGATAGTGAAACCCGGTATTATATCAACGCCACAGGACGTTTCGTCATTGGCGGCCCCATGGGGGACTGCGGGCTCACAGGACGAAAAATCATTGTGGATACCTATGGAGGCCAGGGCAGCCACGGGGGAGGTTGTTTTTCCGGCAAAGACCCCTCAAAGGTTGACAGAAGCGCCTCTTACATGGCCCGTCATGTAGCCAAAAACATCGTGGCATCAGGGGTGGCCAATAAATGCGAAGTCCAGGTGGCCTACGCCATCGGCGTTCCTGAACCGGTTTCCATCATGGTGGATACCATGGGAACCGGAAAAATCCCGGAAAAAAGGATCAAGGAAATCATTCGTGAAGTCTTTGATCTAAGACCGGCAGCCATTATTGAATACCTGGATCTCTTGCGTCCCATTTACAAAGCAACCTCCGCCTATGGGCATTTTGGACGAAACAATCCCGACTTTACCTGGGAGAAAACCAACATGGCCAATACCATTCGGGAGAAAGCCGCGATATAGGTTGTGCGTAAATCCGGTCGGTTTTTTAGGATCTCGCCTAATCCGTCAGAAAGCCCCGGTGGGAATTCCCTTCGGGGCTTTCTGGTGGGTCTGCCAGAAAGAATTCGATTTACGGATCTTGCAGCGGATCGATAACAATAACCACCCGGCACAGGGCAAGAAATGCCAGGTGCTCTGAAGAGCTTTTTATTTTAAGAGCGTCCGTGTTCCGGATTACAAGATCAGATCCTTTAAAATGGTGAGTTCTGAGGGCTTTGATTACCATGGGGTTTCCCGAAACCCTGTGGTTTTTGATGGAAGAGGCCATGTCCGACTCATAAAGGCACATGCCGTTCTGTACGGCAACTTCCCGGCTGACAAAGGCCGAGCCGTAGATTTCATCGCCGTTTTCATTCAAGATTTTGATGGTCATGGACGGTGCGGCGGAAAGCCCCCTGGCATCAATGATGAATCCGGTGAAGCTTTCGGCCTTGTTTTTTTTGGGGAGGGCGATGGAATCGTCGGACTCTGTCTCATTTTTTTTTTGTCCAAGGGATTGGATGGATTCCACGTGCTCGATATCCATGGGGAGTATCAATTGTGAAAATCCTCCGAAAAAGCTGAACCCCATGGTGACTTCCACCCTTCCATCCGTGCCATATTCCTGATTCACGATGGCGCTTTTATTCACCATGTCCATGATTTTCACCAGAATGGCTTCATCCTCCTCCATTTCACCAAGGGTCATCTCTCCCTGAATTCGAACTGCTTTCACGGTTTTGAGGAGGTGGTCAAAAGCCTTTTCCCTTGCTTCGGCGAGAACTCGTTCCCAATCAATGGTTCCGTCGTCTTTTCTATCCGATGTTTTATGAAAACCTTTTGCCTCCAAGTAGCCTGCCGTCCAGTTGATCTTCCCCCAAGAGTCCACCTTCTCAATCAAATCCCCGGCCATGGAGTTTGTGGGGATTGAAACGAGGATGGCCATTGCAATCATAAAAAGAAAAAGGAACCTTCCCCTCATCAGCTTTGCACCTGCATAATATACTCCAGGGGTTTTCAAACCCGTCCTCCACTCCACCTTAGCTTGGCTTTTAAAACATCAAAATAATGCTGCCCCGGAAGGGTGATCATTTGCAGGGGATAGGCGTCTTTATCTATGATGATTTCATCTCGTTCACTAATTTCAAGTCCTGCCTGACCGTCAAAGGTCAGCATGATATCGGAGGATTTTTTTGCCAGTCTGATTTTGATTCTTGCGGTATCCGGCAAAATTAGGGGCCGGTTGGTCAAAGTAAACGGGCAGATGGGGGTCATGATGATGGACGGAACCGATGGATGAACAATGGGTCCGCCAGCAGCAAGGGAGTAGGCGGTTGAACCTGTGGGGGTTGCGATCACCAGGCCGTCGGCCCGATAGGTAGTGAGATAGTGATCGTCAATATGGGTTTCAATGTTGGCCAGCCTGGCCAGAGCACCCTTGTTGATCACCACGTCATTTAAAACCGTTTCCTTCAGGAAAGGTTTTCCATTCCGAATGACTTGAACCTTTAACTTCATTCTGGGCGTGGCAATAAACTCGGCATTAAGAATCGCCCTGGCTGCTGAAAACAGATTGTCCTCGGTGGTTTCGGCCAGGAAACCGACTTCCCCGAATTTAACCCCCATGATTGGAATGGCCCCATCTCCTACCCAGCGGGCCGCACTTAAAAACGTGCCATCCCCTCCCAGAACAAAGATACAGAATAAATCGGGCGGTGCCGCGGTATCCGACAAATCCGAAAACAATCTGTGGCCCGGAGGGTTTTCTTTTCGAACCACCTCCACATTTTGGGCGATCAGCCATTTTTCAAATTCTTCAGCCTTTTTTCGGGCCTCTTCATCAAGTTTTACAACCAGTCCGATTTTCTTCATTGAACCTCGCGTCTCCATACGGTTGAATCAATCTCCAATGCCCCGCCGCCATGGTTTTAAGCTGATGATTACAGCCGTCGCCAGGGTGACCACAATCCACCCGAATCCAATGCAGATGAGGGAGGTCCACGAGTACCCCTCATAAGGGGATTTGATTTCCCGGTAAACATCGCTGATGAAAATGACGGACAATATGACAGGAATAAAATATTTTATGAGGCGGTCCCACCAGAGCCCCAGTTGGATGGAGGATATCCCATTGATATGCTCCCGGAGTTTTTTAATATCAAACACCCACCCCAGCAATAGGCATTCCAGGATTCCCACGACCACCAGGCCGTAATGAGACAAAAAATGATCCGTGATATCCAGCCAGTAGAGCCCTCCCTGGCAGGTGAAAATCACCGACCCCAGAAGGCCCATGCCGCATAAGACCGTCACCAGCTTCTTTTTCGGGATGTTGAATTTGTCCACCATGGAGGATGAAAAGGCTTCAATGATGGAAATGGAGGAAGACAGACCGGCCAGAACCAGGCTGAGGAAAAAAATGGCTCCGAAAATCTTTCCTCCGGGAATCAAACTTACCGCTTTGGGATAGGCCACAAAAGCCAGGCCGATGCTTTGGGAAACCACCTCAGTAATGGGTTTGCCCTGGGAAGTCGCCATGAATCCCAAAACCGAAAAAACGGCAAAGCCCGACATGAGGGAAAAGCTGCAATTGATGGTACCGGTGAGCAGGGCATTTCGGGAAAGATTGGCCTTTTCCGGAAGGTAACTGGAATAGGCGATCATGATTCCGAAACCCAGGCTCAGGTCAAAAAAGATCTGACTGTAGGCGTCCACCCATACTTTAGGGCTGGTTAACACGGAGAAATCCGGTGTTAGATAAGCCCGAATGCCGTTCATGGCACCCTCCAGGGAGAGGGACCAGAAGACAAGGGTTCCCATGAGAATAAAGAGAAAGGGCATGAAGATTTTATTGGCCCGCTCAATCCCTTTCTTCAGGCCCCTGCAGACAATGGTCCAGTTCAGCAGCCATATCACGATGGTGCTGATGAGTATCGGCCATCGAATGCTTCCGATCTCCCCCGGCCCACTGCTCACTTTAAGGTATTCATTAAAGAAAAAGTTGTTGGGATCTGAGCCCCATGCAAGATTGAATGAAAAGAAAAAAAAGCTCAAGCACCAGGCAATGATGACTGTATAGTATAGTTCAATCCCAAACATCACAAAAGTGACAGACCACCACCCTAACCATTCCCATCCTTTGCGAACCCTGGAAAAGGCCAGGGGCGCCGAGCCCATTTTTTCATGGCCCAGCCCGAACTCCAGGATCAGCATGGAGATCCCGGCTGTGAGAAGGGCTGTAATGTATGGAATTAAAAATGCACCTCCACCGTTGCTGTAGGCAATATAGCTGAACCGCCAGATATTGCCCAGTCCAATGGCTGATCCCACAGCAGCAAGAAGAAAACCGATCTGAGAATTCCACTGTTCTCTTTGCATATGATTTCCTTGGAAAGGGAGGAAAACCAAAAGCCGTACAAGACGGTAATCTGCTGTCCTGTACGGCTTCTTTGGGGTTCTTTATTATTTATTCTCTAAATCCTTTTGCTTCAGACGTATTACTTGGTCGGATGAAGCTCAACCCGCCTGTTCAGAGATCTTCCTTCTGGCGTGTCATTGGATGTGGCCGGTTTTGTGAAGGCGTATCCGGCAGTTTTCATACGTTTTGCTGCAATGCCTTCAGCCACCAGATAATCATATACAGCCTTGGCGCGGCTTATGGAAAGGCCTTCATTATATTTTAATGAACCCACATTGTCCGTATGACCTTGAATTTCAAGCATCATATTCGGGTTCTTTTGTAAAATGGCAACCAGTGCGTCCAAACCTGCTTTGCTCTTCGGCTTTATGGTGCTTTTTGCCGTATCAAACAGAAGATCTTTAACGACCCAGCATCCGTTCACGGTAACGGTTGCACCCACAGGCGTGTCCGGGCACTGATCCACATCATCCTTAACACCATCATTATCCTGATCGCCTATAATCGGGCAGCCGGAGGCATCCACCGGGGTTCCCATGGGGGTGTCCGGGCATTTGTCCAAATAATCGGCTACTCCGTCACCATCGCTGTCCAGCGGGCAACCGGAGGCATCCACTTTTATACCATTGGGAGTGTCCGGGCATTTGTCCAGGGCATCAATAACCCCATCCCCATCACTATCCGGTACGCAGCCAGATGAATTAACAATGGCTCCTGCCGGTGTGTTGGGGCATTTGTCCCTGGAATCCGGCACACCGTCGCCGTCGGCATCCCCGTCAGGAGGGGTAGCTTTCACTCCGCCGAACTGGTAGGCGATTCCCAGAGAAGCGATATAGCTCATGTAGGTTTCATTATCGCCGGAAGAATCTTCCCCTAAGGAGATTACATGCCTTAAATCACCTCGAAGGGCAAGCCGATCCACCGGAAAAATTTTAAAGCCTGCGCCATAGTTCACCGCATAGTCGTTATCCAAGCCCACATCATCCCGGTCAAAGGCAAGCCCGCCGATGCCGGCTGCAAGGAAAGGAACGAACTGCTGTTCCGGCAGGAAATGATAAAGCCCGTCTATATGATAAAAATAAACTTTGGTATCTTCTTTTGCTCCAAACATGGTTTCCGTGGCACTGGAATTGATAAAATTCAAACCACCCTCAAGGGTCCAGTTTTTGGTGATGTTGTTGCTGATGGCAATCCCAATCTGGGTGTTGTCCTGCAAATGATAATCACTGTCAAACCACATTCTACCGGCAGACGGAGTAATGGTTACCCCTTCATCCATGTTTTCCGCCAAAGCAATGCCCATAAAACAGAACGACATCAAAATGACCCCTGTTAAAAAAATCATCTTTTTTAATCTCATCTTTTCCCCCTATCGGTTTGAGTTGGATTTAACCCTGTTTCAATAAATGAATATGTTCTGCGAAACCAAAACAATACTGTTAAATTAAGAATGGATTTTTTTATACAATAAGGTTGTACATTTTGCAATGTTTTTCTCACCCGTCTTTTTTCAATATCTTGTTATGACGCAATAATCCAATTTTTTTGGACCTCAAGTTCTTTGTTCCGGTAAATAGCCTCGTAAACCCTGAATCAGCCGATGGTTCTTCCAGTCGTTGATCTATGCTTTCAATTGAGCTATATCGCTTCTCGTCCATTGCAAATTTTAAGACGCTTTCGTCCATGCCGTATCCCTTCAGTCCGGCCTGATAAAAAAGGAGAGAAAATGCAAAAACCGCCCATAACCCCCGGCACCCGGTTCTGCGCTGTCATAGGGAATCCCGTTGCCCATAGCCTTTCCCCTGCCATACACAACGCTGCTTTTGAAAAATTGGGATTGGATTTTGTTTATCTGGCTTGCAGGGTCGAAAATGTGAAAGAAGCACTTTCCGGCATGCGGGCTCTTGGAAATTTCAGGGGCATGAGTGTCACCATTCCCCATAAAACAGAGGCCATGGAATATGTTGATGAAGTCCTTGAAGAGGACAGGGCCATCGGCTCCATCAACACGGTGATCAACCACAATGGCAAATTGACCGGTTTCGGAACGGATGGCCCAGGGGCATTAAGGGCCATGATCGATGCAGGGATCCCCCTTGAGGGAAAACGGGTTTTAATCCTGGGGGCAGGTGGGGCAGCAAGAGCCATTGCCTTTACCCTGGCCTTAAAAACCCGGATCCAGGCCCTTCACCTTATGGATGTGGAAAAAGCCGTCATGGGCCAGCTGGCTCGGGACCTTTCCGCGGGAACCGGAACCCCGATTTCATCCGAACTGCTTTCAGACCGATCCCTTGCTTCCGCTATGGGAATATCCGATATCATTATTCATTGCACCCCCGTGGGGATGCACCCGAAAACCGAAACATCCCTGATCCCGGAGGAACTTTTTTTGCCTCACCAGGTGGTGTTTGATATTGTGTATACTCCCCGAAACACAAAACTGCTCATGGACGCCTCACGGCGGGGATGCAAAACCCTGTCCGGCGTGGAAATGTTCATCCATCAGGCGGTTTTGCAGTTTGAAGCTTTCACGGGAGAAAAGGCCCCGGTGGAGGTCATGCGCAAAGTGGTTCTGGAGAATCTGTCAAAATGAATATCATTCTCATCGGTTACCGTGGAACCGGAAAAAGTGCGGTGGGGGAAATCCTGGCTCAACGTCTGGGAAAGAAATATGTTGGCATGGATGCGGAAATCGTCAAAAAAGCCGGCATGGGGATTCCGGAGATCGTGGAAAAGTCCGGCTGGCCCGGGTTCAGGGACCTGGAATCACAAATTGCCGAACACCTGTCCGGCCAGGACAATCTGGTGGTGGATACCGGCGGGGGAGTCATCGAGCGGCCTGAAAATCTTCAATCCCTTGGTAAAAACGCCTGCATCTTCTGGCTCAAAGCTTCTGTTGACGTGATTGTCTCCCGAATTCAGGGCGACACCCAGCGTCCGGCTTTAACCAGCGGAAAAACATTCACCCAAGAAATTGAGGAGGTGCTGGAGCGTCGAAAGCCCAAATATAAAGAAGCTTCCCATTTTGAGATTGATACGGATCATTTCACACCGGAACAGGTGGCGGAAAGGATTGTAGAACTGTTGACCGAAACGTGAAAATCTGATGACCAACACCTATACCGCAGGAACAATTCTTCAGATTGATGGTGGGGGTCTTCTGGTTTAGATCTTTCCGCTATCCGCTTCATGGCCTTCCGGATATTTTCCTTTGAATTGCGAATAAAACAATCGAATGGCCTTCAGATCCTCTTCAATGTTTCCTGTTGGATAAAACCATTGCCCAATTCCGCCCTGCTTTCGGCCGTAATCCAGAAAGCCTAATAAGATAGGGGTGTTAGCCAATATTGCGATGTGGTAAAATCCGGTTTTCCATTGGCTTGTTTTTTTCCTGGTGCCGGGGGGTGATATCAGAAGGGCCATGTGTTCATTTTGATTCATCATGGCGACAGCCTGTTCCACAGTGTTTGAGGATTTACTTCGATCGATGGGGATCACTCCGGCATATTTGAACAAAAAGCCCAGGGGCCAGTCCATCATCTCCTTTTTTGCCAGGATATAAACTCCGACCCTTAAAACAAAGGCCATCAAAAGCACCAGAACAAAATCCCAGTTGGAGGTATGGGGGGCTGCCGTCATGACATATTTGGTTATCCGGGGCGTTTCTCCCCGGACTTCCCACCGGAAGGCTTTAAGGATGAAGATGGAAATTCCCCTTAACAGGGGGGTTAGAACAGGGGTGTTAAAAATGGTTTGTTTGCTGATGTCCAATGTTCATCCGCCTTTACCGTTCATTGTTTGTTTGCAGTGGAAATATCCCAAGTCCTGAAAGGGGCTTATGGAAGCGGTTCTCCCGGAATCTGCCTTCTATAATATCCTTTTTTATTCATATCAATCAAATTTCAGGCAATTTCATGGTTTAAATTCCTAAAGAAAAATTCATTCCGACCGAAATACACAAAGTAGGCCCTGGCTCTTCGAGCCATATAGGGAATCTTTTGTTGATTCTATTGAATTTGCGCTGTTTTTAAATTGGAGTGAGTAATGAAATCATACGAAGACCTGGTGAGGGGCGATTTTCAACTCCCCTCTTTGCCTGAAGTTGCCATGCGCATCCTGGAGACCGTTAAACAGGAGAATTTTTCCTTCAACGATTTGGGCCGGATCATTTCTTCCGATCCCGGCCTTACGGCCAAAATATTGAAAATGGCCAATTCCTCGTTCTATGGTTTAACCCAAAAAGCCAGTACCATTGAGAAAGCCGTTTCCATTTTGGGGGTCACGGCTTTAAAAAACGTCGCCCTTTCTTTTGTCATCTCAAGAGAGTTTCGAAAAAATGCAAGCATAGGGTTTGACTTTGACTATTATTGGAAAAGAGCCGTTACGGCGGCCATTGCAGCCGATCTTACGGGGAAGCTGATTTCAGCCCGAAATGACGATTTGTTTGTGGCCGGCCTTTTGATGGACATCGGTGTCATCATCATGTACATGACCCGTCCGGAAGAATACCTCCAGGTGATATACGAAAAAAAGCTCACAGGGTTGCCAACGGAAAGAATTGAAAATGGCTTTTTCGGGATTGATCATTCTCGAGTCGGCGCTGAAGTTTTGAAGAAATGGGGGCTTTCCGAGATGATCTACAGCCCCGTTGGTCTGCATCACGAGCCCGGCCAAAAGTTGAATAAATCCAATAAGGCGGCCATGGTTCTGAACTTTGCCGATACGATTTCAAGCGCCTACCACGGATCAAAAAAGAATTATAAGATTCAATCCATTCGTCAGGCCCTTGAAAAGCATTTCGGGATTCTTGAAAAACAGACGGACCGCCTGATCGACAGCGTGGCTGAAAAGAGCCTCGAAATCTTTTCTTTTTTTGATATCCATCCGGGTGACATGAAACCCTATTCCCAGATTCTTCAGGAGGCCAATGAAGAGCTCGGAAGGCTGGTATTTTCCTATGAGCAATTGCTGATGAATTTCAAGGAAGAAAAGGAAAGGGCCGAAGCCTTGGCCAAGGAATTGAAAGAGAAAAATGAATTATTGCGAAACCTCTCCGTCCGGGATGGCCTGACCGGGCTTTTCAATCATAAGTATTTCCAGGAATTTCTGGATCAGGAGCTATGCAGAAGCCTTCGGTATAAACGGCCTTTTTCCCTGATCATGTTCGATCTGGACCATTTCAAGAAAATCAATGATTCCTTCGGGCATCGCACCGGGGATATTGTTCTTCAAAAAATTGGAGAAGCCGTTCTTGCCTTGATCCGGAAAAACGACGTGGCCGCACGCTACGGAGGAGAGGAGTTCGTTGTGGTGCTTCCGGAAACCGATTTAAAGGGTTGCCGCGTGATTGCGGAAAGGATGAGAAAATCCATTGAACAGCTTGCCATTCCGGCGGATTCAAAAACCATTAAAGTAACGGTAAGCATGGGTATTTCAGGGTATCACCCCGAGGCCAAGGAAAAAACCAAGGCTCAATTGATTGATGCTGCGGATTCTGCCATGTATCAAGCCAAGCAAAGCGGGCGGAACAAGTTGGGGGTTGCCAATTTTCAGTGACCCGTTTCTTCCGGCCTAACTTACGATGGTTGTCTATCCGTCGGAGCTTTGGCCATTTCATCCAACCTGAACATAAAAAAAATAGACGTTAGCAACAAATAGATTGACAATGTCCCATTTTTTTGGGAAAATTTTCCCAAAAAAATGGGACATACCGTTTGTGCGGTTTTTGTGCCCACCAAATAAATCCTGACCCCTTTTAAATTATTAAAAAATGATGAATACGGAATCCGTCAATTCAAAGGCCCTGGTATCAGCCCTTATCAAGATATTGCGTCCCCTTGTGAGGATTCTGCTGAGAAACGGAATGTCCTTTGTCACTTTCAGCAATATCGCAAAAAGGGTTTATGTGGACATGGCCGAGGAAGAGTTCGGACTGGAAGGCAGGAAACAGTCGGGGTCCAGAATTTCCGTTCTCACAGGTCTCTCCCGAAAAGAGGTGAAAAGGGTCATGGAAACAACTCATCCCTCTGATACTGATTCCGGTGAGCGGTATAATAGAGCCGCCCGGGTCATCGCCGCCTGGAGGAGGGAAAAAGACTTTCATGATGAAAACGGCATTCCCATGGCATTGCCCCTAAATGGTAAGGATCCCAGTTTCTCGGGCT
>Ga0180732_1002129_pt1 | contig 10966 bp, 11 predicted proteins | sample KR11_01MetaG_FD_148674 | JGI IMG/M metagenome (GOLD analysis project Ga0180732, IMG submission 148674) | Groundwater microbial communities from the Olkiluoto Island deep subsurface site, Finland - KR11_0.1 MetaG | ecosystem: Environmental > Aquatic > Deep subsurface > Groundwater | place...
ACAAAATTAAACAAGCAGCCAAGAGGGAGGCTCAAGAGGAATTGGGTTTGAGAATTGCAGAGAAAGATAAAAAACTTCAGGACGCAGAAAAACAAATACTCGAGCTTCAAAGAAAAATTCAACAGGGATCACAGCAGCTTCAAGGCGAAGTGCAGGAATTGAAACTCGAGGAATTATTAAGGGCAGAATTTCCTTTTGATGAGATTAAAGAAGTTCCTAAGGGTATTAGAGGAGCGGACGCGATTCAGGTTGTCCGGACACAAACCGGTGTATCTTGTGGAACAATTGTCTGGGAATCAAAACGCACACAAAACTGGCAACAGAAATATGTTCAAAAGTTGATAGAAGACCAAAGAGCAGTGAAGGCGGATTTGGCAGTGCTTGTTTCAAGTGTCTTGCCTCAAACAATTACGGGTTTTGGGATGATTGAAAGTATTTTTGTGGTTGATCTACAATCGGCAATGAGCGTTGCATATTTACTCAGGCAGCAGTTAATGAAAGTACATTCTGCACAAGTAGCTAATAACAATAAAGCCACAAAAGCGGACTTGGTTTATAACTACCTCATTAGCAATGAGTTTAAGCAAAGAATTGAGGTTTGGGTTGAATATTTCAGAGATCGACAAGAGAAGATAAACAAAGAACGTATATACTTCAACAAAAAATGGCAAGAGGAAGAAAAAAGTATCCATAAAGTAATTGCAAGCACTTCGGGAATTTACGGCGATCTGCAGGGTTTGATTGGAAATGCTTTACCTAAAGTGGGTTACCTGGAACTTCCAGATCCTGAAGAAGCTAAGGAAACTGATTAATTATTTCTCAAAAGCCTAATAAAAGAAAAAGGGAAAATAATGGAAGCTAAAAAAGAATTAGATTATGTTAATATATAATTATGCTATTTAAAAACAAGGTAACTTCCATATCAATAAAGGGATTTAAATCGATCAAAGAGCTTGAGGGTTTTAAATTGAGCGATTTGAACGTCATGATCGGTTCAAATGGTGCGGGTAAATCAAATTTCATATCGCTTTTCAAAATGTTAAACGAAATCGCGGAGGGTAGATTACAAAATTTTGTACGAAGATCAGGAGGAGCAAATACCATCATATATTTTGGTGCTAAAAATACTCATTCTATTGAAGCAAGAATAGAATTTGGCCCAAATAGTTATTGGTTAAAACTTGTTCCAACAACTGATGACACTCTTTTCTTTGAAGAGGAAGGTTGTTCATATCAAGGACCAGGCTATGACAAACCATTTTCTCTAAACGTACTTTCCAATGACCGGCGCGAATCTGGATTATCCGCTCAATCCGGTAAGATTGCTCCAAGTGTATTAGAAAGTATTCGCAGCTGGAAGCTATATCATTTTCATGATACGAGTGATACTGCGCTTATGAAGAAGACAGGCTCTATTGATGATAATGCACGGTTTAAGCCGGATGCTTCAAACCTAGCAGCATACCTTTATTTATTAGAAAATAAATATCCCAATGATTTTAATAATATTACCGATACAGTTAAATTAATTACGCCTTTTTTTCAAGCATTTGCTTTACGTCCGTCGCCACTTAAGCCGGATAACATTCAATTAGAATGGCAGCACAAAAATTCTGATGATTATTTTAATGCCAGTTCTTTATCTGACGGAACGTTACGTTTTATTTGTTTGGCAACCCTTTTACTTCAGCCAGAGGAAAAACTTCCTAAGACAATTTTACTTGATGAGCCTGAACTTGGACTTCATCCAGCTGCGATTCAACTATTAGCCAATATATTAAAAAGTACAGCGAAAAAAACCCAATTAATTGTTTCTTCTCAATCAGTTTCACTTATAAACCAACTCGAACCTGATTCAATTATTGTGGTCGAGAGAGATAATGAGCAGTCAAAATTTAGACGATTAATAAAAGAAGAGCTTGATAACTGGCTGATTGATTATGGACTTGGGGATATGTGGGAAAAAAATGTTTTCGGAGGCAGGCCCTGACTTGTTATGAAAAAGATATTAGTTCTTGTTGAGGGCCAGACCGAGGAGCAATTTATAAAAAAAGTTATTTATGATTATTTTTATCAACAAGACATATTCCTAATTCCAGTTATAATCGAAACAAAAGAAGTTAAAAGCGGTCCAAATTATAAAGGCGGAATAAACTCATACGGTAAAATTAAGGAAGACTTACAAAAACTCCTAGGTGACTCAAGCGCTGTAATTGTTACAACTATGATAGATTATTATGGTTTACCAAATGATTTTCCGGCTTTTAATCGTACGGGAACATGCTACCAAAAAATTGAAGCCGCAGAGAAAGCTTTTGCAGCTGAGGTAAATAACCATAAATTTATTCCATATCTTCAATTACACGAATTTGAGGGAATACTTTTTGCTTCACCAAAAGCAATTTCTGACACAATGGATACATCGAGAAGAAGCATTACAATAATTCAAAAAATTAGAGATAGATTTAACTACCCCGAAGAGATTAATGAAGGCACAGAAACTCATCCCAGTAAAAGAATCCAGAAGTTGTTTTCTAACTATAATAAACCATTTCATGGGACACTGATTTCAACAAGAATCGGCGTTCAGCAACTTCTCAATAATTGCCCGCACTTCAAACAATGGATTGAATCGTTACTTGAAAAATCCCGCAACTAAATAACACAATGTCTCAATATTACAACCCAAACCGCAAACGGAATTTGTATGATTCCAACTCAAAAGAGCTATTCCGGCTTAGCCGGTCGAAGATTGATCTTTTTCTCAATTGTCCCCGCTGTTTTTATCTCGACCGCCGGCTTGGAGTGGCGCAGCCGCCCGGATATCCTTTTTCTCTCAATTCGGCAGTTGATAAATTACTTAAAAAAGAATTTGATATCCACCGAGCGAAGGGGACGAAGCATCCGCTTATGGCGCGTTATGGTATTGATGCGATACCGCTTACCCATGAAAAAATTGACGAATGGCGGGATTCGATGAGACGGGGCATTACCGTACAAATTCACGGAAGTAATGTGGTCGTGACAGGAGGCATTGATGACGTTTGGATCAATCCGCAAGAGGAATTTATAATTGTTGATTATAAAGCGACTTCGAAAGAAACGGAAGTTACCCTGGACGCGGACTGGCAGATCGGATACAAAAGACAGATGGAAATTTACCAGTGGCTTTTCAGGCAAAACGGTTACAAAGTTTCTCCCACCGGATATTTTGTTTATTGTAACGGCGACACCGACAAAAAAGCCTTTGACGCCAAACTGGAATTCGATATAAAAATACTTCCGTATGTTGGAAATAGCGATTGGGTCGAGAGAACAATTTTGGACGCCATCAAATGCCTCAAAGCCGATAAAATCCCTCCATCCGGCCAAGACTGCGACTTCTGCAAATACCGCGAAGCAGTAAAGCAGTTCGAAAAATAATGTTATGGGTTCCTAGATTTACGCTCCAGCTTGGGATATAATATACATCATCATGGCGATATTTCAAATTCAAAATAAAAAAATAATATGTTAAAGAATTTGGAAATTAGAAAACCATCACAGATAGAAGTTGAGTATTATCTCAAGCTATGGAATTCTCTTGAAAACTATACTTTACAGGAAAGCAGCTTAAAAAAATTATTTACAAAAACATATCCATTAAACAATGACCTTGATGACGTTTTAATAAAAGTTTGTGCATTGAACGACTTTTATAGCACCAATATTTTTTCTCCATATACGGTTGCCAAACATATCGTCGCTCTGAAGATTGACGTGAACCTTGATGAGGATGACTTAAGGCTAGTAAATAAAATTGCCAGCGTTAAAATGAACGGTGATAAAAATATCAATTTCTATTCGTTTGCCACAAAATACTGTAGCCATCACAAACCGACGGTTTATCCAATATATGATTCATATGTAGAAAAAATGCTGATGTATTTTAAGAAAAAAGATAATTTTTTTGATTTTGCAAGATTAGATCTGAAAACATATGTAAAATTCAGGAATGTCCTGATGAAATTTAGGGAATATTATGAACTTCAAGAGTTTAACCTGAAGCAAATTGATCAATATTTGTGGCAGGCTGGAAAGAAATATTTTCCAAGGAAATACTAATTGTTGAAATTGTAGAAAATTCAAGCAAATAAATAAAACTATAACTTTTAAAAAAATTATGAAAAAAATATGCGTGTAATTACATGGAATGTTCATCGCGCAAGCCAGCAAAGTCCTGTCTGGAAATTGTTATTAGAATTAAAGCTGGATATAGCACTGCTGCAAGAAGTTGGAAGTATACCTGAGGAAATAAAAAAAATATATAAGATTTTATCAAGGGTTGCTATTACAAAAGCCGGGACTCCTCAAAAATTCAGTACAGTAATTCTGGCCAAAGGCAATATTATTAAGGAGGTAACTTTAAAATCAGGATATGACTGGGTAAATAAAGAACTTGAATTTTTCAAAGGAAATTTTATAAGCTGTGTGGTACAGCTACAAAACCAAGAACCTGTTAACATAGTTTCTGTTTATAGTCCTGCGTGGCCAGTCAGCAAAAAAAGATTAAAAGACATAGATGTCTCTCCGGTAAAACTATCATTGAATCCCGATGTTTGGGGAAGCGAAATTATTTGGTCAGCGTTAAAAAATACAATTTCTAATAATGAAACTTGGATAGTTGGCGGTGATTATAATAGCTCTGAAACTTTTGATAAGGCTTATCAACTAGAACACGGAATAACGACAGGTATTACTAGTGATGGAAATAAAGAAATTCGTGATAGAATGCACGCATTGGGATTTAAGGAATGTATTCGTGAATATAATGGCAAGCTTGTTCCCACATATAAACATACAGATAAACAAACTCTTCACCAGCTAGACCATTTATATGTGTCAAATAAATTATATTTAAAAATACTGAGATGCACAGTAAGCGATCAATCGATTATATTTGGCAATTCATTAAGTGATCATCTTCCAATAATAGCGGACTTCAAGGAGATACAGAGCATACCACCTTATGTAGAAAAATTTATTAATAGAAATAAGTGGGTTTTTGCAAAAACCATGTCCGATATACCTCACTATTATATCGTGAGGGATAATTTATCTGAAAATGATAAAAAGCTATTCGATGAATTTGATGTGTTTATTAAAAAGAATGGCTATATTGCAGAGTTTTATTCCAAACAATATACATATTTTAATACAGGTAATTATAAATATTGGGTGATAGAGAATATTTTAAATAGAGCTATATTGGAACATAAAAAATAAATATAAAATGAGATAGTTGATAAAGAAGAGTTTGCTGTTGTAGAAAATAATTATGTCCCAATATTACAACCCAAACCGAAAAAAATCTTTATGATTCTTACCAACTATGAAAAAAAATAATTCAGCACTGGAAAAATTTAATAATTTTGTCATTTTCCAAACGGAAAACGGTAAAGTGAATATTGATGTATTTTTTCAAAATGAAACCCTTTGGCTCACTCAGAAGAAAATAGCAGAACTTTTTGAAGTCAATGTCCCGGCTATTTCCAAGCATCTCAAAAATATTTTTGAAACAGGGGAATTAGATGAAAAAGTGGTTGTTTCCATTTTGGAAAATACCACAGAGCATGGTGCGATAGAAGGTAAAACTCAAACTAAATCCGTTAAATATTATAATCTTAAAGCAATCACAGCGGTCGGTTATCGTGTTAATTCACACAGGGCAACAGAATTTCGCAAATGGGCAACAGAAATTCTGCATGAATATATTATCAAAGGTTTTGCGATGGACGATGAGCGATTAAAACAAGGCGGCGGAAGGGTGAGATATTTTGCGGAGCTTTTGCAGAGAATTAGAGATATTCGTTCCAGTGAGCGAAATTTTTATCAAAAAGTGACAGATATTTACGCAACGAGTATTGATTATAAAAAGGATGACGAGATGACAAAAAAGTTTTTCGCTACAGTGCAAAATAAGATGCACTATGCCGTTCATGGGCAAACAGCGGCGGAGATGATAGAGAGGCGGGTAGACAACAAGAAGCCGTTTATGGGGCTGACAAATTTTAAAGGAGATTATATCACCGTTGATGATATTATTATCGCTAAAAATTATCTTTCCGAGACAGAAATTAAAAAACTAAATTTGATCGTGTCGCTTTTCTTTGATTTTGCCGAACTGCAGGCTATGGAAGAAATACCGATGAAGATGATTGATTGGATTAAGAAATTAGATGAATTTTTAAAAGCAAGCGGAAAAAAGCTTCTTGATAACGCGGGAATAATCAGTCATGAGCGGGCGATAAAAAAGGCCAATAGTGAATTTGTAAAATATCGTAAGGAGCAGGATAAAAATTATATTTCCGACTTTGACCGCGAGGTGAAAAAGCTTTTGAAGAAAACGAAGAAATAATATGTCACAATATTATAATCCAAACCCTCCTTCGTCCGCCTGAGGCGGACTACGGAAGGGCAAGCCGCAATAAAATATGAGTAGTTATTATAAACCTAATAGAAAAAAGAATCTTTATAACTTGAATTCTGAAGAACTATTCCGCCTTAGCCGGTCGAAGATTGATCTTTTTTTGAATTGTCCCCGCTGTTTTTACCTCGATAGAAAGTTAGGAGTTGCGCAACCGCCCGGATATCCTTTTTCTCTCAATTCCGCAGCGTAAAAGCTATGGTGTACAATAATTTCGTATAGGCGTAATATAATATTAGTGATGCTACTATGGGAACAATAAAAATTCAACTCGGCAATAAAACAATAAGTTTTTTAATTATCCCATTAGCCTTCATTAAGCGGGATATTCGAAATGTATTCTTTGACAAGAAGAATAAGACATTAAAACAGACTTTCAGGCACCATAAATATTCAAGGCTTAATAAATTACTTGGCGACATGTATAAAAAATACGATAACAATAAAATTGGTGGCTTTTTAAAAGAATTAAAAGAAAATGAAGACAAAAATTATCTGTGTTTTCTAAATAAATATGGGGACAATAAATTTTGTGAATTTGCAATCAATCAATATTTTGACGACAAAGGAATTTATTGCTTTATTGTTAGCAATAAAATTAAATATGTTGGGCGTTGTTCCGATAATTTTAGAAAAAGAATAAATCAAGGTTATGGCAAAATTAATCCAAAAAACTGCTTCATTGATGGACAATCAACTAACTGCCGTTTGAATTCACTAATTAATGAGGAAAAAGAAGTAATGCTTGGTATATATTTAATGACCGACCAAACAACGAAACAAATAAATGAATTTGAAAAATTTATCTTAGCTTTTGCCAGCTTTGATTGGAACACGTCAACAGTTAACACTGGAACGAAATCGACAGTTTATAAAAAATAAAAATAATTTAACTTCCTAAGTTTATCAAATTTAGTTGAAAAGTGATAGAATACAAAAAAGGTAAATATGAAAAATTTAGAGAGAATAGACAAAAAAAATTTGCAGTCCATTATTAATAATTTAAGAGACAATAAATTCGGTATCCCGGATTTTCAGAGGGATTTTGAATGGTGTCCGTGGGATGTTACAGAATTAATAAAATCTATTTTTGAAGACTATTATATTGGCACACTCTTGCTATGGAGGTCAAATGCAGAAAACATAAATTACTTAAGTTGCGAGCCAATTTACGGTGCTCCTGATAAAAAAGATTTTGACCATATAGTACTTGATGGGCAACAAAGACTTAGTGCTTTATATTATGCGTTTTTTGCACCAGATAAAAATTTTCCCAAAAGAAAATCTAAATTTTATTATTATTTTAAAATCGACCAACTACTACTCGAAAACTACGATGAGGCGTTCTTTTATGAAATATCATCAAAAAAAACTGACGAATTATTTAATGATAAAGAAAAACAGTACGAACAAAAACTTTTTCCGTTGGTACTTTTCTCAGCGGGGACATTTGAAATCCCCAAATGGATAGAAGGCTATAAAGGCTACTGGGAAAAATACGGGAACAATGACATAAATATTCAAAAAAATAAACTACTTACGATTATTGGTGACTTATTAAATGATTATGAAATCAGCTACATCGAGCTTGATAAGCAGATTCCGATAGAAAAAGTTTGCGACATTTTTCAAAAAATTAATAGTACAGGTTTGGATTTAAATATTTTTGATTTGATGAATGCCCTTTTAACACCAAAAGACATACATCTAAAAGAATGGTGGAATAGAGTTGCAGTTAATTTTGAAAATAAAATTCCAGACCCGGATAAAGCAAAAATCTATGTATTACAAATAATATCAATTTTAAAGCAGACATATTGCGCTCCAAAATTTCTATATCATTTAATACCTGGGGCTGTTAAACAAATCAAAAACCAAGATGGTAAAATTGAGAAAAAGACACTGATAACGACAAAGGAAGAATTCAATGATCAATGGAATAATTCTATTAAATTAATGGAGGACTCGTTAAAAATTTTAAATAATCATTCTGATTTAGGGGCAATCAAACCTAATTTTCTTCCATATCCAACTATGTTGCCAATTTTTACAGCTCTCAATATTGAAAAAAATAACGGTGGCTATGAGGACAGACATGGAGTTGAAAAAAAGATTAGACAATGGTATTGGTCCTCAATATTCACCAAAAATTATAGCAGCTCGGTTGAATCTCAGATGGCCAAAGATTTCATTGCTGTGAAGAAATGGTTTAAAAACGAGGAATCTATACCAGAGGTGGTATTAGAAGCGCGGGAAGTATATAAAAATTTAAATCTTGAGCATGAAGATTCATCTAACTCTGCAATTTACAAAGCAATATTTTGTATTTTAGTAAAAAATGGAGCACAAGATTTTACCACTTTCGAGGATCCAATCTATACTTTTCTTGAAGATCATCATATAGTACCTAAATCCTGGGGGATTAAAAATGGAATAAATAATATTAACTCTATACTTAATCGAACACCGATTTCAGATAATACGAATAAAAAAATAATATTGAATAAGTTACCAAATAAATATTTAAATACAGTTCTTGAAAATAATAAAGATGAAGCAGCAGTTTATAAAATGTTAGATAGTCATTTTATTGATAAAGCTATTTTGAAAATATTAATGCGTAAAGATTTTGGACCAAGCGATTTCAATGAATATATTTTGTTAAGAAAAAATTTGATAACAGACTATATAGGAGGATTAATTTGATCCTAGGCGGTTGAAATTCCACTTCGGGAATGGAATAGCCCTGCCTGCCGGCAGGCAGGTTTGCACATATCCTCTGAAAAGGTTTATTTGCTTATTAAACATGTGATAAGATTATTTTATATTTTTATACGCGGTAATAATGAATACCATCTATGCTTGTTTTTATTGACGACTCCGGAGATCCCGGGTTTAGGATTCAAAAAGGGTCATCGCCTGTATTTGTAATCGCTCTAATTATATTCTACGATTCTCTTATCGCAGAAGAAACGTCATTGGCTTTAAAAAAGCTCCGCCGAAAATTGAAATTTCCCGACACAGTCGAATTCAAATTTCATAAAAGTCGAAAAGAAATAAAGATAGCTTTTCTCCAAACATGCGCAAAATACGACTTTAAAATACGGGCAATAGTAGTTAAAAAAGAGAATATCTATAGTAAATTTCTTCGTAATAGTAAAGACTCTTTTTTCAATTATATAGTTATGCAAGTTTTGAGAAATAGCGGAAAGAATATTAAAAGGGCTAAATTAAAATTTGACAAGAGGGGAGAAAAAAGAATCAGAGATGAATTACGTGCTTATTTAAGTCGTGAGCTTGATAATAAAAAAAATAACATATTTTCAGATCTAAAGTTCGTTGATTCAAAACAAAATATCTTGATTCAGCTTGCTGATATGATAGCCGGTTGCATAGCTTCATTTCATAAAGGAAAAGACAAGGAATTATATAAGCTTATCCAGACTCGCGTAGAAGATGTATGGGTGTTTAAATAAGCGACCCTATATCCTATCCAAACGTAGGTCTGGAACGCGCGCCGTCCGGCGACAATTCGGATACAGGGTCTTTGTAAGAGCATTCTATCCTATTCATTTAAATATATCAATATATATCAACTCGTGCTAAAATAATCAAAATGAGTCAAAATTATTATGTCCCAATACTACGGCGCAAACCGTAAAAGAAATCTTTGTGGTCAAATTCTGAAGAACTATTCCGCCTTAGCCGGTCGAAGAATAAATTCCACTTCGGGAGTGGAATAGCACCGACAAGGAAGCCTTTGACGCGAAGCTGGAATTCGATATAAAAATACTCCCATACGCCGGAAATAGCGATTGGGTTGAACAAGCGATTTTGGACGCGATCAAGTGTTTAAAATCCGAAACGCTTCCCAACTCGGGCCAAGACTGCGACTTCTGCAAATACCGCGAAGCAGTAAAACAGTTTGAAAAATAAACCAGCTAAATAGTCAGTCAATTTATTAATATCTTCGGCATTAGATTTTACGATATATTTATACTCACCGATCTTAACAAAAGCATCTCTTGCGATAGACATTTTTATTATCCCATACTATACTTTAAAGTATGAAGCTATGGAAACAGCTTGCGATGAGTTTTTTTGTGGCATTGATATTACCATCAATATTTTTAACAGTCTCCTCTTTGCCATTTTTCATTCAATTCCGTCCAAGAGTTTATGATTGGGGCGATTTATATATTCAAATTCCTATGGGTGTTTTAATGGTTTTGACCTCTTTAGATGATTTTGATTCGTTTATCCCTATGGGCGTTTTATTCCTTTTTAATTGGTTAATAGCCATTATGGTTATTTTTCTCTTCACTTATCTTCGGAGAAAATGGAAGGCAAAGCGGGTAGTTTGAATGTCTTTTCTGAAACATGCAATGCTGCTTGGGAAAAAAACCAGGCTTTGCCGTATCGCAAAACAGCGAGCGTTGGTTTATTCACTGAGACAGCTTCTTCTGCTCGCTTCAAGTCCTTCTCTGCTTGGGCTATCAG
>Ga0180732_1002130_pt1 | contig 10963 bp, 17 predicted proteins | sample KR11_01MetaG_FD_148674 | JGI IMG/M metagenome (GOLD analysis project Ga0180732, IMG submission 148674) | Groundwater microbial communities from the Olkiluoto Island deep subsurface site, Finland - KR11_0.1 MetaG | ecosystem: Environmental > Aquatic > Deep subsurface > Groundwater | place...
GGAAATCTGTTTTTCTTAATGATTTTAGATGAACTTAATTATTTGGTGTTTCGGAAATGAAATTTTTTAGATTTATTAGTTATAATAGTTTTCAGTTAAGAGATTCTAGTGGTTGAAATTTGTGTGGGGGTTCAATCAACTGCACTTGGCAATAAATTTATAAACCTTAATTTTTCTATTATATTATTATTCTTTAATAATTAAGAGTTAAAGGATAGTTGGAGCAAAAAGTGATATTTATAATAAAAGTTACAACAAACAAAGAAGAAAGAGCAGTAGATATGATCTCTGACAGAATTAAAAAGAAAAATTTAGATGTTTTTTCTGTTTCAAGACCTCATGGTTTAAGGGGGTATGTTCTTTTAGAAGCAGAAAATAGAGATTCTGCAGAAGAAGCTGTTTTTAATCTTCCTTATGTAAAAGGAATTATTGGAAAAACAATTGGTTATGAAGAAATAAAAAATATGGTTGAACCCTCTGCAACTACAATTACTATTAAAGAAGGAGATATTGTTGAAATGATTGCAGAACCTTTTAAGAAGGAAAAAGCAAAAGTTATAAGAATAGACAAGCAAAAAGAAGAAGTTGTTGTAAGTTTATTAGGAGCAGTAGTGCCATTGCCTGTTACAGTTAAATTAGATAATGTTAAAGTTATAAGGCGTGAAGAATATGAGGAGGAAGAAGATGAATAAAGAAAAATCAAGATTATATGAGATTTTAAATAAATCTGAGAATATTTGCATAGAAGTGGATTATTTAGCAACAGAGTTACATAAGGATTGCTATGACGAAATTATTCATTTAAATCTTTCTGATGATGCTGGGGCAATTTCTAGAGATTATTCAGAAAAAGTTTCACTTCTCTCAAAATCTTTTAAAAATATAATCCAAGAGTTTAGTAAAATAAATACAAACTTTAGCAAGAAATTAAATAAATATTTTGAAGAAAAATAAAAATGAGAATTAAACTTTTAGTCGAGGGTGGAAGCATGAAACCAGGTCCTGCTTTAAGTCAAAAATTAGGACCAGCAGGAATTAATATTAACCAGGTTATTCAAAAAGTAAATGAAGCAACAAAAAATTTTGATGGATTGAAAGTTCCTGTTGAATTAGATGTAAACCCTTCTACAAAAGATTTTGAGATTATGGTTTTTTCACCTCCTGTTTCTGAATTGCTAAAAAAAGAATTAGGCATTGCAAAAGGTTCAGGAATGCAAATTAAATCAAAAATAGCAAATGCATCAATAGAACAAATTATTTTAGTAGCAAAAACAAAATTACAAAACATGCTTTGCAAGGATTTAAAATCAGCAGTAAAAACAGTTGTTGGAAGTTGCGTGAGCCTGGGAGTTTTAGTTGAAAACAAGCCTGCTGCTGAAATTGAGCAAGATATTGATGAAGGAAAATATGACAAGGAAATTAAAGAAGAAAAGACAGAAGTTTCTGCTGAAAAAAAAGCAGAATTAGAAAAATATTTTGCAGAAGTAAAAGACAAGCAGGATAAATTAATGAAGCTAGAAGAAAAAGAAAAAGAAGAGAAAGAACAAGCTAAAGAAGTAAAACCAGAAGAAAAAGTAGAGGACAAAGCAAAAGAAGAGAAAAAAGAACTGCCAAAAACTAAAAAGAAATAATTTTGTTAAATCAAAATAATTCTGTTATTCTTAACATATTTTATATTAACCTTAACATAATTTCTGTTATCTTTAACAGAAAACTTTATAAATAATAAAACTATTCTGATTATATGACATCAATCCAGGAGCATGAAAGAAAAGTCAAAGAATTACAAGAAGATATTAATGAAAAAATAAACAGGAGCATTTTACTTGAAAGGCAAGAAGTAATTGGTTTTTCTGCATCAGAATTATCCTCTAATCTTTTTGCTATTTTTCTTCATAAAAAGAATCTGATTAATTTAGGATTTAATATGAATCACAGATTTTTTGCTTCTGTGAAAAGGGCAAACTCTGTATTTGATTTTGAATTTAAGAATAAAAATAAAATAATTGAATTAATGATAAAACAAGAAGAGTTTAGAAATAAATTATGCTACGGAAAAGCTGAAAATATAGAAATTGTTAAAAAAGCTTTGGAAAATTTAAATGAATTAAAACAGGAAATTGAAAATGCAAATCATTAAAATTACATATATTTATTGTTTTGTGAATTTTATCTTTGAGAAAATCAAAGAAGAAGAGATAGAAGAAATTATTTTATTTGGCTCATTTGTTTCTGGAATGCAGGATAAAGAAAGTGACATTGATTTGTTTATTGTGCCTTCAAATAAGCAGGAAAAAAATATAAAAAAATTAGAAATTAAAATTAAAAATATTTTAAATGAGTTTGAATTAAGGCAGGAAGAAAAACCAAGTTTTAGCATTTTTGTGGACGATATGGGAAAAAATAAATATAAAGAGCTAAAAAAAGAAATAGAGGGAAATCATCTGGTTCTTTATGGGAAAAAAAGTTTTATAGATAAAAAAAAGAATTACTGTCTAATTAAATATAAGTCAGGTAAGAATTTAAAAATAAAAATGAAACTTACAAGAAAACTTTTTGGTTATGAAATGAAAAAAGCAAAGAAAACCTATAAGCAAAAGGGAATTGTAGAAACTTTTGGAGGAGAAAAATTTGCTGAAAACACAATTAAAATTCCCCTGAATCACAGAGACAGGATATTAAGTGTCCTGAAAGAATTTAAGGTTTCATATCAGATTTTTGATGTATGTTTTTTTGAGTGAAGAAAAATAAAGAAATAGATTATTTATAATTTAAATTTATTTGAAATTTTATCTAGTTTTACTGCATATTTTAATCTTCAGTTATTGGGAGATTTTAAGGAAATGACTAATTTTTTGGATTATTCTTTTGCAAAGGCTAATAAAAACAATTGGTGTCTTTATAGAAAAGCTCAAGTAGCAAAATTTATTAAGGAGGTAAAACCTTTAAAATTTAGATATGGGGCTATGGGGTAGCCTGGTAGCCTTTCAGGTTTGGGACCTGACGACCCAAGTTCAAATCTTGGTAGCCCCATTTTACAAAACTTTAAAAACCAAATTTATTAACCTAATACTAAGATGACTACAAAATCAAAAAAAACAAAATCAGCAGGAAGATTTGGAGCAAGATATGGCAAAAGAGCCAAGGACAAATTAGTTAAAGTAGAAACAAAGCAAAGAGTAAAGCAAAAATGTCCTTTTTGCAAACAATTAAAAGCAAAAAGACTTTCAAAAGGAATATGGAAATGTTCAAAATGCGATAAAAAATTCGCATCAAATACCTATTATTTAGATTAAAAAATAAAAATGAAAATTCAAAAAAACAGACAAGGAGGATTAATTCATGCGATTTCAGAGGAGGCAGTTAGAAATCGCCTTTCAGTGCTGAAAGGGAAGCTTCTAAAAGAAACCGCAGGTGTCTTTTAAATGACAAACTATAAATGTTTTAAATGTGGAAAAAAGATAACAAACAAAATTCTTGAAAAAAGATTTGTTTGTCCATTTTGCGGAAGCAAGATTTTTTTTAAACCAAGAACAAAAGTAAAAACAATAAAATCTGATTAAATGAAAAATTCTGATTCAAAAATACAAGAAATCCAATTTTTAGAGCAAAATCTTCAAAATTTATTAATGCAAAAACAAGCTTTTCAAATGGAATTGTCTGAAACCCAGGCTGCATTAAAAGAACTTGAAAACTCTGGAGAAGAGGTTTTTAAGATTGTCGGGCAATTAATGATTAAATCAGATAAGGGCAAGATGCAAAAAGAACTTGCAGAAAAAGAAAAAATCATTAATTTAAGAACAACAACAATTGAAAAACAAGAGAATTCATTATCAGAAAAATTAACTAGTTTAAGAGATGAAATTATGAAATCAATGAAAAAATAGTTATATAATTAGTCCCAAAAACTAGCATTATCTCTTCTTCAAACCCCCAAAATTATATTATTCTAATCTCTTTCTATTATTTTCAAATTTAACTCTATTTTCTAAATCAAAATATCTTTATTTATCTCTTTAATTGACATTTAAGCCTATTTGCATAATTAAACTAAATTATATCAAACATATACAAAAAATTTGCGAAATCTTTATAAATATATCATATGTAATTTGATTATGGTTTTCGATAAAATAAAAAAAGCATTTTCAAGTTCCATTTCCGGGGAAGATTCAGGAGAGGAATATATAGAGATTGATTTAGGAAAAGAAGAGAAACAAAATAAAGTTCTTGTGAAATTATTCGCATTAAAACAATATGAAGAAGTTAATGAAATCTTGAATTCATTGAGGGAAGGATATACTATTGCTGTAATTGATATAAAACTACTTAGGCAAAAAGATTCAATTGAATTAAAAAGAGCAATTTCAAAAATTAAGAAAACAACAGATGCCCTTGAAGGAAGCATTGCTGGTTTTGGAGAAAATATTGTTATTGTAACCCCTTCTTTTGCAAAAATCCATAAAGAACCTGCAAAAACAAAAGAAACCAAAAGCAGATTTGATGATTACTAAGGTTTTACAAGATTAATTCTACTACAATTATTTATATAAACCTTAATATTGTAATTTTATAAAATGGATAAAGGAAATTATTTATTTTTAGGGGATTTAGTCGATTTAATAGATGGAATAAGCAACCGCCCAGGAGGTTTGAGGATTAGGGATTCTGAAAGGTCTAGATTAATTAAGAATTTTTTATCAACTCCACTTTCTAATCCAAATAACTTTTTTCAGGCATTACCTGACAATTCTGATTATAAAACTTATTTAGAAGAATCAGGAAGATTATATTCATTATCTTTTAGAAAGTTATTTTTAAATGAAAATATCTCTGCACAAGCCCCTTTATCCCCCTTAGATAATTTAAAATTATATTTAATGAAAAAAACAAAAGTTTATAGTTCAGATGCTCTCTTAAAAATATTAATACAAGAGCCTGAATTAAGAAAATCTATCAGGAATGCTGAGTCTAGATATTCTCTATTAGCAAAACTAAGAATCCAAGATGAAAACAATACAATTCTTAGACCTTTTTTTATTATTCCTGGCTCAGATGGAAAGAAAATTTCTTTTTTAGAAAATTTATATCAAAAATCCTATCCTAGTAAAAGACTTTTTGGACTAATTCCAAGTAGAAAAGAGGAAAAAGTAGAATCTTTATATGATTCACTTTAACTAAAACTTTAAAACTTCTATATTCTTTTTCATATTATGAAAACTTTATTTATTCATGCTAAAATAAACTCTGAAATAGATAAATCTAAGATAAATTCTATTTCTAACAAACTTCCAAAAAATATTGCTATTGCTTATTCTATCCAGTATCAGGAGATTGCCAAAGAAATTAAAAAAATACTGTCAAAAAACCACAAAATAACAAAATTTGTCCAGGTTTTAGGATGTAGTCATCCTGTTTTTTCAAAATCTACAAAAGCAATTTTGTTAATAAGTTCTGGAAAATTTCATGCAGTTTCTCTTGCTTTTGAAACCAAACTTCCTGTTTATGTTTTAGAAAATAATTATCTCACACAAATTTCAAAAAAAGAAATAGAAATATTTGAGCAAAAACAAAAAGCATCTTATGTTAAATTTCTTAATTCAAATAAAATTGGAATATTAATCTCTACAAAACCTGGACAGCAAAACTTGAAAAAAGCCATGGATTTGAAAAAAACAATAAAAAATAAGAATTCTTATTTGTTTTTGTGCAATAATATTAACATCAATGAGTTTGAAAATTTTGAAATAGATTCATGGATAAATACAGCATGCAGAAGAATGGATTTAAATGATAACTCTATTATTAATATGGATAAAATTAAATGATAACTTTTGTTCATTTTGCTTTTGACATTATAATTTATCTTTTGCTGGGAAAATTAATGCCCACTAATTTATTTGACTTAATTCTGCTTTTTTCAGTTAATCTTATTGATTTGGATCATTTATTTTCCAAACCTATTTATCATCCAAAAAGAAACCCCTTTATAACTCATTTTTTACATAAACAATGGAAAATGTTATTAATAATTGCTCTTTTAATGCTATTGTTTAGACCAGTTTTATTTTTAGGAATTGGACTTCTTTCACATTTATTTTTAGATTATATTTATGTAAAAATTTTAGTTAAATATTAAAAACTATTTTATCTTAAAATAAAATTAAATCTTAGTAATAGAGAATACTGATTTTAGCGCTACAATTATAACTGCTGGGATAAATAAAACTAATAATGCTCCAAATACTTCTTGTCCAATAATTCCTATTTTAGTAATGCCAAGCAAAGAACCTCCCAGCCTGTCAATTACACCTTCTAAACCAAATTTACTCACAATTACTAAAACTGTTCCTGCAAGAAGAAATGTGTTTATGTCCTTTGTTCTTACATTAATAGACCCAATTGTGATGCCCATTGCAACAAGAAGAATATAAAATAATTGATTAAATTTTACAAAAGCATCAATTGAAAAGGATTTTATCAGTGCAATTATAATAGCTAAAAGAACTCCTATTAAAAATGCCCATGCTCCAAAAGAATTTTCCTGAGATTTAATCCCCATTTTATATTTTTTTATAAGCTTTAAAATATATAAACCTTTTGAATTCTTTTTTAAGGTTACAAATTTGCATATAAACATTTATAAATTTTAAAAAATTGATTTATAAAAATGGTGAAAAGATTATTTTTTAGTTTAATAGTAATTATTTTATTACTGCAAGCTATCAGTGCTATTAATACTGAAATAAAAGTTAAGACCATACCTAATCATGAAGTTCAGATAACTATTTTAAAATCAGCCACAGATTCTTCTGTTTTGCAGAGTTTTAAAAACAATTCAGATGAATATGGGGATGTTTCTTTTATTTATTCATCTGATGGATCTAAATTTGGATTAATTGTTTTTATAAAAAAAGATGGTAATAAGTTGATATGGGAGAAATTTACAGAAAATTATAATGTTGGAGAAAGTGTTTATATTGAATTAGCTCCAGACTGGTTCGAATTTATAGCAACTCCAAATAAAACCCTTGAAATAAATGAAACCAATGAAACATTAGAAGCATTAGAAGAAAATGAAACTTTGGAAATGATGAATGATTCTGTAGTTACTGAGGATTTGGTAGAAGAAAAACAAGATTCGAAATTATTTGGCTATGCAATTTTTGAAGGGGGCAAATTTTCCTTAAAAAAAGGAGTTTATTATGGGTTTGGAATAATTATTCTTTTAATTGGATTTGCTGCATTATTAATAATAAGAACCAGGTTAAAAGCACCTGGAAAAGAAATTAGAATTAAAAAATTAAGCGAATTAAATGCTGAAAGACAGGAACAAATAGAAAATGATGACGAGCGAATACAAGAAGCAGAACAAAAAATTAAAGAAGCTCAGGAAGAAATAAAGAAAATAAAAGAATCCAAAGAATCTGCAAAAATAAAAAATAAAGAAAAAATAGAACAAGTTAAAAAAAAGCTAATAGAAGATGAAAAAGAGCTTATAAGATTAAGACGCGGGGAAGAATAGTTTTTTATTTAATTTCAAATAATCCCAATTATATTTTATAGCCAATATTTATCACTATCTTTAATATCTTAAGCATTACAAATAAAATTAATTTAGTTTAAATAATTATTAATATCTGGATACTACATTAATATATTAATACATATAATTTTATAACCCTGACTTCACAATATAATTCATTCATAATAATTGTTTTTATTTATCTTTTTTAATTTATATAATCCACAATAGAAAACCTTATAAACCATCGTAACTCGAAAATGATTACAAATGAAATCCAAAAATTTGAGTTTATTATTTGCAGGTGTTCTTTTATTAGTTTTATTTGCAAGTTTTATTAGTGCAGTAGCTCTTAATGGAATTAGTTTAGTATCAAGTCCGCAAAATATTTCCCATGATGCTGGTTCATTTGATATAGTTTTTAATTTAACAAATGAAGGAATTGCGGGAGTGCTATACTGGGATTTATCTAATTTTACATCTTCACAGGCAAGTTTAGCTTTTTCTTTTGATGATTTTAATATTGCTGTAGGTAATACTACAAATCCTACAACAGAAACAATTACTGCCACAATTTCTTTTAATGCATATCAAACAGGAACTATTACAGGTAATATTAATGTGGGAAATACTGCTACTTTAACTGATGAATCACTTGCTTTTTCTGTTCCAATCACTGCTTCATCTTCTCTTTCAGTTTCTTCTGCAACAATCGCTTCAGGAGCAACTTCAACCACTTTCACTGTTACAAATAACGGAAATGTACCTTTAACAGGCATTACATTAACTGCTTCAGGAGACTTTGATGTTACATTATCTTCTTCAACAATTTCATCTTTAGCTGCTGGAGCTACATCAAGTGCTATTACTGCAACTATAGCTGCTGATGATTTAGATGATTTAAACTTTGGAACAAGCACAGTAACAATTAATGCTTCAGCTACTGGAGTTAGTGCTACAGGAACTATTACAACTTCTGCTAATTATTGTTCATTTGATAATGATGGAGATTTAGAAATTAGCATAGAGAGTATTGATAATAAAGGTATTTCTGGAACTAAGTTTGGAGATGATGAAGAATGGTTTCCATTAAGCGAAATAGAAGTGGAAATAGAAGTGAGAAATGAAGGAGATGAAGATGTGGATAATATTGAAATTGAATGGGGATTATACAATTCAGACACCGGAGAATGGGTTATAGATGATACTGAATCTGATTTTAATCTTAAAGATGGAGATGATAAAACAATAATTATAACATTTCAAATAGATGATATTGATGAATTAACTGATGGAAATTTCATATTTTATGCTAAAGCTACAGGTGAGATTGACGGAGGAACTTATGACGGAGATGATACATGTATAAGTGATTCACAATCTATTGATATAATAATTGAAAATGATTTTGTAGTTTTGGACAATACTGAATTTCCAGAACCAGTTTCTTGTGATTCAGATGTTCAGATTACAGCTGATGTCTGGAATATTGGAGAAGATGATCAGGATGATGTTTATGTTAAAATTTATAATTCAGAATTAGGGATTAATGAAAAAATTAAAATTGGGGATATAGATGCTTTTGACAAAGAAAAACTTAATGCAGTGATAAAAATTCCAGAAAATGCAAAAGAAAAATCATATAATCTTTTATTTGAAGTATATAATGACAATGATGATATTTATGAAAATGATTATGATGATGAGGAATCAAAATTTGAATTAGAATTAAAAGTAGAGGGAGGGTGTGTATCAATTTCAGATTCAACTATAACAAATAATGCAATTGTTTCTGCTAATTTACAGTCAGGAGGCAAAGCTGGAGAAGAATTAATAATTAAGGCAGTTATCACTAATCTTGGGAATGATTTTGCTACTTATAGTGTAAATGTTGCAGGATATGCTGACTGGGCAACTTCGCCAGTTGTTGAACCTAAAGTAATTCTTGTTGCAAAATCAGGCTCAGAAGAAGTGCTAATCACATTAAACGTGAATAAAGATGTTTCAGGAGAAAAAACTTTTGACATAGAATTAATGTCTGGAAATAGTTTGATTGTAAAACAGCCTGTTTCAGTTATGATTGAAGGCTCATCAAGAAGCTTTATGACAGGAGGAATTATTGCAAAAGATAATCTTTATTTATGGGGAATTGGAATACTTAATATAATTCTTGTTATTGTTATTATAGTTGTGGCAGTAAGAGTAGCAAAACAATAAAATGAGTGATAACAAAATTTATTCTAGCATAGAATTAGATGAGGCATTAACATTGTATCATATTCTTAAGATTTATCAAAGCAATAATTCTCATGAAAGTGAGGGGAGATTTAATGCTACTAAAAGAGAAGTTCTGACTTTTATCAATAAGGTTGAACAAGCATCATTTAAAGATGAACCTATTTTTAAAAAAGTAATAAAAGATTTGATTTGTGATTATAATTTAAACAAATAATTATTTCTTCTTAAAACTAAATTCTTGCAAAGCTTTTCTATTAATTACAAATGCTCCTATTAAATATCCTATTAAACTTCCTGCAATCACATCACTTAAAAAATGCAGTCCAAAATAAACTCTTGATAATGCAACTAATCCTGCAAAAATAATCCAGATATACTTGAATTTGGGAAACTCTTTTGATATAACTGGGATTGCGCAAAAAACAAGCATTGCCTGAAATGATGGAAAAGAAAAATTCCATATAAGATGGCTGGCTTTTTCAAGTATTGGAAGAATAGAAACCATTTCTTGCTGAAAAGGCCTCAATCTTTGAATAGAAATCTTCAATATAAAACTAATAATTACAGATAAGCCTAATGAAACCCATAAAGGAAGAAGATATTTTCTTTTATGATCTTTTATTAAAAATAAGCTTGTTAAAAAAAAGAAAATTATTAGCTCAGAACTGATAAAAGTTATGCCCAAAAACACTTCATTAAGAAAATTATTTCTTATTAAAGAAATTCCTTTTGATATTTCAGAATCAAAATACAAACTTACAATTCCTAATAAAATTATTAAAATGATTATCAAACTCTTTTTGTTCATTATTTCACCAAACCTAAATTATTTAAATACATTTCTACTTCATTAATTATGAAAAAATCACAAAAAGAATTATTTGATATTGCAGCAAGGTATATTATTTTAATCTTAATTTCATTTTCAGGACTCTGGATTTTTTATTTTATTTTTTCTCCAATAACTATTTATTTAACTGCTTTTTTACTTAAAATATTTTTTCAAACTTCAGTTATAGGCGATGTAATTGTTTTAAAAAATCATTTTTTAATACAGATGATTAATGCATGTGTTGCAGGTTCTGCTTATTATTTATTGTTTATTTTAAATCTCTCTATTCCCAAAATAAATCTCAAAAAAAGAATTAAGATGATTTGTTTTGCTTTTGGTTCTTTTTTAGTTGTAAATATTTTGAGAAT
>Ga0180732_1002131_pt1 | contig 10961 bp, 9 predicted proteins | sample KR11_01MetaG_FD_148674 | JGI IMG/M metagenome (GOLD analysis project Ga0180732, IMG submission 148674) | Groundwater microbial communities from the Olkiluoto Island deep subsurface site, Finland - KR11_0.1 MetaG | ecosystem: Environmental > Aquatic > Deep subsurface > Groundwater | place...
ATGGGCAACCTCTTGAAGTTATCATTGAGATTTGTCTTTTATTTTTTGTGCCAATTGTTATCCTTCCTTCACCTTTTTCAATTATTGCAAAATAATTTTCCATATTAATTAAATGATATGCTGGCAAAGGTAATTCATCAAGATTAGTGATATACTTAATAGGATTTATAATTTCTTTTTTATTTTTTTTATAGGCTAAATTATTTATTTTTTCTTTTCCCCTTTTGTTTAGCTTATCTATAAGTTCATTTAGGGCAAATTCACCTTCACCCATGATTACATAATCTATATTTTCTTCTTTTAAGAAGTCTTTTGGTCTGCAAGATGCATGAGGTCCTCCAACTACTGTAATTATTTTTTTATTTACTTTTTTAGCAATTTTTGCCACTTCTATTGCATTTTTAATTTGTGAACTAAAATGATTAGAAATTCCAATTATTTTCGGATTTATTTTTTCTATTTCTTTTTCTATTCTTTCCCAAGAAGCCCCAATCCTGACTTGTTTATTCCCTATCTTTGTTATTTCTAATTTATTTTTGTAAGTTATTGAATCAAATACCCTTACATTTTTGCCTTTTTTTTCCAAAAATGCTGCAATGTATAAAATTCCTAATGGAAGTCCAAGAACTGTTAAATCATTTATTTCTTTATTTTCCGGAGGATTAATAAATAAAACATCTATTTCTTTTTGTTCAAACATTTTTTATTAATTACCTCAATATGAGAAATTACTAATTTCTATTAAATTTAATTTTATTAACTTATAATTCTCTGAATAGCGCTGAGTAACTCTTTGCTGTTTTTTCTTTAATAACATTTTATTTTATTATTTTCATTCATTTTCTCACATCTTTTTTACTAATTTCCCTATTTTTAACTATTGTTGTTTTGAAGATTATTCCTAACTAATGTTTTTAAACTTAAGAAAATTTTAATTAATTATGGATGAGAAAAACACTGAAGAGCATGTAAATAAAAATCTTAAATTAATTGTTAAATCATCTTTTATTGTGTTTATTGGGCTTTTTTTATCCAAAATTCTTGCATATGTTTATAGAATAATAATTGCAAGATATTTTGGTCCAGAGGTTTATGGTTTGTTTTCTCTTGCAATAATGGTTTTGGGCTGGTTTGTTGCAATTTCTTCATTAGGCCTTGCCGATGGATTAGGAAGATTTATTCCTTTGTACAGGGGGAAAAAAGAATATAATAAAATTAAATATCTTTTAAGAGTTTCAATAACAATTTTGTTGTTTTCTAGCATAATTTCAGCAACAATTTTATTTTTGTCTGCCAAATTTATTTCAATGAACTTTTTCCATAATTCTGACTTGATAATCTTTTTAAAAATTTTTAGTTTTTTAATACCTATTTTAATTTTCTCAAATCTTTTACTTTGTATTTTAAGAGCATTTGAAAAAATCGCATGGCATTCTTTTATCCTTAATATTCTCCAGAATATCATGAAACTATTAGTTCTTATTTTACTTATTTTTTTAGGTTTAAAGACTACTTCAATAATTTTTTCTTATTTTTTAGGAACTTTAATAATACTTTTAACTGCATATCTTGTTTGCAAGTATAAAATTTCAGAAATTTTTGGAAAATATAACTTAAACAAAAAGATTAAAAAAAAGACAATAACAAATTTTACTTCATATTCTTTTCCTTTATTATTTTTGAGTATATTTTCTCTTCTTTTTGCATGGATAGATTCTTTTTCAATAGGTTATCTTATGGGAGTGTTAGCTGTTGGTTTTTACAATGCTGCTATTCCTATAGCATTATTAATGGGGGTTATTCCAGAATTATTTGGGTCATTGTTTAGTCCTTTAATAATCAAAAACTTTTCTCAAAAAAACTTTAAGGTTATAAAAGAATTAAGTCAGCAAGTATCAAAATGGATATTTATCTTTAATCTGCCTTTGTTTTTAATAGTCATTCTTTTTCCAGGAGCAATTATTAACTTATTATTTGGAAGTAACTATATAATAGCAGAAAATGCATTAAGAATTTTGATTATTGGTTATTTTATTTCAAGTTTATCTTTTGTTTCAGGAAATTTGGTTGGAATGATGGGCAAATCTAAATTAATCTTGATGAATATTGTTATCACATCTATAATTAATCTTATTTTAAATTTTATGCTTGTTCCCAAATATGGAATAAATGGTGCAGCAATTTCTACCTCAATTGTTTGGGTCATTTTAAGTTTGGCTCTTTTGTTTGAAGCAAATTACTATGCAAAAATTATTCCTCTAAAAAGAAAACTGATTAAAATATTTTTAATTTCATTAATCCCTTTATTTTTACTTATCACTATAAAACAATTTATAGAAATAAATCTGATTAGTTTAATTTTACTTGGTTTATTTTTTATTTTATCTTATTTTGTTTTAATCTTTATAACCGGATGTTTAGATAAAAATGACTTAATGATTTTGAAGAGTTTGAAAAAGAGAATAATAAAAAATTAATTATGTTTTTTAATTAAATAAAAAACTTCTCCTGCAAATAATCCTGGAAATTTTTGAACTAAAAAATTTTTAATCTTTTTGGGAATAAATCTTCCCCCTCTGCATTGAAAACATAATTTTTTTCTCTCATAGCCACCAAAATTTTGCTGAATAAGTCTTTCTATAGATTCAATACTAAACATATGTTTATGTCCATAAAGATATACCCAATCTTCCCAGTTTCCAAAAAGAATTTGAATTCTTTTATCAAGAGGATATTCATTTGGCAATCCAATTAAAATGTATTTTTTAGCAATTCTTTTACATTCAGAAACTATTGGCATAGGGTTAATCAAATGTTCAAGAATATTAGAAACAATTACAATCTCTACTGAATTATTTGGCAAATCAATTTTTTGATTTATGTTTAAATCTTGATTTATGTCTGCATTTTCAGTGTCCAATCCAATATATTTTTTAAAAGAATGTTTAATATATTGGGCTTTGCTAATTCTGCAACCACTTCCAATATCTAAAGCAGATTTAACATTTTTTGGGACCATTTCATTTAATATTGCAATCATAAATTTTGGTCTCAAATCTAAAAACACTTTATTACTTTTTTTTAAACTATTTTTTTGTTTTTCATTTAAGTTAAAAAACTCTTTATTTTTATTTACCTTCATATCTTTTAAACCTTCTTGCATCTTTTTAAATTTATTGCCATAATCTTTATATAATTCATATTTCCTATAAAATCAAGATGGAAAAAAAACAAAAAATTTTAATAATAAAAACAGGTTATTCTGAATTTTTAGATAGAGAAAGTGATTCAAGAAATGTTAGCTTAGGCGATATATTAAGAATTACCCCTTTATTACATTTATATAAAAATGATGATGTTACCTGGGTTAGTGATAAATATGCTTTTCCCTTGCTTAAGGAAAATCCATATATTAATAGATTAATTCATCTTGACTGGATTACAGCAGAACAATTAAAATCAGAAGAATTTGACACAGTAATTAATTTAGAAAAAATACCTGGAATTTGCGCATTATCTGATAATATTCGTGCAAGAAGGAGCAGATATGGTTTTACTTTTGATAGTCAAAAAGGAAAAGCAGAGGCATATGATCGGGCTACAGAAGTTTTATCAGTGAGTTCAGACCCAATTATAAAAAAAGAAAATATAAGGACATTTCAAGACCTTTTATTTGAAATAGTTGGAGCAAAATGGAATGGTGAGGGATATGTTTTGGGATATAAACCAAAAAAAATAGGTGAATATGAGATTGGATTAAATACCAAGGTTGGATTAAAATGGCCTACAAAAACATGGCCTTTTGAAAACTGGGATAAATTAGAAAAAATATTGGAACAAGAAGGGTTTAAAATAACTAGGCAAGATAAACAAGATTCTAAAGTTTTAAAGAATATTTATGATTATATGGATTGGATAAATTCTTGTAACGCGCTTATAACTAGTGATAGTTTAGGACTTCATTTGGGTTTAGCATTAGATAAAAAGGTCTTAGTATTATTCGGACCAACCCCTAGTAAAGAAATTTATTTTTATGGCAAGGGAAAAGCAATTCTTCCAGAGATAATTCCAGAATGCTTGCCTTGTTTTAAAGGAATATGTGAAATGGGGAGAAATTGCATGCAAGATATAACTGTGGAAAGAGTTTATGGAGAGGTAAAAAGATGCATTTTGTATGATAATAATGTTTAAAAATATTAAAAAATAAAATTTTGAATAGATTGTGAAAATGTCTAGAAAAATAAAAAAATTAAATTTAACAAACTATGATGAGAATGACATCTTTTGGAGAGATTTTGATTATTCACAAAATCCTTATAAAGTAAATACAGATTTGAGTTCGTTAAACTGTTTATTTGTTTTCCCAAGCATAAAAAATGATTTTTCTAAAGGTGATTATCCTATTTCTTTAGGATATATGGCCTCTTTATTGCGAATGAATAAAGGTAAAGCAAAAATATTAATACAAGATGTGGAAGAATATAATCCCAGTAAGTTTGAAGGACATAATTTTATTTGTTTTTATCCTATGGTTGCTTCATTGGATAAAATATTAGAATTAGCAACCAAGGTAAAAAAAGATTATTCAAATTCTAAAATTTGTTTTTTTAATTCTGATCAACATCAACATGAAATGTTGCTTTGTAATCCGAAGGCGATAGAATTTGCAAAGACAATGATGGAAAGAAATTCTTCATTAGATTATACTTTAATCGGAGAAGCAGAGAGTTCATTTATTAAACTTTGTGAGAAAGTTATTGAAGGAAATGACAATCTTGAAAATATTCCTTCTTGTTTGTATAGAAAATTTGGAGAAATTAAAATTTCAGAAAGACCAATTGAACCAGTTAATTTTAAATTTCTTCCATTACCTTCACGAGATTTTCTTGAAAAATCAATTTCTTTAAAGGGGATAAATTCACGTTCCCCAAGAATTCTATCAAGTAGAGGTTGCGGTTCACCTTGTCTTTATTGTGCAGAATCATCCTCTAACATAACTCTTAAGGGTAGAAAGAATCCAATATTAAAAAGAAATTTATCGCAATTTATAAAAGAGATAGAAATGCTTCAGGAATCCTATAAAGTTGTATTTTTTAATATAATGGATAGTTCTTTTGAAGGCATAGGAAAAAAAAGTATTGAGAGGGTTAAGAATTTTTGCGATGAAATTAGGAATCGTTCTATTGAAGCATCTTTTAAGATTCATTTGAGAGCAGAAACTATTAGTAAGCTTGATGATAAATTTTTAGATGACTTAAAATATGCAGGAGTAGATATTATTGGAGTGGGGGTGGAATCTGGTTTAGAAAAAGAATTGAAATCTTATAAAAAGATAACCAGACCCCAAAAAAGTTTAGATAGTGTTTGCAGATTAGAATCTTCTGGAAGATTTTTCAGTATTCTTGGGCACATGATGTTTAGTCCTATTTTAAAATTAGAAGACTTGCCGAAGAAAATAGACTTTTTAACAAAAATTGGTCATGATTGGGATTATTTAGAAGCATCTCATAATATTATAATCTTTAGGGGAACTGCTTATCATAATTATATTAAATCGTTAGGATTAACAGTTAAATGTGATGATTTGTCCCCGATTATTCCTTATCGTTTTGAAGATGAAAGAGTTAAATATGTTGCTAAAGAAATGGGAGATTTGAAGATAAAATGCCCTGAGGTAATAATGCTTAATAATAGATTATATGATTCAATGAATATAATTAGTAGATATTACAATAAGATGAATAAACATCTTTGGGAAAATCAAGAAGAATTTGATAATTTTAAAGGAAGTTTAAAAGATTTATCCAAAAAAGTTGGTAAAGTTAATGTTCAATATTTTTCCGAACTAGTTAATTTAGCAGAATTTGGATGGTCATCTAAGAAAGCAAATTTAATTTACGAGGAATATATTCCTGTATTTTTTCCAAATGCTTTAATTAAAACAAACCAACTTCTTGGAGATTTCATTAAAAATTGCGAAACTAAATCACTTTCAACAGATAAATTATATTTGAAAACATGGATGTCCATAATAAATACTCAGATAAACACTGCTGGGGGTAAAAACAAGTAGCTCTAGAACTAAAAAATAAGATAATATTTCCTCAAAGGAAGCTAATTTGGTTAATCCTGACAGAAGTGTTTCTGAAAAAATATAAAATGGTACGAAAAATTAATAAGAAAATATTGAAAGGAGAATTAATTAATAAATGTATAGGGTGTGGGGATTGCAGATATTTAGCATTGGGAAAACCATCTTTAGAATGTTCTATTTGGGAGTTTTTAAATGTCTGAAAAGATTTTAATTCTTGGAGGAGCAAGATTTCACGGATTCCAATTAGCTGAGAGTCTTGCAAAAAAAGGTAAAAACGTTTCAGTATTAAATAGAGGTAATTTTCGTTTAAAATACCCGGAGAATATTAAACACTTAATAGTGGATAGAAATAATCAAGATCAGCTTAAAGATATTTTAAAAGATAAAAAATTTGATATAGTTGTGGATAATAATGCTTATAATCCCTCCCAAATAAATATTCTTTTAGAAATCTTAAAAGATAATTTTAATCATTATATTTTTACTAGCAGTGTTGCAGTTTATATGAAACTTTTTTCTGAAACAGGTTTAAAAGAAGAAGAAGCTACAGGCATCCAAGAAGATACATATCATCCTGGAGTTAAAAATTATTCTTTAAAGAAATTTGCTGCAGAACAAGCAATTAGAAGTCAAATTAAGAATAAATTTACTATTTTAAGATTTCCAGATATTTATGGGAAAGGAGATTTTGCTAGAAAATTAACTTTTTTTAAAAAACGTATAGAAAATAATGGAAAAATTCTACTCGAAGAAGAAGTTAAAAAGTTTAGTTTTATTAATGTGGATGATGTGGTTAAAATCTTTGAAAATGTTATTGGAAATAAAAAGTGTTTTAGGCACACAATTAATTTTAGTGATCCAAAACCATTTTCTTATGATGAATTTTTTAGTACAATTTATGGGGATTTGTATTCAAAAGAGAGAGTATTTTTTATGCCTGCTCAAAAAATGTGGGATTCTGGATATTTAAATAATTTTACATGGAATCCAGTGGTAAATTTAAATTTATCAGAAAAATTAATGGGAAAAATTAAATATACTCCTTTTGATAAGTGGAGCAAAGAAACATTAAATTGGGAAGATGAAAATCCTTCTTCTAATCTTACATTTAAATGGAATGCTTTAAGAAAAATAGAATTAAATCTTCTAAAAAAATTAGAAAAGGGTTAAGAATTAAATTATAAAAATTCATATTCAAAATTCTTTTATAATGAATTAAAATCAAATCTAAGAGAAGTGGTTGAAGTTACAGTGCGAATTTCATATATCGAAAAAGATTATTTTTAGTTTATCCAGTAATAATTTTTCAAGAAATTAAAATTTATAATTTTATTCTAAATAAATTTTTATAAAAATGTTATATTCAACCTACATAATCTTTTTAAAGATGTTTGAAAGTTAAAACTTAATATGGCTGGGGAATCTATCGATAATCATAAATTAATGTATCATCCGCAAAGAGTTGCTGAATGGATTGAAAAAGGAGATAATTATCCTATTTATGTTGAAATTGGTCCCACAAATTCATGTAATCACAAATGTGTTTTTTGTGCTTTAGATTATTTAAAAAATGGGAAAAAATTTATCAATACCAATATAATGTTTTCGACTCTAGAAGAAATGGCTGAAAAAGGTGTTAAATCTGTTATGTTTGCTGGAGAAGGAGAACCAACCTTACATAAAGATATTGGGTTATTTACAAAAAAAGCAAAAGAATATGGTTTGGACATTTCTATTACAACTAATGGGGTGCCATTTACAAAAAATAAAATAGAGCAATGCCTTCCAAATCTTTCATGGATAAGATTTAGTATTGATTCAGGAAGTCCAGAAAATTATGCAAAAGTCCATGGTACAAATACAAAAGATTTTTTTAAAGTAATAAATAATGTACAAGAAACTGTGAAATTGAGAGATAAAAACAAGTTAGAAACAACAATTGGAGTGCAATTTTTAATAATTCCCCAAAATATAAATGAAGCTACTAATCTTGCAAAAATTTTAAAAGAAATTGGAGTAGATAATCTTCAAGTTAAACCTTATTCTCATCACCCAAATAGCTTAAATAATTTAATCGTGAATCCTCAACAATACAATCAACTTGAAAATCAATTAATGGAATTTAATTCAGATAATTTTGAAATTAAATTTAGAAAATCAACAATTAAAAGAATTGAAGAAGGAATTAATTATCCTAAATGTTACGGGCTTCCATTTTTTACATTAATTGATTCAAAAGGCGATGTTTTACCATGCAATCTTTTTTATGGCAAAAAAGAGTTTATTTACGGAAATTTGTATGAACAAATTTTTAGTGAAATTTGGAAAGGAAAAAAAAGGCAGGAAGTATTGAAAAAAATAAATACAAAAGGTACTGAAAATTGTAGAAAAGGATGTAGAATTGATCCAGATAATAGATATTTACATAGGTTAAAAAACCCCATGCCACATGATAATTTTATATAAAATGGAGAAAATATCAAAACAACAATTAATAAAATTTGAAAAGAAAATTGCAAATATCTGGGAACAGGGAAAAATACCCTATCCAGTTCATTTTGCAGGGGGAAATGAAGACCAGCTTATTGAAATTTTTAATGAAATAAAATCAGAAGATTATATATTTTCAACTCATCGTTCTCATTATCATTATCTTTTAGCAGGAGGCTCTCAAAATCATCTTGAAGAAATGATTATGCAAGGAAAAAGTATGCACATTTTTGATAAAAAACTTAATTTTTTAAGCACCTCAATTGTTGCAGGAGGCCCGACTATTGCAGCAGGAGTTGCTTTGGGTTTAAAAAAAAGAAAAAGTTCAAGCAAAGTTTGGTGTTTTGTAGGTGATGGTGCAGAAGATGAAGGTCATTTTTATGAAGCAGTTAGATATGTAGACGGGCATGATTTGCCTTGCACATTTGTAATTGAAGATAATGATAGGTCTGTTCAAACTCCAAAAATAGAGAGATATGGTAAATCAAATCTTGATTGGCCAGAGTGCGTAAAAAGATATCATTACACTGCCACATTTCCTCATGTAGGAATTGGAAAATTTGTAGATTTTGGCGGAATTAAAGCAGGAGGAATGATGTGAATGAAATATAAAGATGCATTAAAACAATCAATGGAAATGCTAGCACAAGATAAAAATACAATTTTTATAGGTTATAATATTTGTCATGGTTCAGAGGCTTATGGAACATTAAAAAGTATACCTTTAACACAACGATTAGAAATGCCTGTTGCAGAAAGTTTGATGATAGGTTTGGCAACTGGAATTAGTTTAGAAGGATATAGGCCAGTAGTATTTTTTGAAAGACATGATTTTGTATTAAATGCTTTAGATGGAATTGTGAATCATTTAGATAAAATTGAAAGTATGTCTAATGGACAATATAAAACACCTGTTATAATCCGAGCAATAGTTGGGGCAAAAGGTCCTCTTAACCCCGGACCCCAACATACGCAAGATTTTACTAATGCATTTAAAGAAATGATAAATTTTCCAATTTATGAACCTAAAAATACAGAAGAAGTTCTAAAAACATATAAAATAGTAAGAGATTCAAATAAACCTTCAATGATTATAGAAAAAAAGGAACTTTATGAATTAACTTAAAAATAAATCAAAAATTTTTAATTAAACTATATTTTAACTTATCACAATTATTTTAAACTCTTTTTTAATTATTTTTCTAATATGAAAACAATAAAACTTCCTGAAGAATACAATTATATCTCTGCATTTTTAACTATGCGTTGCAATCTTAGTTGCAGTTTTTGCTTAAATGCTTTTGATAAAAGTTTTAATAGAAAAGGTTTTAAAGAAATATCTGGAGAAAAATGGGTTGAGGGGTTAAATAGAATTGATTCAAGACCAGAAGTTCCAATCACTTTTAGTGGGGGGGAAGTATTTTTACATAAAGATTTTAATTATATCCTAAATAATTTAAAACCAGAATTAAATATAGATATCTTAACAAATCTCTCTTGTAAGAAAGGAATTGAAAAATTTTTAAAAGAAGTAAATCCAGAAAGAATTAAACGTGATGCTCCTTATGCTTCTATAAGAGTAAGTTATCACCCCGAGCAAATGGGCAATGGGGAAAAACTAGTTAAAAATGCAAAAAAATTACAAGATGCAGGGTTTAGTATTGGAATCTGGTCTGTTTTATACCCAAGCCCAGAGCAATTATCAGCAATCAATCAAATGCAATTCAGGTGTAAGGATACAGGCATAGAGTTTAGGTTAAAAGAGTATACTGGAGAATATAAAGGAGAACTTTATGGAGACTATTCAAAATACCCTAAATCTTTTCATAGCAAGAATAAAAAATCTTGTTTATGCAAAACATCAGAATTATTAATTGCTCCAAATGCAAAAATTTATAGATGCCATCATGATTTATTCATAGAAGAAAATCTAATAGGGGATATTCTTGATTCAAGTTTTCAGATTAAATCTAAATACAGAAAATGTAATAATTATGGTGAGTGTCATCCTTGTGATGTAAAAGTAAAAACAAATTATAAACAAGAATTAGGGCACACTAGTGTGGAAATAAAAAATATAAAATGAAAAAAAGTAAAGTGTTAATTGTAATTCCACGCTACAATCCTACTACTAAAATTAATTATAGCTATACTTTTCCATTAGGGTTAGCATATATCTCTTCTGCCTTAAAAAAAGCTAAGTATGATGTAACTTGTTTGAATTTAAATCATTATGAAGGAATTATTCAAGATTTAATGTATAAAATTTTAAATGAAAAAAAATATGATTTTGTTTGTACAGGTAATCTTGCCCTAGGATATTTAATAACTAAAGAGATAGTAAACTCTGCCCGTAATCATAAATCTTCCCCAAGGA
>Ga0180732_1002132_pt1 | contig 10960 bp, 14 predicted proteins | sample KR11_01MetaG_FD_148674 | JGI IMG/M metagenome (GOLD analysis project Ga0180732, IMG submission 148674) | Groundwater microbial communities from the Olkiluoto Island deep subsurface site, Finland - KR11_0.1 MetaG | ecosystem: Environmental > Aquatic > Deep subsurface > Groundwater | place...
CCAATTGCTTGACCGAAACTATCCGAAAGCGATGGAGCCGGGTCTGTCGTAAAAAGTAGTACCTTGTTTTCTTTGGCAAGCTCTAAAGCTGCTGCTGACGCCATAGTAGTTTTGCCCACGCCGCCTTTACCGCCAAACATGATAAATTGTAAATGTTTATTTAAGAGTTCATTTAATGCCATAATTATCTCCTACCAAATCACCACCACTTCAACAAAATTATAAGGCGGTACCGGGCCAAAATATTTTAATTTTTTTCTTTTACCATAAACCTTCTCCAATTCTTGCATCTTTTGGTCAAATTCATGCTCTCTCTCACGGGCTACTAAAAAGGCGGCATTAACCAGATTCATGTCGCCTAAAACGCGGTTCTCCCGAAAATCAAGACTTAACGGTTTCAAAACTTCAAGCAGTTCTTTTGCTTCTCTCTTTTTTTTCTCCTCCAATACGTTTTGCACCATTTGACCAATTTTAATTTTGCCGGCATATTGCCTTTGAATATTCGTTTCTTTGGAAATCTCTTCTTTCAGCTGCTTGATTGGCATGTTTTCCTCAATTGTCTCGGCAAAAATCGCATTCATGTCTGTCCAAAAAGCTCTCACTCCAAGTTCAATTTTTCCTTCCAAACCGGTTATTAAATCAATAAATTCCCGGTAACGGTTTTTTAGAACCTTTTCGATAATGACATCATCATTTTCACCAATCGTGCAATAACGTACCGGTAAAACAGTGTATTCCTCCATCACCTTTTCCAAGACCCGGGCGTGAGCAATCGAGTTTTCCCTTGTTACCGGATATTTAATAATTGGAGAACTCGAAACAACTGCTGCCAAATCCCGGTAGCAAAGAGTGTAGACAATATCACCTCTCCCGCCAATGCCAATTGAACCAAATTCTCGCTTTTGTTTGGCTTTGATGATGCCGTAAATATATTCACCTTCACCGTTAATCATATGTTTAGTTTATAGATATTGTTATAGGTTTAATAAGCTGACTGCCAAGCCAGTTTATCTGTCCATAACGATCGTGGGCAATTAATCTTTGGTAATACACTTTAACCTTCTGAGGGTCATAGAGATAAATCACTTTAATATCTTGGGATAGATATTTCTTTATTTGATGATAAGCTCCCAAAAAACAAATTCCTGTCTCTCCTTCTTGTAGACCCTCATCAATCCGCTTGGCAATATAGTTATCCCGCTTGGCCAAAAGACCGCCTTTTCTCCATTTATAATGCAACAAGGCAAATAAACTCCCTAAAAAGGACCCTCTTTTAACAAGAGCCCTGGTTAAAAAGTATTCCTCTTTTAACAGGGCTTGATCTTCTGTTTTCATAAGTATCGCCCCTTGTTCCATTAATTGCTCTATAATCTTGTAATTGAAACTTCCTTTCTTAGCCAGATCAACAACTATTTTTTTTCCTACCTTACCATTTACCGGCATCCCATCCTGAAAAATCTTAAACCCGGATACATTCTTATTTTTCCAATATCGGGCAATCTCCATCCAATAGTTATTGATAATTGCTTTGTGCTTTTCCCAACTGGTTGCTTTGACCGTTTTCTTTGCCTTTATCTCTAAGTCTTGCGCCAAACTACCCATATCGGAACTTGTATGAATGATTGGTACATAGACTAACTTTCTCATCTTCCTACCTCCCAATGATAAATATCAACATCAAAAAAGCCTCTCCTGGTAAAATCCTTGAGTATTTTGTAAGCAGAATTTATTAGATCAAACTTAAGTTGACCCTGACCGGCATTTTTATCCGGATGATATACTTGAGCCAGTTGACGGTAAGCATGGTTGACAGCTTTATCCGTTATTTCTCCATTTAGTCCCAGCGTCTCTTTGGCTTTCTCAACCTCATGCTTGTTTATCCTATTAAATAGGATTGTTGAGAAACTATAAGAAGGCAGAGGCCCAACCAGCCGGAAATTTAAGGCATCTTCAAACTTTTGATCCAGCTTATCTATTGCCTTATAGAAAATTTCTTTATCGGATGCTTTTATTAAAAAAGCGGTGTTAAAAATCATTTCATCACCAGTTAGATCGTGTGGGCATATGTCTACTGCCATTTTTTTAAGTGCTTGCAAAATCAAAAGTCTATCTTTAGCTTTTTTAGTGATCAGGGCTTGCTCAATTAACATACCCAGAGCTATCCTTTCCTCCGGCGTAGCTTTGTCGCCTTTTGAAGCAATTTCCTTTTGTTTTTTTTGAACTTGTCGGTTGTAAGCGTAAATCCCAGCCAGGATTTTGGGTAATTTCCAACTGACCACTACATCCAGTTCTATTTTACCCTCCATTTTGCATAATGCATCTTTTAAGATAAAATAGCCTTTATCCATGAGTTTAATTACCTCATCTTCTGTCTCTACCATTGTTCCGAATTTAAGCGGTATGATGGTAAAACCCTCCATTACTTTTTCAACGACAAACTGATGAGTAACTAAATCCCTGATTGTTTTTTCTTTGGCTAAAGAATCATAGACCATAAACGGACCACCGGAAACAACAGCCGCTAAATTTTTAAACCCGATTGTTATTACTTTAGAGCTTTTGTCGCCAATGCCAATTTCCCCAAACTCTTGTGGGACACTGGTTTTGATAACTCCATAAACATATAATCCGTTTTTCATAAACTTCTTCGCTTTATTACCCCGAAACACTCAGGACAAACTTTGATAAGATCATACTCATCTATTGACTGTGCGCAGTTTTGACAAAATCTATCGCCTCCACTTTTCTGATGTTTTTGTAAATCTTCTTCTATATTCTCAATTACTAATTCTTGCATCTGTCGCTTGCGACCCGTATCGGCATAATCAACCCTTGGCTGCTTTCCGGCTATCTCATTCCTTTCTTTATCCATTTCTGCCTGAAATTTTCTGATCTCTTGGTGTGCTTTCCTTAATTCCTCCCGCGTGTCGGGTAATACTCCAAGACCGGCACAAGTGTAACAAGTCAAAGTTGTTCCTCTTTTATGACCTGATCCGGAACAGTCATCGCAGGCCATATGCTTACCGGCAACTTGATTTTTTCCTTTGCCTTTGCAAACAGGGCAGGTGCCCTTAAAATAAAGATTTTTTCCTTTGCCTTTGCAAAAAACGCATTTAATGATTTGTTGCTCCATCTTTCATTGCCTCCTTAAAATGCTTATTTTCTATTTTTAATTTCTGAAGATCTTTCTCTTTGGTCTCTAAAAACTCTCTAATCGCCAAAAGGGAAGCCTTCTGACAGATTGAGGCAATCTCCGCCCCTGTCAAACCGTTGGACCCGCTGGCAAGACTATTTAAGCTAACATCATCTCCCAGTGGTTTTCCCTTGGTATGTACCTTAAAAATTTCCTCCCGAGCTTTTACATCAGGAGCGGGTAATTCGAGAACAAAATCAAAACGGCCGGGTCGAAGTAAGGCTTCGTCAATCAAATCCGGCCTATTGGTGCTTCCCAAAATTACTACCCCTTTGAGTTCCTCAACGCCATCCATTTCAGTTAAGAACTGGGAAACAACCCTCTCTGTAACCTGGTCTCCCATCAACTTTCCTCTTTTAGGAACCAAGGCTTCAATTTCATCAAAAAATATAATACAGGGAGCTGCCTGTCTGGCTTTTTTGAATACTTCCCGTACTCCTTTTTCGCTCTCACCAATATATCGAGAGAGAAGTTCGGGTCCTTTAACTGCGATAAAATTGACCTCTGATTCCTTGGCAATTGCCTTGGCTAATAAAGTTTTTCCCAGTCCCGGTTTCCCTGTCAATAAGATACCCTTCGCCGGTTTGGTATTGGCAATTTTATAAACTTCCGGATGATATAAAGGCTCTTTAACTGTTTCAGAAAGTATCCTTTTTATCTTTTCCAACCCGCCAATATCAGAAAAAGAGACCTCGGGAATTTCTGTAAACACTTCACGAATAGCCGAGGGCTGAATTTCCCTGATGGCATTCAAAAAATCATCCATCGTAACCGTTAGAGCTATCAGGTCATCGGCGGGTATGACTTCTTGTTCGAAGTCAATTTTTGGCATCAGTCGTCTTAAAGCATACATGGCTGCTTCACGGGCCAACGCTGCTAAATCTGCACCCACATAGCCATGAGTTAAAAAAGCAAGCCTGTCAGTGTTAACATCTTCCGCAAGGGGCATTCCCCGGGTATAAATTGTTAAAATTTCAAGCCTGCCATTTTTATCAGGAATGGGTATTTCTATTTCGCGATCAAAACGCCCGGGGCGGCGAAGGGCCGGATCAAGAAGATTGGGTAAATTAGTAGCGCCAATAATAATCACCTGGCCTCTATTTTCTAAGCCGTCCATCAGAGCAAGGAGTTGCGATACCACTCGTTTCTCAACCTGTTTTTCTCCGCCTAATTCTTCTCTTTTTGGAGCAATCGCATCTATTTCATCCAAAAACAAAATTGAGGGGGCATTTTTTTGTGCCTCCTCAAAAACGCTTCGCAGATGAGCCTCTGATTCACCATAAAATTTATGCATAATTTCGGGTCCTGAGAGTTGAAGAAAATAAGCATCGGCTTCATTGGCGATAACCCTTGCTATCAAAGTCTTGCCGCTTCCAGGCAAGCCATGAAGCAAAACTCCTTTTGGAGGTTCGATGCCCAACCGGGCAAAAATTTGGGGGAATTTTAAAGGAAGCTCAATCATTTCCCTAATTTTTTTAACCTGTTCGCCTAAACCACCCACATCCTCGTAGGTTAATCTTATCTCTTCCGTTTTTCCTTTTCCTGTTATAGAAATTCCGGTTTGCGGTACCAAAAGTACAGGTGCCGAGGGAGTAGTATCCATTACATAAAACTCCTGTTTTTTCGCTCCTAAAAAGCTAACTTGAATCCGGTCTCCTTTTAGTACCGGGATTGCCGGAAGGAGGCGGGAAAGATAGGCTGTGTCAAGCGTATCGGGAGTTGTTGTTAAAGGGGAAAGTGTAACCCGGACAGCTTCTTTGACATTAATTTTGCTTAAAACTACTTTTTCGTCAAGACCTATTTTAGCATTTTCCCTAATAATGCCATCTATTTGAATAATGTCCCGACCCCGAAATTCAGGAAAAGTCGGCATTACTTTGGCAACAGTTTCCCTTTTACCTTTGATACTGATTACTTCTCCTGTATCAGCAATCCCCAATTTTTCCATTGCCTCCGGGTCAATCCGGGCAATACCCCGGCCGACATCTCTTGGATTGGCCTCGGCGACTTTTAATTTTATTATTTTGATATCCATAGTCTTGTATTCTTTTCATCTAAAAGGTAGCAATTCTCATTTCGAGCACAAACTATCGCGAGAACTGGGTAAGAATAGCCTCAAAAATTTTCTCTGATGAGAATTGCTACCTCAGGAGAGTTCAAGCGGCCACCCTTTGGGCGGTTTTGGCTTTCCATAATTTCATCCCTCACTTCTTTACTTTATTAATTCTTATTTCCAAAACTCCGTTTCTGTATTTGCTTATTAATGTACCAGGGTCAATCTCTTTTGACAAAGCAATTTCTTTATAATATTTACGATCAACATCCTTAGCCTCAACAATAAGTACGTCCCCTTTTATCTCTGTTTTTATACCCTCCTGTGTAACACCCGGCACTTCGACGATAATCCTTATCTCCTCTTTCTCATCGAGAATATCAACAATTGGTTCGCGTTCTTCAGAAACTTTAGGCCCCTTGGGAGTCTTTTTAATGTTGCCAAAGGTGGAAATAATGGGTTTTCCGCCAACAGCTGTTTTTATAGTAACACCATAGACCCCCTTGGCTTGTTCCCCAAATTTCACCTCACCTTCGCGCTTGAAATCGTCTCCTTTTTCTGCCAACTTTCCCACAGCATCCAGAATGTCGCCTATCCCCTTAAAAATGCCGCCCAATTCAAAATCAATCTTTGGCTTTTTATCTGTCATATGCTTAATAACCGAGAGCTACGCTATTGAATTTCCTCCCGGGATTTCCCCTTACGGCTTCTTTACCTTTTTCTTTTTCTGAAACTTTATTCCTTAAGAAGCCCATTGTGTGCCCAACTTCTCCTAAACGTCTCAATGTTTGGTCTTTTTGTCTTTTGAGCCACTCTGTCTTTTTTTTCAGATTTTCTTCTTCGCAAGCCAAAATATACATACGGCGTAAAATTTCTGACTGTGTCTGAACACCGGGACGGGTATTAAGACTGTGAAGTCCTCTTATAGAACCTGCGCCTTTAGAAATCATTTTACCTCTCACCCCCTTTTAGAAAAAGATTAATAAAACGGCCTTTATTATCACGGGGCTGTAGGTCTTTCTGTGTTCCAGCCCTAGACTGGTCAGCCTCTGGCTGAGGTTGGCTTGATTGACCATTGGTTGATGTCGAAAATGGTTTTCCTCCACAATGTTCATCAATTAACCGACAAATCGTTTCTCGCGCCAAGTCTAACTCTTCCTGAGTTGCGCGAATAACACTCAAGGCGTCAAGACAGATTTCCCGAAAGAAAGGATTTTTGTAATCAGCTGTTATCCCTTTTTGCTTCAAGATAGAACCAATGACAATCCCGGGTCGGATTGTAGTTACTTTTCTAATGCCATTAGTATTTCGGAAGCCGCGAATAAGAGCTATAATTCTTTCAGCATCTTCCAGAGCGATGCCTGTCCTATTTTGAATAATTTTTGTTTCCGTTGGTTCATCAAAATAGTCAACGTGCATAGTTACCATTCTATCCAAAAGAGCATCCTGCGTTTTGTGCACTCCGGCATATTCTTCAGGGTTAGAAGTAAAAATAGCCCGAAAGTTTGGATGAGCCTTGATATATCCTCCTTCTTCTTCACTGGTAGGGAGGCTTAGGATACCCTCTTCGAGCACAGAAAGAAGAGCATTGTTAGCTTCCGGTCTTGAACGGTTAAACTCATCGTAAATTAAGGTAAAGCCCTCTTTGACTGCGGTAGTTAAACGGTTGTTTACCCAGCGCTGCATCACATCTTCTTCCGTCTTTAAGACGGAATGGATAAAATTATCAATCAGTTTTCTTTTACTATAACCCAACTTATCGCCCACCAAATCCGAAGTCTTAAACTCCTCATCCCCATACATCAGCATCACCGGCTGATCCATAAGATTAGCCAAGTGCATAGCTAAAGTAGTTTTTCCTGTGCCGGTTGGCCCGCATAAATGAACGGCAAAACCTGCTTGAAGATAGCCTAAAGCACGATTAACTATTTTTTTAACAGCTGGTGTTTCCACAAACCCCTCGGATTGGGAAGTCGAAATGACTGAATGATCTATCATAAATTATACCTCCTTTTCTTTCTTTTTTTCTTAAACTTTTTGTAACTTTTGTTTCCCCCAAAAAGCTGCCTGTGCGTCACGTAGCATTTTCTGCAATTCTCGCTGTTTCGCTTGATTTTCTTTTGTCGTTGCTTTAACGTCTTTTTTTAGATCAGTGAGAAATGAACTAATCTCTTCTGTAAGCGCTTTAAAATCTTCTTTCCTTTTTTGCGTTGAATCCTTCATAAAGGTACTTAAATCCTCTTTTATTTCTTTAATTCTCCTGCTGCGGATCTTTTTTCCGCTGTCAATATCTTCTCTCAAATTACGCATCTCATCGATTAAGGACATTTATACCACCCCCTTTCCACCACACTTTAGACAAGGCAGATTGTTTTCTTGTGCGCTTCCGCTCCCGCCACACCCGGGGCAGACTTTTTTCCCGTCAGCCACCGAAATTACTCCCCGGCCATTGCAAACGGTGCAGACATTTCTGCTGTTTGGGCTGACCCCTTTCCCCTGACAATGAGCGCATTTGACATGGGGTTTAGCTACCGCCACCTTGCCTCTCCCTCCACAAACCTGACAGGTAGCCTCTTTAGACATGATTTCAAACGGGTCTTTTCCTTTTCCTTTGCAAAAGGCACAAGTTAGTGTTGTTATTTCAGTCATTTTTTATCGCCTCTTTTCTTTTTCATGGTAGCTGCTAACTGTTGCCACTGGGCCGCGGCCTCTTCCCTTTCTTTCTTAAAATCTCCAAGCATATTGGCAACTTCCTCCTTGATATAGCTTGCCGCCTTGGTTAATTCTTCTACCTCAGGCTTTCTTTCCTCTTGCCGGGCGCGAATCCCAGCCAGCATTTTTTTAAAATCCTTAATCCGAACTTCTTCTCCATTACTTAAAAGCTGACGCAGTCCGGAAGCCATTTCTTCTTCTTCCTTTTTAAACTGTTCAATCATTCTGGCCACATCTTGCCCCCGCTGTTTGCGCTTCTCGATAATGTCTTTGATTAAAAGATCAAAGTCTTTTTTTCTTAAAGATTCACCTTTAGCCAACTGCTCCTTAAGTTTCCCGCGAAGCTCGTTTTGCTCTTCTTTAAACTCTTCTACCGTTTGTCTCGTTTCTTCCCTTAAGCTAGCCACTCTATCAACAATCCGGTCATAAAGACCAATTATTTCTTGACTAATATTATGATTATTGTTTCTCATATCTATCTCACAACCTTCAAAACTATTAAAGCCTGTCCGCCGTCTACTTGACGCCAGCCAGGACAGGGATTCTTTCCTCGGCTGAAAAGGATAAAAACTAAACCTTTAAATATTCTGAGTTCTCTTTCTTAACCTTCCCTTCGTTCACCAACTCACTGACAGGCTTAGCCAAGCGAATATAGGGGATTCTCAAAGCCGTTCCCATCTTAGGCAAGCTTATTCCGGAAGCTGTTTCTGAAATCAAACGCAATAACTGTTCTTTGATGCTTCCGGCAGTAAATGCTTCTACTGCTTCGGCGACTTCTTCTTTGCGTACTCCCTCAATTCTCTTGGCAGGAGTCACGGCTTTCCCTGCCCTTTTGGCAGCCATAATCCTTACAAGATTTTGCCAATTTTGTCTGGCTTCCTTAATGTCCTTATCAAACCCGGACAACAGACTGGCAACTTCTTTCTCAATTGCGCCTATGTCTCCTTTAATTTGGGTCATCAACTTGGCCGTGTCTCTTTTGTTAGCAGTGGTGCTTTCTTCGAGCAAATTTCTTAGAGCCTTAGTCATCGCCTGATGATTGGTGTGAAAGGAAGACAATAGATTGCCAGTTTCTTTTTCTATCAACTCTATAGACTCTCTAATCTGTCCCATTAAAGCGGCAGTGTCTTTTTTGCTAGCAGTGGTGCTTTCTTTAAGAAAGTTAGTTAGGCGCTCTGCCATGGTTTTATGTTCTCTATCAAACTTAGATAATAGACTTGCAACTTCTTTTTCCGTCGAGCTTATGTCTCCTCTAATCTGAATCATCAAGTTGGCAGTGTTTTTCTCTCTATTAGTCCGATCTGATGACAAAAAGTCCCCAAGATCATCTGCCATCTTCTGATGCTCGCGGTGAAAGGTCTTCAAAGTCTCATGTGTCCCCTTAAACAGATCAGAAACAAACGCCACCCGTTCACCATAAGAAACTTCAATCCCCTCGGTAATGTTTTTCATATCAATTGCTATCGGCATATTAATTTTTCACCTCCAATCTTTAATAATATTTTGGTAAATTACGTAAGCAGTTTTACTTATCTCCCTCCGCTTTTTTCTTCCTGCTTAGTAATTCCATTAAAGAGCTTTTAGCTAATAAAACTTTTATTTGCTTAAAAATATTTCTAAAAAAACTTTTTATCTTTTCCATATTTTCTTTTTCATTGCCCGCCTAGCCGGCGAGGCTGGTTAAAATTTAGTAGAGCATGCTTTTTGGATATAACTACTTTTTTGTTATGGGCAGTTGTAAAAGGGTTCCTTCGACAAGCTCAGGACGCTTTTACATCCAAAAAGGATGCTCTCATCCTTTGCTTTTAGGCTGAAGCTGCGCTTGCAGTTAACCCAATCGCTTCGGCATACTTGAGATAAGTCTCTACAGATGCGACCACAACTCTTGCTTCAATAGCCAAAAGTTCGATACCCACCAGAGAAACTCTGACCCAAGCATCCACTACTATTCCTTTGTCAAGAATTCTGTCAACTACCTCAACTAGGCTTGAGGACGCCATTGATTTTTCTACGGCCATGTTTAATTCACCCCCTTTCTTTTTAAAAGAAACTCATTTGATATGGCAAAGCAGGTATGGAATTTCTGAGAACAAAACCCGGGGGATTTATGAGAGAGAGAGAGAGAGAGAGAGAGAGAGAAGAAAGAATTACTTAAAAGAGTTGGGCAGTTCATATAAAAAAATAAAATTAAAAATTGATACAGTCTGACTTTAAATGTTACTAAAATGTAACAGTAAAATTTTTGATCTATAACTAGTTTTACAGAATGAAAGCATTATGTCAAGGTATCAATTTGTGGTTGAAATGTTACTAATTTGTAACATAAATGCAGTATATAACTCCTAATTATATAAAGGGGCATAATAAAAAATAATTGATATTGTAGGGATTTTGTGGTATTTTAATACGACTTACGCAAAATGATATAGTTTGTTCTTAAATTAATAACCTCCATATGAAAACCCTTGGCTCGAAAATAAAAAATATTAGAGTAGGCTTAGGTCTTACCGTAGAGGATCTCTCCCAAAAACTGGGGGTTTCACGTAGTTACTTGACTCTGATTGAAGGTGGAAAAAGACGTCTGCCTAGGCGGTTTGTGAAAGGTTTGGCTAAAACTTTACATCTTTCCGAGTGTACTGTCTATGATTGGTTTCTGGAACAAAAACTAGTAGAAGCAGGAATTACAGATAAAAAATCTCATGAGTTGATAAAAAATGTGCTGAAGATGACTGTAAAGGAAAAAGAAAGTTTATTAAAGGCAATTGTGAGTTTTAAAGAAAAAGGGCATCAGACAGATTTCAAGATAAAAAAATCCTTATAGCCCTTCAAAAAAATGGCTAATCTACAACGAGGATTGTTTTTTATATGAGTAATAGAGTTATAAACAAGAGATATCTTCATTTTTTGACCTACCCCTTTTTTTATAATAATCATTGGCCCCATAAGTACAACCAATAGACGGCCATTGAAGGGGTATTCTTTCAGATAAGACCCTTCATTCC
>Ga0180732_1002133_pt1 | contig 10960 bp, 9 predicted proteins | sample KR11_01MetaG_FD_148674 | JGI IMG/M metagenome (GOLD analysis project Ga0180732, IMG submission 148674) | Groundwater microbial communities from the Olkiluoto Island deep subsurface site, Finland - KR11_0.1 MetaG | ecosystem: Environmental > Aquatic > Deep subsurface > Groundwater | place...
ATCCGATAAGGTATCAATTGGCTTTTTATTTTAATGTGGTGGAGCTGAGGGGGCTCGAACCCCTGGCCTCATGACTGCCAGTCATGCGCTCTCCCAGCTGAGCTACAGCCCCGACAAGTAATGGGTGAACTAACAAAACCCGAGTTTGATGTCAATAAGTATTTCACAGCAATATAAAGGCTTTTTACAATATCCCTAGGGGCTCACCGGAGAAGCGGTTTGAGCAAGATCGGCCATGAGCTCCGTAAACTTGTTGTAGGTATCGGCCATCTCGTTGTAGGCTTGATAGGCCTCTTTCAGGTTTTCATCCACGGCATGCTTTGTAAGGTTCAGGGCGGATGTTTTCAGATCTCCGGACAATAAACCGATTTTATCCGAAACCGCTTTTTCCACCTGACCCCGTATGAGCCCCGGAATTTTTTCAGCCAGGGTGCTGATCAGCCTTCCGTCCTTGGCCGCCCTTTTCAAATCAGTCCCTTCCTTGAGAACCGTCTGGATGGTGGTCATGGAGGAATGAACGGTTCGCAGCAGCATGTTGATATCCTGAATGGTTCGCAAGATCCCGTAAGCCGCATAAAAAATGCAGGACTGCAGAAGCAGGGTTGCCAGGAGAACCGGAATAACTCTTTTGAAAATCATTTTCATGGATGTTGGCCTGAATATTTATAAAGTCACTTTTTAAAAACGTGGCGCACCCTATTAAAAAATGGGATTCTTGTCAAGATTCATGCTTTTGTGGCAAATGCCTTGAAAAAAGTATAACAAAAGACCCCGTCGGGTTCCGTGGTTCTGGTCAACCCTTTAATCCCCTCACCAAAGGTTTCCGGATCTATCAATCCTGCCCCAATGGACGCTTCCCGCACCCCTTCAATCATGGCCGTAAACGTGTTCAGGGTAAAACCTTCCACCAGCCGGGGTTTGGTGGAATCCACATAAACCATTCTCGGAGATACATGAATGGACTCAAAATCAGCACCCTTTAAAAGGGGATACAACTCTCTTCCCATGTTTGCATTGCCCCCTGCCCTTTTTTGCAGTTCCACCTGGCATTGGATGGCCTTGCGGGCAGCCTCACTGTCCGGGAAGAAATAGGCTGATCCATGATCCCCCTCGATCACCGTCATGGTGCCACCGCTCTTGAGAAGCTTTTTAAGCCCCTTCAAGGCTTCAACCGGCTTTTTCAAATGTTCCAGTACAAAACAGACAAAGATGTGATCAAAGGATTCCGGCTCAAAGGGAAGCTGAAAGATGTCTCCCTGCCGGAATTCCACATTTTTATAACCTGCTTCCCCGATTTTTTTCCGGGCTTCTGAAACCGATGCCTCGGAGATGTCCACGGCAGTGATCCATGCCCGGGGACTGGTTCGGGCCAGGGTGATGGTTTGCGCCCCTACACCGCATCCGGCTTCAAGCACCCGGCTGCCCGGGGGAAATTCCGTGTCTACATGCAACAATTCTTCAAGGGTTGAGGCCTGATCCTGAAGCCTTGTGTTTTCTCTTGGATGATACCCGTGAACGTAATTCATATTTACCCTTTGGTTAAAAGCCAATAATAAAGGAAGACAAAATCATTTCAATCATTTTAAAGGTTCAAATTCCCCCGGAAGATGGTAATGGCCTGGCCCTTGAGCAGCACTTGGTTTTCGGCCAGTTTGCATCGGACAATACCCCCTCTTTTTGACGCCTGATATCCTGTGAGTTCCATTTCACCCAATTTGTCCGCCCAATACGGGGCAAGATAGCAATGGGCAGAGCCTGTAACCGGATCTTCATCGATCCCCACGGCCGGGGCAAAAAATCTGGATACAAAATCATAGCCGCTTGTGCTTGATAAGGCGGTAACCATGACGGCCAAGGCATCGGATTCCCCAAGCATCCTGAAATCCGGCTGAAGTTCCATTACTTCCTCATCGGATTCCAATTCCATAAGGTAAAGGGGCTTGCCGTCTGAAATAAATTTGCCGGTAAATCTTGGGTTTGCCCCCAGGGCTTTGGAGAGAACCGGATCATGGGGGATGGATTCGACTTTTCTCAAGGGGAAGACCATTTCGATCCAGCCGGCCTGTTTCTCTGCCCTCAGAATACCGCTTCTGGTATGGAAAATAGCCTGTTCCCCTTTTTTGAGAATGGATTCCTCCCAGAGGATGTGTGCACTTGCCAGGGTGGCATGGCCGCAAAGACTCACCTCGGTGGTGGGGGTAAACCACCTTAATTGAAAACCGGGATAATCCTTGATCTTCAACAGAAAAGCGGTTTCCGAAAGATTCATTTCAGCAGCAATTCCTTGCATCCAGGCCTCGGGCTTTTCTGTTTCCAGCAGGCAGACCCCCGCGGGATTGCCTGCAAAAGGCTGATGGGTGAAAGCATCCACTTGAAAAATATTCATTTTCTTGCTCCGTTGTCATCTGCAGGGAACGTGCTTCTTGAACCTAATTTGAGCGATTTTCGAGTTGCCGCAGATGCAAGGAAAATGGCATTTCGCTATACTCGCCTATGCGCTATGGCATTTGACACCGCAGATGCGGTGAAATCGGAAATCCCGAAGGGTTTCAAAATTTTGGCTTCCAAAAGAGTTGAATCCCTTGGGATCATGAGACATTTCTCAGTGTCGAAATTTTGAAACGTTCAATTTAGGATTCAGAAAATATAGACTTTGGTAACTTAATGAAAAAAATAAGTCAACCGCTTTGACACTGGATTTCAGGGGCACAGCAATTGGTTTTTCAACTTTTTTTTGGAATTTTGTCTTTCCCTTGACAGACATTTCCATTCAATGCAATATGGTTCTTACCCATAAGGCCATTACCTTCCAAAAATTCATGAGGTTATTGTAATGCCTAACCTTCCAACCTGTGAGCCTGCCATGAAAACTTCCGGGAAATCCAGATGAGAACCCTTCAATTCCCGGTAGGCTTTGAAAGGATTGGTCCTTCTGGCCGTCTCCAAAAGGTGAAAGCTGAAACCGCAAAAATGAACGGATCTCATAAAAAAAATATTTTTGGACGTAGGACATCAGATGTCCCAGGTGGGTGTGTATAATAACAACGGATGCATAAGAACATTTAAATCAATGGGTAAAACATGATGTTGTTTTGGGCAAAGACCACAAGAGAAGGAAAACCGGGTATCTCTGTCTATGACCACATGGTAAATGTCGGGTGTGTTGCACAATGTATCGCAGAAAATTCGCCTTACCTTCTTAAGAGATTTCATCTGAACTCAGGAATCATAGGAGCACTATCGGCTCTCCATGATCTCGGGAAAATTTCACCGGGATTTCAGCAAAAATGCGAAGCGTGGCTTGGGGAAAATAATTTAGTGACAGTGGCACGCAACAATGTTTGGGACACGACCATGGAAACAGATCATGGGAAAGTGACCCACTCAGCGACTCAAGCATTTCTTCTCGAAAACGGCATGGACCGCAAAACAGCAAAGTTTGTTTCGACCATACTTGGCGCACATCATGGTCGTTTGAACCCCCCCAATGATCGTGGATACCAGCCGAATAAAGCAACTTCAGAAAGCCAAAGCAAGGTAGACTGGCATTCCGAACGCATGACCCAAGCAAGAAAGGCCTGGGAGCATTTTTTAAATAAAACTGTTAGTTTTTCAATATCCGAAGAATCTCCAGCGCTGTGGTGGCTGGCTGGCCTGACTTCCATTTCAGACTGGATCGGTTCCGATGAACGCTTTTTCCCATCTGATTCTTCCGTAACAGCCGGAAATCCAAGGGAAGCAGCCTTTCAGGCGGTTGAATCCATCGGCCTTGGAAAAAACAGCTATGTTAAGGATCTTTCTTTTCATGATTTATTTCATGATACTGAGAACCCTGATGAAAATTGGGTTCCATCCGATATCCAGGAAAAAGCATATGCCATGATTAATGGCCCCGGTGTCTATATCATCGAAGCCCCTATGGGTACAGGCAAGACAGAGGCTGCCTTTTGGGCGGCCTATAATCTGCTTATTGCCGGGAAAGCCACAGGGATCTACTTCGCCCTGCCTACCCAAGCCACGAGCAACCGGATGCACCTGCGTATGAACGATTTCATAGGGCGTATTTGTCCGCAAAGCACTGGAAGCCGTTTGATCCATGGCAACTCATGGTTAATGGCCCATTGTTTGGAGATTCTACCATCAGCCACGAAAAAATGTGACGAAACATTTGATGATGCTCGTGCAGGTCGTGATTGGTTTAGCTCACCAAAGCGATCTTTGATAGCCTCTTTTGGGGTAGGCACGATTGACCAGGCGCTGTTGGGCATTGTGGCCGCGAAGCATTTTTTTATCAGGCATTTTGCTCTTGCCGGAAAAGTCGTGATTCTGGATGAAATCCATTCATATGATCTTTATACCGGTACGCTCATCGATAAGCTGATTTCAACATTAGAGGGGCTGGGCTGCACGGTGATTGTTCTTTCCGCAACACTAACCGGAACAAGGCGTAACCAGATCTTGGCCAACCCCCAAGACTTTGGAAAGGAGGATTCCAGTTCCTATCCGTTGCTTACTGGCCGCAGTGAAGGGCAATCGCTTCCCCCTGTATCTCCAACCCCTCCAGAATCAAAAAGGATAAAAGTTGAATTCGTTTCCAGGCATGATGCAGGCCGGGAAGCCATCACAGTTTCTCGAAAAGGTGGGTCCGTTCTTTGGGTGTGTAACACTGTGGAAGCGGCCCAAATTCAATACCAACATCTTAGGGATCAAATCGGAAATGAATTCCCCATGGGCCTTCTTCATTCCCGGTTTCCCTATTGGAGACGTGAACAGCTTGAAGTGAAATGGATGGAACGCCTTGGTAAACTCGGAAAAACACGCTGCCCTTGCATTCTTGTGGCAACCCAGGTGGTGGAACAGAGTGTTGACCTGGATGCTGATCTTTTAATCACCGAACTTGCGCCAACGGATATGATGCTACAGCGTCTGGGGCGACTTTGGCGACATAATCGCCCGTCTCGGCCTATCAATGAGGCGCGAATCTGTATCATTGGTGAAGAAAAAGAAGTCGAAGAATTGAAGGGGCTTTCTTCGGAGCAGATAAAAAAAGAGCTCGGAAGTAAAGCCCTTGTTTATGCACCTTATATTTTATTACGAAGTTTGGAATTATGGAAGCAACAGAGTTCCGATTATGGAGAAATTACTATCCCCTCACAGATAAGGCCTATGATTGAATCCACCTACAGCCAAAGGGAAAACGACCCCGATGCATGGAAACAGCTCAGCGATGAATGGTTTGGAACAGATTCAGCTAAAAAAATGCTCGCCTCAAGGAACTGCAATCTTTGGCAGGTAGCACTGGAAGATGAAGAAGGCGTTCAAACCCGGATTAATGAAATCCCCAATGACCCATTGATTCTCTGTCGCGCTTTCTCAGACAAAGAGGCTTGTTTCCTTGATAACAGCATGGGGCGTTGGGACAACGATGAGTACCGATTGCCCACCGCCCGGGCAATTCATAAAAACATGGTTAAAATCCCGGATTATTGCTTCACCCGAATGGATACTTTTCCTTTCTTATCAGACTACCTAGGTTCAAAACACGTTGTGGGACTCGTTAACGAGGTAGGCGATGTTAAAATAAAGGGCTCACTCAACAGAAAATACCGTCTGTCCTACTCGGCTGAGTTGGGTCTTGTGATTCACAATGAAAAATCGAAGGAGGATATATGAATGTGGCCTTTGACAGGTGGATACCCGTGGTTACGCTCACAGGAGAGTCTAAACTGGCAAGCCTGAAGGAAGTGTTCACCGAAGGCGACAAACTCGCCGATCTGGCTGTTCGGCCCCATGAGCGGGTTGCACTGATGCGACTGTTTATGTGTGTGGCCCACGCCACTCTAAATGGACCAAAGGATTACGATGAGTGGTGCCGGGTACCAGGGAGACTACCGAATGAAACCGAAGAATACCTGATGAATCAGAAGAACTCATTCGAATTGTTTGACAAGAAGAAACCATGGCTGCAACTATCTGAACTGACAGATGACAAAAAAGGTTTAAATACATCAGAAGATTCTGTTTTAAATTGGTCAAAAGTATCAAAAATGGATTTCGCTTTCGCCACCGGCGCAAATAGTACTCTTTTTGACCATCAGGGACTTTTGGATGAACGCGATTATCCTCTCCATCAAGTCATTGTTTCCATGCTCACTTTTCAGTGCTTTTCCGTAGGCGGATTGATGGGGCAAATTTTTTGGAATGGTTTGCTTTGCGGGGAATTGGCCAATCATAGAAAGGAAAAAGGGCCTATTAAGTCCTCAGACGGACCTTGCGTTCCTTCATCCATGATCCATGCTTTCTTAAGGGGGCACAACCTGGCATCAACCATACAACTGAACATTCCAACCTATGAAGATGTTCGTTTTTGTTACAACAACCAAGAAATCGGAAAACCAGTGTGGGAATTGATGCCATCATCATTGTCAGATTCCGAGGCAATTGTAAACGCGACATCCACCTATGTGGGTCGGCTGGTTCCATTGACACGTTTTATACGTTTGAATTCTTCAGGCTCAAAAATGCTCCTCGGAAATGGATTGACCTATCCTTTTTTCAGCAATGGTTTTCCTCCAGAGCCTTCTGCAACAGTGACAATTAAAAGTGACAAAAGGGTTCTGCTTGCATACCGACCCTCTAAAGCGATTTGGCGGGAGCTATCCGCGATCTTGGTAAAACGCAAATCCGACAACACCGGCGGACCATTGACCCTCCAAGCCATGCAGGACAGCAATGGATGTGACTTAATTATAGCAGCGCTGGCTCGTGACAAGGCTACCATTGTTGATACGATTGAATCCATTTATCATATCCCGAAAAAACTTATTACCACAGAAGGAAATATTGCTTATGAATCCGAAGTAAAAAAAGCAGATTTTTTTGCGAACCGTTTAGCCTGGGCTGTTGAAACGTATCGAAAGGAAATCGATGGTGGATGGGAGGGAAGGCTGAAATCAGCGGGCCCAAAAAGTGGTAAATTGAAAGCCATGCTCCATTCCTCGGCTACAAACTATTACTGGACAACGGTTGAAAAGAATCTTTCTTATTTATTTAATCACATTGAATCAATAGGAACAGAGGAAGCCCTTCCAACCCGAAAGATATGGAGAAACATTCTTTTTTCAGCCACTTGTGAAGCCTATCGAATTGCCTGCGGGCAGGAAACGCCCAGGCAAATAAAAGCGTTTTCGATAGGATGGTCCAGGCTGGTTACAAAATCAACGGAATCAGATCCGGAAACAGAAGAAACAAAGGAGGAGGATGAAGAATGAGCCAAGTTATCGAAAGACTCCGACAATATAAGGAGGATCGGGGAATGATGGCCAACTTGCGGTGCATTCTTGTGGAAACAAAAAAGCATCGAGCATGGCCGGTTTTAAATCGTCTCGGATTGGCCATCAACGACGAGGTTCCCGCCTATGTGGCAGGCTTGTACGCAACCCATCCCGAAGAAACAGACAAAGGCAATCTGGGAGCCACCTGCCTGATCCTGGACCGGGAAAGGCATGAGAAGCCGAACAAAGATAAAAAGTTGACCACGGTGGAACGACGCTTTCAGCATTTATTGGCTGCTGAAAAAGGTCCCGAACTGTGCCAACGTGTCTTAAGGATGGTTCTCAGGGCAAAAGCGGAGGGTGTAAGAATAAATTTTGGGCAACTGGAAAGAGATTTGTATTTTTGGGGGGACCGCACCAAAACCGAGTGGGCGGCATCTTTTTGGATTCCAGGTGTTTCAACCGAAACAGAGGAGGGCGCATGAGTTGGCTTTGTCGTCTCTCGATAGATACCGAAATCATACACAATGAAAAAATATGGGACAATTATGCTTGGCATCAAAGGATTTGGCAGGATTGTTTTCCATATGAGCCTGATGCTAAGCGTGATTTTCTGACACGCATAGATCCCCTTGAGAACTCCTGTCGAGTCTGGATTCTCGCACAACGGTCACCGGTCCGCCCCAGTTGGTGCCCGCAGGGTGGCTTTGAAATAAAGGAGATTTCCCCATCTTTTCTTTCACACCGTTATTATGCTTTTGACCTGAAGGCAAATCCGGTGAGAACCAAAGTTCAACGAGGGCCTAACGGCGAAACTCTTTATAAACCCAATGGAAAACGGAAAACAGGCAAACGTGTGCCTCTGATAAAAGAGGATGAGTTGAAAGCCTGGCTCATTGGCAAAGGTGAAAAACGTTGCCATGACAAGGGCCTGATGTAGCTCGGCGGTTTTCGCATCCTTGAAGACCGCCCATTAGAGATCTGTCCAATGCAGGCCAACCATTTTCGCAAAGGTGAACATCGTGCGTATCACGGAGGGGTACAGTTCCGGGGAACCCTGGAAGTGACGGAAAGAGGGAAGTTTGCACAAACTTATCAATCCGGCATTGGTGGCGCTAAAAGTTTCGGATTCGGCTTGATGCTTCTTGCGCCCGTGAAATTATAGCGTCAATAATCAAAAGGAGAAAATAGATATGAAACACATGGAGTTACACATTATTCAGTCTGTTCCTGTTGCATGCCTCAACCGGGATGATCTCAATTCACCCAAGACGGCAATTTTCGGAGGCGTTCAACGGGCACGGGTATCCAGTCAATCCTGGAAACGTGCCATACGGGAAATGGCTAAGGAAATATCGCCGCAGTACTTTAAAGGGGAAAGGACCCGATTGATGTTTGATCCCCTATTTAAGGAAATGGTTGCAGTCGGTCTTGATAGAGCGGAAGCCGAAGAGGGAGCAAAAAAGATTGTTGAGGCATTGGTTAAAATAGACCCGAAATCAACGGATAAAGTTAAATCAACAACGCTTTATTTTATGTCACCCCTTGAGTTGCAATCTCTTGCAAGAGCATATGCCGAGACGAAAAATGAAAAGAAGGCTATTAAAATCGTTGATTCAAAATCCCTGAAAGATGCAGCCGATATTTCGATCTTCGGCCGCATGGTGGCCAACGACCACTCGCTTACAGTTGAAGCAGCAGCCATGTTTTCCCATGCGCTTTCAACCCATAAAGTCGATAATGAAATTGATTTTTTTGCTGCTGTGGATGATCTTCAACCCAAGGATGAATCCGGTGCCGGCATGACCAGCACACTGGAGTTTAATTCAGCAACCTATTACCGCTTTGCGGCACTGAACCTCGATATGCTGGCTGATGAGGAGCACCTCTCCAGCTTGACCCAAGAAGAACGACAAAATGTGGTCCGGACTTTCCTTGAAGCGACAATTAAAGCAATACCGAGTGCTCGAAAAAATACCATGAATGGAAACACGTTTCCTGTTTACGTTCTTGGGATTGTCCGTGAAAAAGGTCACCCAATTCAGTTGATTAATGCTTTTGAAAATCCCATACGGTCATCTCAGGGCTATGCTTTTAAATCCGTTGAGCTTCTCCAATCGGAATATTCTAAAATTACAAAGACATGGGAAGTTGAAGCGGTTTTCAAGGAAGCGATTCCTGATATAAAATTTGGAGAATTTATTGATGGGATGGTGCAATATGTCATCTGAAAACCATTTTTTAGCACTTAGATTAGAAGGCCCTCTCCAATCTTGGGGTTTTGACAGCCAATACAATCGACGTAACACCGGCCTTATGCCTACCAAGAGCGGAGTTGCTGGAATTTGCTGTGCAGCACTTGGTTTACCAAGGGGCAGCCATGATGAGCATGAATTCCTCTCTATGTTCTGTTCGACAAAGATGACGGCAATTGCTATTCCCAAAAATAGAGGAGAGAAGAAAGATCTGTCAGTCCGTCGGTTGCAGGATTATCACACCGTTCAAAATACCCGCCGAGCCGGTGGAGCAATTAACAATGACTGTGTGCTTACCTATCGCCAGTACTTGACCGATGCAGTTTTTGGCGTTGTCATAGAAGGTGAGCAGGCGCTGTTGAATCAAATTTCCACAGCTCTTATCGATCCGAAATGGGGTGTCTGGCTTGGACGAAAATCCTGCATTCCGTCAGCTCCTGTTTTTGCTGGGTTAAAAAATAAGCTTAATGATGCTCTTGAACTGCTTATCGGTGAAAAACATCTTGAAGAATTCACATGGCAGGGGGAGGTGGAAAATTTTTCAGAAGGCAGGGACTCACTTCCCGATTCACCAGTTTCTTTCGCTACGGAAAAAAGAACCTTTGCACCCAGAAGAGTTCACATCCATCATGCAACCAATATTGGCTGATTTAGAAAATACCAAAATAGGAGACCCATATGGAAACAAGATTGATTGTCTTCAAAAACAAGCAGATCCGGCGGGTGCTGCACAATAATGAATGGTGGTTTTCGGTGGTGGATGTGGTTGGCGCACTGACGGATAGCATAAGCCCCAGGGATTATTGGTTTAAAATGAAAGTTAGAATCAAGGCGGAGGATGGGTTTGAACCGTCGACAGTTTGTCGACAGTTCAAATTAATTGCACCCGATGGAAAAATGAGGGAAACCGATTGCGCCAACACCGAAGGCATTTTCCGCATCATCCAATCCATCCCTTCCCCCAAGGCAGAACCGTTCAAACGATGGCTGGCCAGGGTAGGCTATGAGCGGGTTCAGGAAATTGAAGACCCGGAATTGGCCAACCGACGTACACGGGAAATTTATAAAGCCAAGGGCTATTCCGATGCCTGGATTGAAAAGCGGATGCGGGGAATCGCCGTTCGGGCAGAGCTGACCGAGGAATGGAAAAAGCGGGCTGTGACAGAAGAACCGGAATACGCCATTTTGACCTCGGAGATCAGCAAGGCGGCCTTCGGATTGACGCCGGGGGAGTACAAGAAACTCAAAGGGCTTGAAAGAGAAAATCTTCGGGATCACATGACGGATCTGGAGTTGATTTTCTCCATGCTGGGTGAGGCGGCTACCACGGAGATCGCCCGAAAGCAGGATGCCAGAGGGTTTGGTGAGAATAAGGTCGCAGCCCGAAAAGGGGGGAGAATTTCCGGGCAAGCCAGGGAAAAACTGGAAGAG
>Ga0180732_1002134_pt1 | contig 10957 bp, 8 predicted proteins | sample KR11_01MetaG_FD_148674 | JGI IMG/M metagenome (GOLD analysis project Ga0180732, IMG submission 148674) | Groundwater microbial communities from the Olkiluoto Island deep subsurface site, Finland - KR11_0.1 MetaG | ecosystem: Environmental > Aquatic > Deep subsurface > Groundwater | place...
GTCCCTCACCGTGCCATGCAGATACACGTCTTTGAACGGGATATCCTTCATGAATTCCAGGCCTGAGACAATCATCCTCGCGACCCAGAAAAATAATATCTCAGGCGCTGTTACCAGCACTGATGTAGGATAAAAATATTCAAGGTCCCTGGTCTTCTCAGGCCACCCAAGCGTTGAAAAAGGCCAGAGCCACGACGAGAACCATGTATCCAGGACGTCTTCGTCCTGATATATATCCGTTCCCCCGCACTCCGGACACCTCTCAGGCCTGATCTTTGAAACAATTATACCGCTATTTTTTCCTGTGAGCTCTGAGCTATGAGCTATGAGCTCGTTTGCCTGTTTCATGCAGGCTTTACAATAGTAAACAGGCAAACGATGCCCCCACCATATCTGGCGAGATATGCACCAGTCCCTTATATTCTCCATCCAGTTCAGATAGACCTTTGTCCATCTCTTTGGGTAAAATCTGATCTTTCCTGTTTTCACAGCCTCTATTGCCGGGGCAGCCAGGGGTTTCATCTTTACAAACCACTGGAGAGACAGATAAGGCTCTACGATTGTATGGCACCTGTAACAATGGCCAACAGCATGCTGGTGTTTTTCCGTCTTTACCAGGAGACCCTTTTCTTCAAGTTCGCGCACAATAGTCTCGCGCGCCTGAAATCTGTCCATACCGGCAAAACGTCCAGCGTTCTTATTCATCTTGCCGTCCGGAGCCATCACCTTGACCGGCTCCAGGGCATGGCGTTTTGATATCTCAAAATCGTTCGGGTCATGCGCGGGTGTGATCTTTACAGCTCCTGTGCCGAATTTTTTATCCACAGAATCATCCGCTATGATATCTATCTCACGGTCGACAAGAGGCAATATCAATTTTCTACCGATGAGTTTCTTGTACCGTCTATCTTTGGGGTTTACCGCTACCGCCACATCGCCCAGCATTGTCTCAGGCCTGGTCGTCGCCACTATAATACCTTCGCTCTGCGCTACCTGCCCCGAACCCTTGTGGTGCGGGGTGCGCTCTGCGCTATGCGAAAACGGATATTTTATATAATACAACTTCCCCTCGATATCTACGTGCGGCGCCTCTTCGTCAGAAAGAGCAGTCTGGCATCTCGGGCACCAGTTTATGATATAGTCGCCCCTGTAGATCAGGCCCTTATTATAGAGCTGTTCAAACGCCTCCGCCACCGCGTCTGAAAGCCCTTTATCCATCGTAAATCTGGTCCTCTGCCAGTCGCATGACGCCCCGAGCCTCTTGAGCTGGTTTATTATGGTATTGCCATGCTCTTCGCGCCACTTCCAGACCTCTTTTATAAAATTTTCTCTGCCGAGTCCCTGCCTTGTCCTGCCTTCTTTGCGAACTTTTCGCTCGACCACGTTCTGTGTGGCTATGCCGGCATGGTCAGTACCAGGTACCCACAAGGCATTAAACCCCTGCATCCTTCTCCATCGGATAAGTATATCCTGAATACTGTTGTTCAAGGCATGGCCCATATGCAATATCCCTGTAATATTGGGAGGAGGTATCGCAATGGTAAAAGGCGCGCGCGAAGAATCCGGGCCTGCGTGAAACCAGCCTTTTTCTTCCCATTGCCTGTACAGCATCTCTTCTGTTTCTTTTGGATTATATCTGGATGGGATCTCTTTCATATTGGTTATCGGTCATTATTTGATTATTGGAATTTGGCGTTTGGTGATTAACTTTTAATCTTATCCTTCAACAGCTTATATTCCACGCTGTCTGCCAGAGCCTGCCAGCTTGCCTCGATGATATTCTCTGACACGCCGATAGTATTCCATGATGTCTTCTCGTCCTGAGATTGGATCAAAACACGGACATTCGCGGCGGTGCCTGCCTTCTCGTCCAGGACCCTGACCTTGAAATCTGACAGGTGCATATTAGAAAGGGTGGGATAAAATTTATTTAAAGCCTTGCGCAGGGCATTATCGAGGGCATTGACAGGGCCATCGCCTTCAGCGGCAGTGTGCTCTATACGCCTGTTGACGCGCACCTTGATGGTAGCCTCTGAGATCAATACATTGTCTTCCCTCTTTTCAATACTGACCTTAAAACCTTCCAGCGTGAAAAACGGTTTATATTTCTTCAATGCCTTTTTCACCAAGAGTTCGAACGACGCGTCAGCCGCCTCAAAATAATAACCCTGGTTTTCCAGGTTCTGCACCAGCTTTAAGATCTTTCTTGTCTTTGGGTCGTTTTTAGAAAGATCGAGCTCTATCTCCTTTGCCTTCAGGATAATATTGGTCTGGCCGGAAAGTTCTGAGATCAGTATCCGCCTGTGATTCCCGACTGTCTCAGGCCCTACGTGCTCGTACGTCTTGGGGTTCTTCATTACCGCGTTTACATGCACCCCTCCCTTATGGGCAAAGGCGCTCCTGCCGACAAATGGCTGGTTGTCCTGCTGTTTCATATTTGAGACCTCGCTCACGTAATGCGAGACCTCTGTAAGCTCTTTTAATTTTGACTTTGGCAGACAGTTATACTCCATCTTTATCTGAAGATTAGGGATGATAACGCAAAGGTCTGCGTTGCCGCACCTCTCTCCGTAGCCATTGATGGTGCCCTGCACAATACTAGAGCCGGATTGTATTGCGGCAATGCTATTGGCCACTGCCATGCCGCTGTCATTGTGGGTATGGATGCCTATAGGCATCGAGTCTCCGAACTCGCTCACAACAGCCCTTACAATAACTCCGAGTTCGCTAGTGATCATACCTCCATTAGTGTCACAGAGTATGATCGCGTCGCATCCTCCTTTTGCGGCAGCCCGCAATGTCTCAAGCGCGTATTCTTTATTATGCGTATACCCGTCAAAGAAATGTTCAGCGTCATAAAAGACCTTAAATTTTCTGGACTTCAGGTATTCCACTGTGTCCTGTATCATATCCAGGTTTTCTTGAAGAGGGACCTTGAAAACCTCTGCAACATGCAGGTCCCAGGTCTTTCCAAACACAGCGACTGTCTTTACGCCAGCCTTAAAAAAACCTTTGAGGTTCTCGTCTTTGGCCGGGCTTGTCTTTGCCCTCCTGGTGCTCCCAAAGGCCACCAGCTCGGATCTTCTAAACTTTATTTTTTTCGCCTCTTTAAAAAACTCCATGTCCTTGGGGTTTGAACCTGGCCAGCCGCCTTCTATATAATGCATGCCCATAGAGTCCAATTTTCTGGCGATCTTAAGCTTGTCATTTACTGAAAATGAGATGCCCTCGCCCTGCGAACCGTCCCTCAATGTGGTATCATAAATTTTTATTTCTCTCATCTCGCCCTCTTAAGTTGACAATTCCCGCATTGCAATATTTGTAAGGTTTAATGTTTTTTGTTCAATCTAAACGCCCCGTGAAGCGCCCTTACCGCATCCTCCGCTCTATTCTTCTTTATTACGCATGATATCTTTATCTCAGACGTGGAGATCATATCTATGTTTATCTTTTTAGACGCGAGGGCCTCGAACATCTTTGCCGCCACCCCGGAATGGCTCTTCATGCCCACGCCCACTATTGAAACCTTCGCGATTTCGCTGTTGTATATAGCGTCCTTTGCCTTTACCTTTTTAGCAACACCTTCCACGGCCTTTTTGCACCTGTTTAATTCACTTAGCGGCACAGTAAAAGACATGTCAGTATAACCTGTCCTGCTTATATTCTGAATTATCATGTCAACGTTTATATCTGCCTTGGCCAGATCCTTGAATATATAAGCAGCTATGCCCGGTCTATCAGGCACGTCGCAGATAGTGACTTTTGCCTCGCCCTTATTCATTGTAACCCCGCTAACAAGCACTTCTTCCATTGCCTTGACCTCCTTGGAGATAATCGTCCCTGTTTTACTGGTAAAACTGGATCTTATGTGTAACGGAACTGAAAATTTCTTAGCGACCTCCATTGATCTGGCCTGCATTACCTGCGCGCCCAGAGAGGCCAATTCAAGCATCTCTTCATAGCTTATGCGCGAAAGCTTTACAGCGTCTTTTACAATCCTCGGGTCAGCTGTATATACGCCTTCAACATCAGTGTAGATCTCGCATGACGAGGCGTTCAGGGTCTTGGCAAGCGCCACAGCTGTTATGTCACTCCCGCCGCGGCCAAGCGTTGTAATCTCCTGGTCAGGATTTATTCCTTGAAAACCAGCGACTATAACAACCCTTCCCTTCTTTAGCTCTTTTCTTATTCTGTCCGCGCTTATATCTACTATCCTCGCCTTTGTATGGCTCCTGTCCGTAACAATCCCCACCTGAGCGCCGGTAAAAGATATGGCGTCAAAACCAAGTTTATGGATAGCCATCGCGAGAAGCGCGACCGAGACCTGTTCGCCTGTGGAAATAAGCATGTCCAGCTCTCTCTCGCTGGGCGATTCTGTTATGCCATGAGCAAGCTTTAAGAGCTCGTCAGTCGTATCCCCGAGCGCAGAAACTACCACCACTACCTTGTGGCCTTTTCTCCTATACCCGACCACTCTTTCCGCTACTTTTTTTATGCGTTCAATATTTGCTACTGATGAGCCGCCGTATTTTTGAACAACTATAGAATTTGGCACTTCAGGCCTTTTCTCCTTACCGTAGATATAACATCATATACCATTAGTAATGACAATGCTATCAATACAATAGACGCGCACGCGAGCAGCGTGTCTTTAGATTTTATAAACTGTACCAGCTGGTACAAGAGCGCGCCTATGGAAGTCACGAGCATCAAGACAGCTGGGAAAAATGTAAACTTCAAACTTTTTCCTCTGCATAAAAGCCAGCTGGAAATCACTATAAATGTAAGCGCTGCGACAAGCTGGTTCGAAGCTCCGAACATTGGCCAGATCGCGCTCCATTTACCGCTCAGCGCAAGCGCGCCACTTGTAAATACTACCACAAATGTCGAAAAGAATCTATTCTTAATTTTAAAAAGTTCTTCTGAAAGATACCTGCAAATCCTGGTAGCTGTATCGAGCGTGGTAAGTATAAAAGCGTTAAGTATCATTATGGCTATCATACTGCCCTTGCCAAAAAGCATCGTCTTTGTCAATACGCCGTAACCTTTTCCAAACGCGCCTATAGGGCCCTCGCCTCCTTTGGAAAGCATCTGGCCCAATTCGCCTGAACCAAGCCCGGCGCCTACCGCAATAAGCGCTATTATTGCCAGCAATGCCTCGAGCGTCATACCGCCATAGCCTATACGCCTGGCAAATTTTTCATTCGGCAGCTGCTTTGAGGTAGTCCCGCTTGAAACCAGAGAGTGAAAACCTGAATTCGCGCCGCACGCAATAGTAACAAAGAGCATTGGCCAGAGCCAATCCGCTCCTTCGGGCACCCACCCTCCAAAACAGGCCACTTTCATTACAGGCCTTGTGATCACGATACCAGCAACCCCCGCGACTATACCGAAATATAATAAAAAACTGGATATGTAATCCCTGGGCTGCAAAAGAATATGCACAGGAGCCACAGACGCTATAAACGCGTAGGCCAGAAGCGCTAGTGTCCATATTGCGTATGAATTGGCGTTTAGATAAATAGGAAACCTGCCGCCCGCGGCCATAGACGCCAGTAAAAGCGCTATACCCACTACAGTAGCTATAACAATATTTAGTTTAAGCCTGTACAGCATGAATCCGACAATAAGCGCCACGCCTATCAGGCCAAAAGACGGGATTACAGTCGAAGGGGTTGTTGTGAGAGTCTTCGCGCATATTGACGTGAATACGGCAATTACAAGCACAAGCGTGAGCCACACAAAGCTCAGGAATATCAATTTCGATCTTCTGGAAATCACATCTTCCGCTATGTCAGCTATTGATCTTGCCTTATGCCTTACAGATATTACAATGGCCGCAAAGTCATGCACGCCTCCTACAAAGATAGTGCCTATGACTATCCATACAAGCGCTGGCAGCCACCCCCATATCGCGACAGCGATCACAGGCCCGACAATCGGGCCAGCTCCAGCTATGCTCGCGAAATGATGACTGAACAAGACAAGCCAATTCCTGGCAGGCACATAATCTATGCCGTCATAATATTTATACGCGGGGGTTACATTGTCAGGATTTATCTCGAGGAATTTTTCAAGTATCCTGGCATAAAAAACATACCCGGCAGCCAGAAACAAAAACGAACATGTAATGATGATAAGTGAATTCATAACGAGAAATTATGAAGGGTCTACCGTATAAAAAATTCCATGAGCTCGTGGCCGCGGTCAATCCGGAATTTTGACGAACGCGCCTCTTTCTCATTGAAATACATTATAGAATCCTGCTCTATGTCTGTGCCGTACATGGCAAAACATACATAGTCCCTGGAATGCGTCCTTAAGGATATTGGCGTAGCATGGTCAGGCAGGACCAGTATCCTAAATTCCTCATTTGAAGATTTAAAGTGGTCCAGGACTGTCCCTACTACTAACTTGTCAAATTTTTCAATACTGGCGATCTTCTCCCTGAGGTCGCCGTTATGGCCTGCCTCGTCAGGCGCCTCTACATGCACAAAGACAAAATCCCTGTCTTTAAGGGAATCAAGCGCGTACTGCGCCTTGCCTAGATAGTTCGTGTCATAATAACCTGTCGCGCCAGGCACATCTATGACCTTGAGTCCTATGATCTTGCCTATCCCCTTTATAAGGTCCACTGCTGAAATAATAGAACCCTCTACTCCGAAATGTTCACTGAATTTTGGCATAGAGGGCTTCGTGCCTTGCCCCCAGAGCCATATTGTATTCGCCGGATTCTCCTTCAGGTCAAGCCTGACCTTGTTTACCTCATGGCCGGCAAGTATCTCAATGGATTCTTCCATGAGCCTGTTTAGAAAGTCAGAGTGCTCTCCTTTTTTAGGAAGATATTTTTTTACGTTATTTCCTGTGATATCATGCGGCGGCGTGCATTTAATTTTAAGAAACCCCTTAAGATCTTCCTTGTCTTTTGATTTAAATACCAGGAGATGCCTGTAGCTTATGCCAGTATAAAACTTCATATCTTCTTTGCCCATACTTGTATTCAGCGCGCCTATCAATGTCACCGCCTCTTCAGTCGATATATGACCCGCGCTGTAATCCACCATTTTCCCGTCCGATATAGTCACGAGATTGCACCTGAAAGCCACTTCGTCGTCTTTTATATTTATTCCCATGTTCGCGGCCTCAAGAGGGCCGCGTCCTGTGTAGTATTTATGCGGGTTATACCCGAGTATAGAAAGGTTTGCCACATCGCTCGCAGGCGCCAGCCGGGCAGGTATCATGTTGGTAAGGCCGACTCGGCCTTTCTCAGCTATAAAATTCATATTGGGAGTCTTTGCGGCCTCAAGCGGTGTCTTGCCGTCAAGTTCCTCAATAGGCCTGTCTCCCATGCCATCGCCAACTAATACAATATATTTCATGAAAAACCTTTCCTCATTTGAACTGTTCGAGGTTTAACCTCGAACAATTGAGACTTGATCAAGCTGTTCGAGGTTAAACCTCGAACAGCACGCTATATTTTCCTTATCTTTCCCTTCTCCAATGCCCTTATAAATGCTGCCACGACCACTGGGTCAAACTGGGTGCCAGCGTTATTCTTTAATTCAGACAACGCGGCCTCTTCTGAAAGCGCCTTTCTGTACGGCCTGTCAGAAGTCATCGCGTGGAAGGCATCTACCACAGCGATTATCCTTGACTCAAGAGGTATCTCTTCGCCCTTTAACCCCTCCGGATAGCCTGTCCCATCATATTTTTCCTGATGATACCTTACTATTACAGCGACATTTTTTAACTTTTCAATAGGCTCGAGGATCCTCGCGCCTATCTCACAATGCTGCTTCATGATAGACCATTCCTCGGGAGTCAGGCTCCCGTTTTTGTTGAGGATGGCATCCGGAATACCTATCTTTCCTATGTCGTGCAGCCTTAGCGCAGTCTTAAGGTCATCCATATTTATGTTTTCAGAAAAACAGGACAGTCTGTTCAGCTCCTCTGCCACAGACATGCCATACAAAAATACAAGCTCAAGATGCCCTCTTGTATATGTATCTTTTTCGTCAACTGTCTGAGCTAAGGCCAGGACAATTTGAAAGTAACTCTCTTTCTCTCTTTCCCTCAACCTGTTCAGCTCGGTGAAATTTCTGGCATTTTCAATGGCAACCGCCACATGATTGGAAAGCATGGACAAAAGCTCTATCTCTATCTTTTTATACGACCTGCCTGATTTCTTCTTATCAAGTATCAGAAAACCCAGTAATTGCTTCTTCCAGAATGTCGGCACGCACACAGCGCAGTGAAAGTATTCTATCTGTTCCTTGAGCCCCAAAAGATCGCTAATATTCTTAAGGTTATTGAACACCAGAGTCGCCTGTTTTTCCTCGAGCCAGGTTATAAGCGGATTGTTGGTTTCCATCACGCCCCCGTTCAGGTGTGTGTTTGAGCCCCGTGAACCCATCAGTTCATAAGATTTTTTTGATTCATTGTAAAGGTATATGCAAACCCCTCTGGATTTCATGTATCTATTCACTATGTAGGCTATAAGTTTTACCAGCTTCCGGACATCAGTAATAAGGGCCATACCCCTGCTGGCTTGGATCAGCATATTATAATGAGATGGCCGTCTTTTCATAAATACCTTTCTAACTAATCTCATGTCTTTCCTCTTTTAACCTGCCATTATATAGAGTCCGCGCGCAATGGCAGCTTCCCGCACAGTCTGTCCCAGCTTGTCCATCTCTTTAGGGGAAATAATGGCTGTTATGGGATCAAAAAGACCGCCTACAAAAGGCAATGCCTTATCGTTGTCTCTGACCCCAAAAGCAGAGATACCATGAAGTATAATATCTTTAGGTTTAAACTCTAACTTTGAAAATTTCTCCTCAAGCTTATATAAGCGAAACATGTTTATATCGCTTATGACTATGTCAGGTTTCATACTTTCCATCTTTTCTGATATCTGGCTCTCGTTGAAAGCAGCGGCAAGCTGATATTCTCCGCCACACCTCTCTCTGTCCTGAAAATAGGCGAGCTTCGGACTATACATGATCTCGTTCGGCTCAATAAAAAGCAGGCTTGCCTTTGTCCGCACGCGATGGTCTTTAAAAAGTTCAGCAAGGCTCTGGCTCGCAGCCTTTTCTTCCAGGATAGTTCCCAGTACCTGGACAAGCGCGTTTATAGAAAATGGTTTGTTCAGGTATGCGTCGCATCCTATTTTATCGATTTTCTTTTTGTATTCATCGAGATAACCTGTAAGTATGACTGTCTTGATACTTGAATGTCTTTTTTTGACTACCTTTAATAGCTCTATCCCGTTCATATCCGGCATCTCTATGTCCAGTAAGATCAAGTCCAGGCGGCCGTGGTCTAAAAGTTTTAACGCCTCTTTTCCAGAAAAGGCGGCCAGAACAGTATACCCCTTGGACTCAAAGATGTCCTTGAGCGCCAGGACAGTATTCTTTTCGTCATCTACGATCAAGATCTTCTTACTCATACCTGACTGATCCTCTTTTTTATGCCCCTGGCTACCTCGCCTGCCTTGATCGCGTGGGCCTCCATGTCATTCAAAAGATCTATATAGCGCTTTCTTTCCGCTTCAATGTTCTGCGTGTCAAAACCCCGCGTCTCCAGTTCGTACCTGGCCTGGCCCGCGAACATGGATATCTTGTTCAGCCAGTTATTCAGGTTGTGAAACTCCTTTAATAATATGTCCTGCTGATTTTCCATGGGATTACTTACCTTTCCCTAGTAAACCCTCTATGGTTTCTTTGATGCTCTTTAATGACGCGGGCTTGCTCAACAGGGCGTCAGCCCCATTGGCCATACACTTAGCCACGGTCTCATCTTCATCCCCGAACCCCGTAAACATCACTATCCTTATATCCTGCTTTAATAGTTTTGAAATCCTCAGGACATCAGTGCCCATTGGCCCGTCTTTCAGATGCAGGTCCAGCAATATCAGGTCCGGCTGATGCTCCTTGACTATATTTATGCCTTCAGTGCCGTTGGACGACGCGAATACAGAGTAGCCCTTGGATGTCAGAAAATCTTTCACGTTAAGCAACAATGATTCTTCGTCGTCAACTATTAAGATTTTGTGCATAACATCACCCCTTTTCCTTATCCTGCATGGGAATCTTGACAGTAAATGTCGTGCCCACTTTATATTCTGATTCACATGTTATAGTGCCTTTATGCATCTCTATAAAATCCCTTATCACATACAGGCCAAGCCCTGTCCCTTTGCCTGAAGAGGCCTTTGTGGTAAAATAAGGCGTAAATATCTTGCGCTGGCCTTCCTTCTTCAATCCTATACCATTATCTTTTATGCGCATGACCAGTGAGCTGTTTTCCTGCTCCAGAGTCACTTCTATGGCGCCGTGATAATTTAACGAATCCTTCGTATATATATCTCGGCTTGATATAAGCCTTGCCTTCTCCTGGATGGCGTCGCACGCGTTGTCCAGCAGGTTATAAAACGAGTCCTGCAAAAGCGCCTCGCTCGCGATTACCTGCGGAATATCTTTGGATTTAATGACCGTGAATTTTGGCTCCCTGAATTTTTCCCCGCCAGGCCTGGAATGACTGATAAGCACAAGTTTATACGTATTTTCTATTATGACAGGTATGTCTACTTTTTGAAAATCCACGCGGGCCTTTGCCCGTTTTAATATTGCCGAAGTAATCTCCTTGCCCTTATAGACTTCCTTATCTATAAGCTCAAGCGTATTCTTCGCGTCATGCAAAAAGTCCTTCAAGCTATCTTCTTTTATGCCCTTTGTATCAAGGTCTTCGAGTTTTGACAGCAATAACTCAGCCGAAGAACTTATAGCCACAAGGCGGTTATTAAACTGGTGGCTGGCTCCAGGCGCCATATCAGCAAGCGCCTCGCGTCTGGACTTTTCAATAAGCACGGCTCTGTCTTTCTGATGAAACTGCGCATTTTCAATAGCCAGGGCTGCCTCGTTCGAGAGCACCATAAGTAGATTCAGTTCTTCCTGTG
>Ga0180732_1002135_pt1 | contig 10951 bp, 7 predicted proteins | sample KR11_01MetaG_FD_148674 | JGI IMG/M metagenome (GOLD analysis project Ga0180732, IMG submission 148674) | Groundwater microbial communities from the Olkiluoto Island deep subsurface site, Finland - KR11_0.1 MetaG | ecosystem: Environmental > Aquatic > Deep subsurface > Groundwater | place...
CTGTTTCAACTTTTTATCACCGCAGGTATCTCTTTTATTCTAAAGAGCGCTTTTTTCAGGATACCGATAAAATTGTAAAAAGGTATAACCCTAAATCAATATTTTTCTGGGATGATAACTTCTTCACTAGCCCCCAAAGAAGCAAAGAATTCTTAAAGAACTATTTAAAAAATGGATATCATTTTAAGTGGTACGCATTTGCTCGATGCGATCTCTTTTCTAAAGAAGACAAGGATTTTCTAAGGCTATTGAAAAAATGTAATTGTGTTAGGCTTTTGTTTGGGGCGGAATCAGGATCAAAAAGAATTTTAAAATACATAAAAAAACACATAGAAATAGAAGATATTATAAATTCTTGCAAAAATGTTTCTAAATATGGCATAGTTCCCGATTATACTTTTATTAGTGGTTTTCCGACAGAAACATTGGATGATCTTGCTAAAACATTAAAGATAATAAAAAAAATAATTAAGATAAATAAAAATTCGGGGGTGAGATTGTTTAGTTTCAATATCTCGCCAGGAATACCAATTCTAGCTGATTGTCTTAAGCTCGGCATAACCTATCCAAAGAGTCTTGAGGAATGGGCAAAATTTGAATATCATAGCTTCATCGCCCCCTGGATTTCTAAAAAACATAGAGAAATGGTGAAAATTTTAGTTTGGATAACCAGTTTTGCGTCCCTTAGCACAGCCCCGACTCATAGAAATTTAATTATCAATATGCTTCTAAAGCTCATCCATAAAGATGCCTATTTCAGATTGACTCGTGATTTTTACTTTTTGGCATTCGAATGGAAGTTGCTATATTTTTTTTACAAAAGACATTATTCTAGAATGGAATAGATGGGCTGGATTTGTTGGCTACATAAATGAGAACAAAAAAGACACTAACTGAAAGGAAACCTAAGACAGCTGTGATTGTCTTAAACTACAATGGCAAACAATTTCTTGATGATTGCTTGTCATCTTTAAAAAAACAAACATTCAGAGATTATCAGGTTTGGGTGCTTGATAATGCTTCTTCAGACGGCAGCGTTGACTATATTAAAAAAAGATATCCCTGGGTGAAGGTGATAGAGAATGAAAGAAACGACGGTACTGCCGAAGGTAGCAATGTAGCTGCGAGAAATACAGATAGTAAGTATATAGTCTTTATGAGTAACGATATCAAAGCTGACAAAAATTGCCTTAAGTATTTAGTCGAAACTTTGGATGAGGATGAAAAGGTTGCTATTTGTAGTAGTAAACTTTTAAGGTTTGAAAAAGATAAAAAAACAGGCAAATATCTAATTGACAATGTTGGTGGAGACTTGGATATTTATGGTTTTGGTTGGCCGAGAGGAGTTCAGAAGACAGGGAAAAAGTGGGATAAGAAAAAAGATGTTGCCTTTTCTTATGGGGGTTCATTTATTATCCGTCGCCAGCTATTTGAAAAAATTGGCGGATATGACCGGAGATATTTTACCCTTGGTGATGACATTGATTTCTCTTGGCGAATACAGCTTCTGGGGTATCGGGTAGTGGTTAATCCCGCCTCTTTCGTTTATCATAAAGTTTCAGCAACGTTAGGGGTTATTTATCAAACCCCACAGAGAAGGTTTTGGAGCGAGAGGAATTGCTTAAGAACTCTTCTTAAAAATTATGAAGCAAAAAATCTTTTTTTAATTTTACCAAGATATTTTGTGATTGAAACGATGGAAATGGGTTTTTTTCTTTTCTTGAAAAGACAACCAAGAGTGGTTTTCGGTCTTATTAAAGCCTTTCTTTGGAATTTAGTTAACCTTCCTGATACACTAAGAGAGCGGGTGAGGATTCAAAAAATGAGAGTAGTTGGGGACAAAGAAATTCTTAAAATGATGCTTAAAAAAAGCCTCAAGTTAGCAACTTATAAATTATTTTTAGAATGAAAAAAGAACACATTATAGCTTTTTTACTTTACTTCTTTGTTGCTATTTTCTTCCTTCGAGGAATTCTTCCCTCACCTGGAGTCCTTATCGGTAGTGATTGGGGTCTTCCCATCAACCCGGCTCAAATGTATCAAGGCTTTCGGGGAGCCTTTTGGACTTGGACGAATGAAGGAGACCTTTTGGGTCGTCATATTATTACTCTGAATGATGCTTTGTTTCGTCTCTTTTTGGGTCTTCTTTCTGTTTTTCAAGTCAGTGGGGAGTGGTTAACAAAAGGCTTGGCTATATTTCTTCTGAGCGCTCCTGGTTTTTCCTTGTATTGTCTTTGCCGCTACTTAAGACGCACGCCCCAAGCATCATTTCTAGCTGGGCTTTTTTATATGACTACCCCTCCTGTTTTTAATTATTTATCTATGGGCTGGATTTATCTCTTGCTTTCATTTGTGCTTTTGCCTCTTGGATTGATTACTTTTGAAAAAACAGTCAAACAAAGAAGTGTTGGCTACGGAGTAGTAACCGCTCTTATTTACTCCTTGGTATTGTTTCAATTGCAAGCATTAAGTTGGTTTGCTATCGTTTTTGTCTTAAGCTCGATTTTTGTCGTCACTTCTCGCGAAACATTAAAGGACTATCTCAAATTTTTAGGTTTTGTTTTTTTACTCACATTTTTGTTTAATTCTTATTGGATTATGCCCCTCCTTTTCGAGCCGTCACTCCAATCTTCCATCTCTTTATACGATTTTGCTCGTTTTGGCATTCGACTTAACTCCTTAGATATGTTGCGTCTTTGGGGTAGTGTATTTAACTTTCAGTTTGAAACAGCCCTCCCCCACAGTTTAGTTGTTTTTACTTTTTTATTACCCATTTTTGCTTACTCAGCCCTTATCTTAAGAAATAAAAATCGTCGTATTCTTTTTTTTGCCATCCTCTCGTTTGTTCCCCTAGGTATTTTTTGGGCAAGGCAACTTCTGCTTTTTATTCCTTACAGCCAGATATTCCGTGATTATTCTCGCAATTTTATTCTCTCTGCCCTTGCCTATTCGGCCTTGTTGGCTTTCACCCTAGACGCGCTTTATGATTGGTTTAAAAAAAACAAGATTGTCAGTTTTATCTTTATTAGTTTATTTATTAGTACCAATATTCTGACTTCATATCCATTTTGGTCGGGTGGTCTGGCAAAAGAAGCAAAATTAGAAAGAGATGTCAGGCTAAAAACGATCCAATTTTCGCCTGAGTACCAAAGGGTAGAGGAGTGGCTTGCCGAAGAGGAAGGCGATTTTAAGGTTCTTTGGTTACCAACAGGAGGAGGAGTTGTTGCTTTTCGGGATAAACCCAAAACTGCCGGCCCTTATGGAGCCATTTGGGATCTATTCGCTGGACTTGCTCGAAAGCCAGGTCAGATTGCTGTTACTGATAGAGAAACCGGATATGGACGTGACTTTGCCGAAGCTATTCAAAGAAATATTTATGCGGATAAGAACCCATATTTGGCCGATATCCTTAGTTTAGCCAATATAAAATATCTTGTTGTTCGCCTTAATGCCTATGACGATCCTAATAAGCCGCCTATGGAAACGATTTATCACAAATTGGAAAATGATGATAAATTTCAAGAAGTTCTGGTTGATGGTTCGGTCGTAGTTTTTGAAAATAAGAAGTTTCTTTCCCATTTTTACCCTTCTCAAAATATCATTTATTCGGATGGGAATATAGAGGGCTTATCTGATGTTGTGAGTTTTGATAATTGGAGTATCAGATCTGCGATTTTCCTTGCGGATAACACTGATGAGATACAGAGAATACTGATGAAGAAGGCGAATGAGTTTTTTATAGAGGCTAAGCTAGAAAATGTAATTAGCGAGAAGAAATTAGCAAAAAATGAGCTGCACCCGGAAAACATTGCTTTTCCTTATGTCCGCTGGAAACCAGGAGGTTTGATTTATTCTTTGGTTTTAAAAAAAGAGCAATTTTATGAATGGAGAGCCAGAGATAACAAAGAGGAGCTTTTGGACAAAAAATTGTTTTATGCTAGCAAAAGAATAAGTGAGATAGAAAAATGGGAAAAAGATATAGATTTGGATAAAACTCTAATAAGATATAAGGAAAAAATGGAGGAGGCGTTAGGTTTGTTAAGAGAAGATAATTGGCAGGATAAAAAGGCTCTTAAGCAAAATATCCTAAACACAGAAACTTCCCTTGGAGCTCATTGGGAAAAGATATCAATGATGGAGTTTGACGAAGAGAGAATAGAGAAAGCCAAGGCTATTTTTAAGGAATTGCAAGACAAGGTCAAACACTTAAAAACAAAATATGATTTTACAGAACGTGCTTATAATTTTGAGATTCCTAAAGAAGGGAGTTATCAGTTGTTAATTAAAAATGAGGAATTTAGTCGGTATTTCCGCGAGACTCAATTAGAATTAGACCTTCTTGGTGAGAAGATAACCATCCCCCTTCCTGCTGAAAAGGATAATTGGATTTCTGGCGGAAGTTTCAGGCTAGAAAAAGGAGAGCAAGAGTTGAAACTAACTAAACCACAGATTTTCAACTTACTTGGCGACAGTAGTTGGCAAGACAACTTGGCGGAGAGTCTTTTTGTGAGAGATAAATTAATTTCTTCCGCCAATCTACAGCAAGCATTTCCTGAGGACTCAATTGTTTACTTTAAGCCAATCGAAAATTATCAAGGAGATATCTCTTACAAAATTTCTTTTGATTATTTTACTGCTTGGGGTGAGGCGGGAATAATTATTATTGAAGACATTGGTGTCAGAAAAAGAGAATTGCGGTTTTGGGAAAAATTGTCGGCAACTGGTATCGACCTACCTGGTCATTTTGAAAGAGTCATTAAATCCACTTTTGGAGCAGAGAAAGCTGAATTTTATTTTTGGGCCAAACCAGAAGAGGTTAGATATTGGGAAGAAACAGAAGAGGGGGGAGAGTCAAAAATTAATTTTACTAACGTCAAGATCGAGAGGGTATTTGAGCCTACGATTATCTTTCACACTACCCAATATCAGCCATCACCTCAGATGCCCAAAATTACTTTCATAAAAATCAACCCAACAAAATATAAAGTTAAAATTGAGGGAGCAAGAGAGCCTTACACTTTGGTTTTTTCTGAAAGTTTTCATGAAGGTTGGAAAGCGTATGTTAATGATCAGTGGTCAGTGACCGGTGATCAGCAATATGGAAACATTGTGGCGAGTTACTTTGATGGAGAGATAAAAGAAAGAATACATAAAAACATCTTTTTAGATAGAAATACATTTGAGACTTGGAATAAAAAACCAATTCCTGAAGAGCGCCACCTTTTGGTCAATGGCTATGCCAATTCTTGGTATGTTACACCGGAAGATAGTGATGGTAAAGAAAATTACGAACTCGTCATTGAATTTTGGCCCCAACGCATTTTTTATGTTGGCCTGGGAATTTCTTTAGTGGCACTTTTGGGTTGTTTGGGGTATTTAGGATATGATTTTACTAAGAGGAAAGTAGAAAAAAGAAATGAGAAAAATTAGAATTTTTTTGGAGAAATATAAATTTTGGCTACTGCTTTTAGCCGGAATTGGCATTTTATTCAATATATTTGTTTTTACTTCCATTAGCGGTTTAATCATTTTCTTTTTGATTGGTTTATGGATTATAAGTATCTGGCTTTACAATTTTGAAGGAAGAGTTTCTGTTGCTGGTGGTTTAATATTTTTGGCGATGTGTCCATTTTTGTTGATTCTAAAGAAAGAGCTGATTGCTGAAAAAGCCGCTATCTGGGCTTATATGTTTTTAGTAGTCGGCATAGCACAGATGTTTATCGAGTATTTAAAGGAGGAAAGAAAAAGTGCGAAAAAAGAAGAAAGATAGCTTACTAATAATATTAATTTTGGCAGTTTTATTAGTTGTTGGCTTTTTTTATCGAATTTATGGTCTTTCAGCCAATTACCCCTTTTGGATTGATGAGTTTTCTACGGGTCAGTTTGCCGCCGCCATTGTCGAGAGCGGTTATCCTCAAACAGTCACTGGCTATTTTGAAACAAGAAACTTGCTTAATCATTATCTCACTGCCTTTTCAATGAAGTTCTTGGGGGTGAATGAATTTGCTGCTCGTTTTCCTTCGGTAATTTGGGGAACTTTAACGATCCTGGTTGTCTTTCTCGTTTTTTCAAGACTCTTTAATAAAAGAATTGGCTTAGGGGTGGCTATCTTAACCACTTTTTCCGTCATTGAAATTACTTGGTCGCGTCAAGCAAGGAGTTATGCTTTACTTCAGTTGGCTTATTTGATAACCGCCTATTTCCTTTGCCAACTATTTGAGAAGATGAGAAAAGAGAAAGTGGCTTATCGAGATTTAATCATCCCTGCCCTTTTTCTAATCATTTCTCTACTAGCTCATCTCTGGGCAGCGACACTTGTCCTGGCTGGAGTTGCCTATATTATCTTTTTCGCCAGAAAAGATGTAATCAGGTTTTTAAGACACCTAACTGGTAAACAGAAAATTATTACTGGCTTGATTTTTCTTGTTTTGTTCTGGCTCCTTTGGCAGTCTGGACTGGGCACCATCTTTGAGGCAATAGTTATACAGCGTGAGTTACCCCTGAAAATATATAATAATTTTTGGTATTATCATTCCTTTTTGTGGCGGCAATATTCGCTAGTCTCTTTTTTGGCATTTCTTGGGATTTTACTTGCTCTTTCCACTAAAGAAAAAAAGCACTTCTTTTTAGTGACCGTTTTGGCAACTCACCTGGTAGCGGTTATTTTCTTTTTCTCTTGGCTTGATGTTCGCTATCTTTATCCTATTTTTCCAATATTTTTCTTTGCTTATTTAGTTTATTTTCTTGATAATGTCAGTCGTTGGTGGTTGCGGAAATCGTCAAGACTTCAAGTAGTTCTCCTTTTCTTTTTTGTTTGTTTGTTGGTTATTAATGGTCACAAGTTTACTTTTAAACCACGCTTATTTTATTCGCCGAATGCCGATATGAAACAAATTCCTCTGGTTGATTACCATCTTGCCTATGATTTAATAAAAAAACAAAATGCACAGTCTGACCAGCCAGTCGTGGTGATTGATACCTGGGGAGATAAAATTGTTTGGTATTTAGGCAGAGATTACCCTAATGCTTTTTGGATTCGCCAAGCCGAGCGGCTTAGTTATAGAGTAGAAAGAGGGGAAAAAAGAGAGAACACTTTGAGCTTTGGGGCAATTACAGACAAAAATGACCTCCTCCAGGTTATCAGAACTAATCCCAAGGGTTTTGTTTTTATCGATGGGCATGAGATTCCTTTTTTGCCTAAAGATGCTTTGGAGCATATCGAGAATAATCTTCAACTGGAGATCGAATTCAGTCGTTTTTCTCTTGATCCCGACCCATACGATACTTGGCCAGCCTGGCTTTATTCTTGGGGGAATTGATTAGTGACGAAATCGCTAAAGTGGTAAAATTGAGGGGATGGTTCGCAAAATTGCCAAAAACACTCTTTTTCTCTCCCTTTCCCAAATAATTGCTCGGGGGATTGGTTTTTTTTATTTTATTTTTCTGGCGCGGGTTTTAGGAGTTGAGACTTTTGGGATTTATAATTTTACTCTGGCTTTTATTTACAACTTTGTTCCCGTAGCTGACTTTGGTATTGAGAGATTAGTTCTTCGAGATATCTCTAGGAAACCAGAAAAAACTCAATTCTATTTTTCTCGGCTTTTACCTTTGCGATTTCTTTTGGCGATTTTTGCCTATTTTGCCGCTTTATTTTTAGGGATTATTCTCGGCCAGCCGTTAAAACAAATTTTTTATTTAGCTATTTTTGGTCTCTCCTTAATTCCTTACAGCCTGACTTATCTAATTGCCAGTTTCCAAAATGCTCAGGAGAAAATGGAATATATGGCGATGGCCAATGTCGGTACGATTAGCTTGACTGCCTTTTTGGGAATAACTTTTGTTTTCGCCCAACTTTCTTTGATTTGGATTTTACTTGCCTATGTTTTGGGGCAGTTAATTATTGCTCTTATTTTTTTGGTCAAATCATCATCTTGGCATCTTCCTCTTAACTGGGTTGTCGACAGAGGATTTTGGCGAAAAGCTCTTAGCCAATCCTGGGTTTTTGCTGCCTTAACAATTTTAGCTGTTTTTTATTTGCGCCTTTCTCTTGTTTTGGTTGGTATTTTAAAAGGGGCTTATTTTACTGGTCTTTATGGGAGTGCTTTTAAATTTATTGAAGCAATGATTTTAATTCCTCAGTCTTTGGCTTTAGCCCTCTTTCCTCTTTCTTCAAGACTGTTTGTTAATGATAAAAAAAATCTAGCAGCCGTTTATAAAAGAGGCTTAGGAGTTTTATTTCTGTTTTCTCTGCCTTTCTCTTTGGTTTTGGTATTTTTTGCCAAATGGATTGTCAGTTTTTCCTATGGTCAAGATTATTTACCGGCGGCGCCTGTGCTTTCTGTTTTAGGGGTCGCTTTAGTTTTATTTTTTGTTAATGCTTTGCCTGCCAATATCATTCTCAATTCACCAAAAGTGAGACGATTTTTACCATTGGCAGTGTTAAACTTTTTAATCGCCATTTTTTTATGTTTATTTTTGATTCCTCGTTATTCAGTTTTGGGCGCTGCTTGGGCAGTGCTGGGAGGAGAGGCAGCGGGATTGCTTATCAATAATTGGTTTGTTTGGAAGGTATTGAGAAGTGGTTAGTTGTTAGTGGTTGGTGGTTTGTGATGAAAAAGATTAAAAACTTAAAAGAACTAAGAATTTGGATGAAATCTAAAGACTTAGTGGTCGAAATTTATAAATTAACTGCCACCTTTCCCACTAGTGAAAAATTTGGACTAACATCTCAATTGCGAAGAGCAGCAATTTCGGTGATGGCAAATATTGCGGAAGGATTCTATCGGCAAACAACCAAAGAACTTATTAGTTTTTTAATAAATGCGAGAGGTTCAGCGGGAGAAGTTATTTCTCACCTCATAATTTCTACAGAGCTCGATTATATTGGTAAGAAGAAAAGCAGTCAGCTTATAGAAAGATATGAACAATTGATAGTTTCAATAAGCTCTCTTATAAAATCACTAAGAAAAAAGTTAAAAAGATGAAGATATCAATTATAGTTCTCTCGTGGAATACCAAAAAATTATTGAGGAACTGTCTGGATTCAATCTTAAGTTCACTAACCACCAGTCACCGACCACCAACCACCGAGATCATCGTCGTGGACAATGGCTCAACTGATGGTAGTCCGGAAATAGTGAAAAAAATCAAAAAATCAAAAAATCAAAAAATCAAAATTAGACTTATTGAAAATAAGAAAAATCTAGGCTTTGCCAAGGGCAATAATCAGGGAATTAGAGTTGCCAAAGGTGATTTAATTATGTTTTTGAATTCCGATACGATTGTTCAGAAAGACGCTATTGCTAAGTTAGCCCGGCACCTTAGCCAGAATAAAAAAGCCGGTGCTGTTTGCCCCTTAATCTTAAACAAAGATAGCAGTATCCAAATTGATCCTGTTTATCTCCGTTATCCATCAGTGGCGAGCGCCTTGTTTTATTACAATCCCTTCTTCAGAAAAATCTTTTTGAAAATACCTTTTTTAAGAAGTCTTCTTTTCTGTCCGATTGATCCTAAAAATCCCCATATCATTGAACAATTATCAGGGGCAGCTCTGATGGTTAGGAAAAAAGTTCTTGACCAAGTTGGTCTTTTTGATGAAAAGATTCCCTTTTATTTTGAAGACTCTGATTTGAGCAAAAGAATCCAAAAAGCTGGCTGGAAAACTTTAGTTGAGCCAGCGGCGCAAATTATCCATCTGCGAGGTGCTAGCGTTGCCCAAGTTATTTCCCAAAAAAAGAATCAGTTTGATTACTATCAACGCAACTTTGCTAGTCTCTTGTTTTTTTGTGAGAAGCATTATTCTTGGTTTAAAACAGCTTCTATAAAATGGGCGCTTATTTTTAATTGGTTAATTATTTCCTTATTTTATTTGCCAATGGCGATGCTTAAGCCGAGATTTTGGAATAAAATTTTAATTAATTTAAAATTAGCAATCTCTTTTACTCTCGCCAAGCCAGGAAAAAGAAAGCTGTGGTTGTAGTCGAAAAAATTAGAATTGGTACTTGACATGTCAAAATTAATTGGCTATTTTGGAAGAGTGAATTGATTTTCACACCTGAGGATCTCAAAAAGGAGTGCCGTAGGCACTCTTTTTTGTTGGCTTTATGATAGAATTGACCTAGTGGCTGAAGCAAGTCTTAAACAAAAGGCATTCAAAGGCGGTTTTTGGGTTTTTACTACTCGGATTGTTTCTCGGGCTTTTTCTTTTTTGCGACTAATCATTCTTGCTCGTCTTTTAGCTCCTGATGACTTTGGGTTAATGGGAATTGCGCTTCTTTCAATGGCAACCCTAGAGACTTTCTCCGAAACTGGCTTCCAGCAAGCCTTAATTCAAAAGAAAGAAAAGATTGAAGACTATCTCAATTCTGCTTGGGCAGCCCTAGTTTTAAGGGGAGTTTTTCTTTTCACTTTTCTTTATTTAATTGCTCCTTATGCGGCTACTTTTTTCGGGACGCCATTAGCCATACCCATTATCCGCGTTATTAGTCTTTCTTTGTTGGTTCAGGCCTTCACTAATATTGGCATTGTTTATTTTAGAAAAGATTTGGAGTTTAATAGACAATTCTTTTATGAGCTGAGCGGAGTTTTGGCTGATTTTCTTGTTGCTGTAACCGCTGCTTTAATATTACGAAATACCTGGGCGCTAGTTTTTGGCTTTTTAGCTGGCAGTCTGGCAAGATTGATTACCAGTTATTTTCTTCATCCTTGGCGCCCGAGGTTTGTTTTAGACATCAAAAAAACAGCAGAGCTCTTTAATTTTGGCAGGTGGGTTTTTGGCTCAAGCATTTTAATTTTCCTGGTTACTCATGGGGATGATATTTTTGTCGGTCGGTTTTTTGGTGTCACCGCCCTAGGTTTTTATCAAATGGCTTACAAAATTTCTAACCTCCCGGCGACCGAAATTAGCCATGTTATTTCTCAAGTTACTTTTCCCACCTATTCCAAATTACAA
>Ga0180732_1002136_pt1 | contig 10948 bp, 23 predicted proteins | sample KR11_01MetaG_FD_148674 | JGI IMG/M metagenome (GOLD analysis project Ga0180732, IMG submission 148674) | Groundwater microbial communities from the Olkiluoto Island deep subsurface site, Finland - KR11_0.1 MetaG | ecosystem: Environmental > Aquatic > Deep subsurface > Groundwater | place...
ATATAGTTGAATTAAACAGAAAACTATATATCCTTTAAGATTCAATATGGTATAATTAATAAAATTTATAGGAGAGATAACATGAAATTAAATGAAGTACAAAAATTAGAATTGGTTGTGAAAGAATTAAAAAGAAAAGTTGAAATTCAAGGAGATAAAATATTGAGACTTGAAAAGGAAGTAAAAGGATTAAATAAATGGAATCTTATGCATATCTAAAACAAAAAACTATATATTCTATAACAACATAGTAAGTTATTGTTCTGTGTGGAATTTGCGGTGTAGAAGTTCGAAAGAACATAAATCCGACACGAAATCCTGGGAATAACTGATGACTACAGACTACCAAAAGGTAATTGGACATGTAGAAACTGTGTGATGTTATTCCCTGTCCTAAATTTGGGGTTGTAGCTCACCTGGAAGAGCACTTCATTTGCAATGAAGAGGCAGCGTGTTCAAGTCACGTCGGCTCCATTCATAAAAGAGGACATAATATGAGAGAAGTAACAAATGCAGAAAAGCATAATATTAACTGGTTAAAATCAGTTGTAGAGAGTCCAAGATACACCACAATATTTAAACAATATGTGGAAAAAGATCTGAAGAGATTAGAATCGTTGGAATAAAAAAACATGAACAAAAATACAAAGATTTTAATCGAAATAATAATAGTAACATTCAATATAATTTGGATATATTTTGGAGCTGTATTAGTTGCAACAAAGAATATTTCACTAATAGTATTTTTGGTTTGTGTAGGATATTTATTGTATGTTACATATGGATTAATATTTGCAGAAATTAAAGGGCAGAAAAGATTAAATAGTGTACAAAAATGATCTCAAAAAATCATAATCTTTAAAATAATGAATAAGGGTTTAAGAAGTGTATTATTTGGAATGCATAATCCAATAATACATGGAATATTTGTTTATTTGGCTTGGATTAGAATATATCATGAAATTCCTTCATTTAGAGAAATTATTTGTATTTTATTTCATGATATTGGTTATATCAAACAAAATATTATAGATGGTGATAGTGATAAACATCCAGAAATGGGAGCAAAGATTTGTGGTCAATTATTTGGAAAAGAATATTATAATTTATGTATAGCACATTCAAGAGATTATGCAAATAAATTAAATTTATCTCTTTCAAAATTAGGATATGCTGATAAATATTGTGTATTTATGACTCCAAACTTATTATATTTAATTATAGGATATACTGGAGGAGAAGCCAAAATATATTTCGAAGATACTAAGAATATGAAATGGTGTTATAAAAGAATAAACATAATTAAAGAAGGATATAAAAAGTGGTGGATTAATAATTGTGAGGGATTACGAAAAGTTTAAATAGTAACAAAACATATATAGGTTGTTAATAGAAAGGTGCTGTAGTGTAGCATGGTCAATCACCGATGGCTTTCAACCATCAAACCTGAGTTCAAATCTCGGTAGCACCATTTGCGAGGATAGCAAAGTGGATAAATGTGTGTGGCTTAAGACCACATCTCGAAGGAGTTCAAGAGTTCGAATCTCTTTCCTCGCATAAATAATAATGAGGATGATAATATAAATAATTTACTTAGAACTAAAGAAGTTGCAAAAATACTTAATATAAATATAAGAAAGGTACGAGAAATGTGTGATTCTGGAATATTAAAATCCATAAAAACAGGAGAAGGAAAAGGAACACGAAGATATATTATAGATTCTGAAATTACAAAATCATTGCCAAAACCAACAACAAAAATATGCAAGTCATGCAAAAAAGAACTTTCAATTGAAGAATTTTATGATAATGGTTATAGAAGAATATTTAATAAATGTAAGAAATGTAGTACAAAAGCTGCTCATATGAGACAAATAGAGAAATTAAGAAAGAAATATGGAATTCCTATCAAAAATTGTATATCTTGTAAGGATGAAAATAGATGTAAAATATGTACTGTAGAATATAAGATACTTAATAGAATTTATAATGTACATCCTGAAAATTTAAGATCGTATCTAATATTTATCAGAGGTCATAAATGTGAAGAATGTAAAAATATTGTATGGTATGGAAAACAAATTCCTTTAGATACTCATCATATTGACGGTAACAAAAAGAATAATATTCTTACAAATCTAAAATTATTATGTAAAAATTGTCATGCCCTTACAGATAATTATTGTTTTAAAAATTCTCTTATAAGTAAAAATAAGAAAGGTTTAAATACTATTAAAAACAACTAAGTATTAAGCGGAATTGGCAGATCGGAAAATGCGTCTGGCTTAGAACCAGATGGTTAGTCCTGAGCAGGTTCAACTCCTGTATTCCGCATCGGAATAGGTCAGGCGGTATGCAGCCTTTGCAACGACGAAGGTACGAAACCTAAGCGTCCTGATAAGTATGGTGTCGCCTATTCCATAAATGCCAATGTGGCTGAACGGTTAGGCAATCGGCTGCAGACCGATATAACCTTATGGTTAATCCAGTTCGACTCTGGACGTTGGCTTCGCAGATGTAGCAAAGTAGTCAACTGCGGAAGACTCAAAATCTTCTTCCGAAGGGATTCACAAGTGCAAATCTTGTCATCTGCATTATGAAAAATAAAATAACATCAGAAATTAAAGATGGTGTAAAAATTATACACTGTGAACATATTAAGAATAGTGAAGAAATTAGTCTTACAGAATATAAAAAAATAATGGAACTTATTGCAAAATAAAAGATAATATGAATGAAAGAGAAAGATTAAGTAAAGAAAGTTTAAGAAAAGAAAAAGAAGAAGAACAAAAATTAAAAGACTATTTACAAGGAGCACTATTTTGTCTAAGAGATGAAATAATTGAAAATGACTATAAAGAAACAGATAATAAAACACAATCCTTCAAAGATGGAATATTAGATGTTCAAAATGGATTTCTTTTAAAAAGAGTTCTTAAAAAATGGTGGTAATAATATGAGTAAATACAAAATCGGTGAAAAAATAATGGGTATATCAACTGATATGCTTGGGATAAGAATAGTTCAAGGAAACGTCATAGATGTAATCGAAAATAAAGATCCAGATATGACAAGATATGTTGTTGATAAAGGAATAATATACAAAAATGATGTAATATATGATGGTGAAACAACAGAATATGATGATTTCAAATATAAACAAGCAAAAAGATTTTATGAAGAAGCTGAACGTCTCGAAAAGAAAGCAGAAGAATTAAGAGATATGGCAAAAACTTTAATCTATTCAAAAAATTCAAAATATGGACAGATAATCAAGCAGAAACGATGTCAGTTTCACACACTGATCCGAAAGGTACGAAGGTGCAATTCCTTCTCTGTTCATACGAAATCTATAAATAGTATTAAGACTATTAGGGTAATATGGAATGTATATCATTGAAATGGAAAACTTTTATTGGGTCGACCACAGGTAGATCCTTCATCAATGATATTTCTATAAAAGGAATTTCAAATAGCAGAAAAAATTAGGTTTTCTCTATTTCCTTTAAGATTTAAAAAATAGTGTATTGATTTAACTAATCTATTTGCCAACGTATTCAAGTGGTATGAAGATAGTCCTGAAAACTATTGGATTCGTAAGGATCTCGAATGTTCGAATCATTCCGTTGGCGTCAAATAAATATGATATTCATGACGAAAGAAAAATAAAACAATGGAACTATTTTGAAAATTATTCAAACATTCAAGACCTTTTTATTTTCCGTTAAATTGGATATAATTTAATTACAGGATAAAAAATATGACAAGAATAATATCAATAGATTGGGCAATAAAGAAACCATTATATTACTATGATGGTATAGAAATAAAAACAACACATAATCCTAATGATATAAAATCAGATATAATTCTGATAGAAGTAGGAGCACCATATAGTCTTATTGCACAATTATCACAAAATAATTCTAAAATCTTAATGATTTCTGGTGAAGAAACAAAGAAATATAGAGATTCAAAACAAATTCCAAAATCAGATGAGAATGATGCAATTTGTATTTTCAATCTCTATTCTGAAAATCATAATCTATTTACTGAAATAGAACAGAGAAGTATATCAGATAATAAACTTAAATATCTAATCAAAATGTATTATAGTCTGTTACAATCTAATATAAAACTAAAAAATGAGTCTAAAGCATTAGAGAAGGAATATATTGTTTCAGATGTATATAAAGAAAACATCAAGAATATTGAAGTTATAACAAATAAATATAGAAGAGATCTAATAAAATTATCTTCAGAATTGTATAAAAGAGAGTTTATATCATTAAAGAATATAAATGGTTTTGGTGAACAAAATATTTCAATATTTATAGCATTAGTTGATATAAGAAAATTTACAAATTTTAAAAAATTCTTAAAATATTGCGGATTTTCTCCAACAAAAGAAACAGAAACAATTAAAAATGTTAATAAATATAATCGAATTATAAAGAATTTAATAGGAACAACAGTTATATCGATTATATTACACAAGGTAGAACCATATTATTCATTATATAAAATTTATAAAGACAAAAAATTAAAAGAATTAAAGATAAAAGAAGGTGAAAAGAAAGGACTAAAAGGATATGCTGATACATTAGCAAGAAGGAAAATATCTCAGAAATTACTTAAAAATATATGGAAAGAATTACGAGAAATTAGTATTCATAATGAAAGAGAAAGTAAAACTATGGCATTGTTTTGACAATTTGTTCAAACTTTCAAGACTTTTTTATTTCTCCATTAAAATGAATATTATTGATGATAATTCTTAGAGAGACAGTAGCATAGTTGGATAGTGCACTCATCTGATACATGAGAGGTCAAAGGTTCAAATCCTTTTTGTCTCATTATAGAAAGATATAAATATAATAAAGAACAACTAAGTATAAAGCGGATGTAATTTAATGGTAGAATGTCATCCTTCCATCTTGTAAATAAAAACAAGGAAGTGAGTTGACGATGAGAGTTCGATTCTCTCCATCCGCATCAAATGAATGAATATAAGTATCAGAAAAATTATATTCAGGATAAAGTCTGAAATGTGATCCTGTACCCTTGCATGTAGAAATACAGAAACTCGGATAAGTTCATCAGGATCGTGTGAAATAAAAGGGTAAGAGAATAAACACAATAAAATTTGTCCTCGTAACAGAATTGGTATATGTACTCGGCTGTTAAATAAATTATAGATACCGAGATTTTGACGGTTCGAGTCCGTCCGAGGACGTTGTAAGAGGGATGATATCTCCCTAAATGGTAAATTCCGTCGGAAAATCGTTGGTTCGAATCCAACACTTGTAAGGTTCTGCATGATGTATTGGTAACATATTTCCTTAGGGGAAAATACTTGGGTTCGATTCCCAATGCTGAAATTGGACTCGTCGGCAAGTCAGGTCAAAGCCACTGGACTTTTAATTCAGCATTCACGTGTTCAAATCACGTCGAGTCCGTCAAGAGTCGGTAAGATAATTGGTCAGTCGAGCGGTCTCCAAAACCGTCTAATCGTGTGTTCAATTCCTACCGGACTCATTGTGATCGTAGTATAGCGGACTAATACACTGAAATTCTAATTCAGATGTCGAGGGTTCAAATCACTTCGATCACGTTTAAATATGGAGAAAAATATGTATTTAACACAAGAAGAAAGAAGAACATTACAAGAAGAATGTGTAACTCAAGAAGAATCTGATGAAATAGATAGAATTCTTGATGATATGTATGGAATGTTAATAATCTTATCTTAAAAACAATTTGCCAATATGGTATAATGGATTATTATCTTTGCCTGTCACGTAAAGGATTCGAGTTCGATTCTCGATATTGGCGTGCTTTTGTGACTCAGTTTGGATTAGAGTGATAGATTGCGAATCTATTTGTCACAGGTTCAAATCCTGTTCAGATCTTTTGATAACTATAAATCATTAAAAATAAGTTTATATACTATTAATAACAATATACTATTGTGAAATAAAAATGAGAATAAAAGTAAGATATGGATTTGAAAGAAATGAACAGATAAAACAAGAAAGTTTTAAAAATATACATGTGGGATTTTCAAAGATAAATGTTATTCCAGAAGTTCTAAATAAATTAAAATTATAAACATCTTGCTATTGTGGTAGAACGGTCAATACGATGGATTGCTAATCCAATTGTTCTTTGAACATAATAGGTTCGACTCCTAATCATAATTGGTAATAGTATCATAGTGAAAATATATGCCAGAATGTAACCATTGTCTTTATTTTGGGGGATATCTTGATTGCCAAAGTGAATATTGTACTATTTATTTCATTTGTAATGCTCCAAAAAGTATGCGAAGACACAATTGGTGGAGAATTTCATACCCTGGAACGACACAAGGACATCATTGTGGAATTACGTCATGTTTATATAGATAACCATTTGGGATTATAGCATAGTCTGGAATAATGCGTCTCGCTTCGGACGAGAATGTCAGGGGTTCAAATCCTCTTAATCCCGTTCAGAAAGTTTTATACACTAATGAAAATCAATATTAATTTATATGTGTCCTTGTAACTCAGTTAGAAGAGTGCCGAACTTGTAATTCGGATGTCGGGAGTGCAAATCTATCCAAGGACTTTTGGGTTCGTAACTCAATGGGAGAGTACTCGACTGAAGATCGAGTTAAGGGAGTTCGATTCTCTCCGAACCCATTGGACTCTTAGTCAAGTAGTAAAGACACCAGACTCTTAATCTGTTAATCATGAGTGCAATTCTCATAGAGTCCGTTAATGTAAATAAATTTGGTAGATTATAATGACAAAAACTTTAAGATAAGTATTTATACTAATAAAGTAATTATGTATATGGTAGCACGACATGAGATGTTATGGGAAATAAAGTCCTAACCCCTATATATACGGAGAAATCCTATGGTAGTAGTCTCTGGATAGCGTCTGTGGACTGAGCAACCTATCCTTTGCTATCATTTTGGGATATTGCGCCAATGGTATGCTTCCATGTTTGGAACATGGACATCTCAGTTCGATTCTGAGATATCCCATTCAAATTATAATGAAGGAATAAATATGTCTCGAACAATCCGATGGTGGAACAATCCAAATTTAAAAAAATTATCAAAAAGAATAAAAGAATTTGCCAAAAATCAGAATGTTAATCCATTTTATGGAAAACACGAATTGAAAGAAATACGCACATATTTACATAGACAATTTAGACATATGAACAAACAAAATCTTAAGAAATGTAAAGACTATGAAAAAGAACCAAAAACCAACGGTTGGATATCTAACTAATATAATAGAATCGATAAGAGCATTTGTAGATAACGTATTAATTATATTTCATGCTGTAATTACTTTGATAATTTTAGAAATAATGTTTATTGGTCATCGATCTTCAAAAATAAAAAATGAAGATGAACAAAATTTAAAGAGGATAGATTACGAAAAAGAACAAAAAACAAATGGATAGATGATCATTAGAAAGATTTATATATTATAATACTCAATATTGTACTGAGGTAAATATGTATAGATATGCAAGTTTTAATCGTCCATTATGGATAGGATTTGATCCAGGAGTATCATTTCTAAGAGTTGATAATCTAAAATCAGACGAATTTAATGGACGAATTCTATTTGATGTTATAGAAATTTAAAGATCTGAGGGTTTACGGGTATAAAAATTATGATAAAATATTGTACAAAAAGACTCAGGGAACAAGACGGAAAAGAATATTATACAAACATATTCTCTCACGAAAAATCTGTTAGGATGTGTACTAATACATCAGAAAAAATCTTCAAAATAGATGTGAGAGAGGCAAAAAATGATGAGCAAACACCATATGTCGGATGGTTAGATTCTGAAGATAATATTTCGTTTATCTTTCCAAATTTGGTGTTATTAGAAGTTTGTTTTCCTTATGGAACGAAACCTGAAATAATATGTGGAAGGGGAAGAATTGTAAAAGTAATTATAGAAGAGGAGAAGTAAATTATAGCAAATATATATAAAGAAGAAATGGAAAAAGTCGATGAAATCAATATCATAAAATCACCAAATATGACATATCCTATAATATTTTTTATTTTATTTATAGTTGTAATGTTATATCTTGTGTTTCTTAAATCTACATAAAACAAATAAATTTATATAGTCGTAAACTAATTACGATTATGGTAATAAAATATGAATACAAAACAAAACATAATTTTATATTCAATATTGGGAATAGTGTCTCTTTTATTGGCATATATAACGTATATAGCAGCAAATGTGAGTTCTTTAATACCTGAAAATCCAACACAAGGTGTTTTAATATTAGTTTTTGCTTGTTCTACATTGACGGGAATATTGTTCTTTATTCCTGTAGCAACAGGTCTTGTTCTTTTAGTAAAAAAGAAGTAAGTAGCAAAATACTTATATATCATTAACATCATATATACTTTAGGTGAAATTATGGCTTTTCCAAAGCAATACAAAGTTATTAATGGTCTGTTACATAAATTAAGATTCAAGTTTCAGACAAAGGCTACAGCAGTGGATGCAGCAAAATATCAGCGAATAATGCATTCTTCAAGAATGGGATATTCTATTGTTGTTGTTAAACTTCCAAGAAGCCAGTGGGGAATGGTAGATTGGGATAGAAGACCGTGGGCAACATATGAATATCTTGGTCATATTCCTCATGATCCAGATGCAGGGCAAGGATTAGCAGCATTATTTATGTGAGAAATATAATGAATATCAAAAAAGGAAAAGAAAACATTGAGATTTTATACATCTGCTCTTTGGAATTCAGGTTCGTTTATATAAAACATCACGTGATATGAAATTTACAAAATCTGATGCATTAAGAATAGGAAATAAACTTGGAATAGATTGGAAGAAAATACCTTTTGATCAGTTTTATATAGGAATTAATGTTGAACTTGAACACGGAACTTTTAATAGAAAAACTAATATCACAAACGATGATCCTATAATGACAGGAAAAATCGCGTGGATTCATATAATAGAGAAGAAAAACTATTATACAAGACTGAAAAGATATGTTGATCCGGGATGAAAAATTATGTTTAATAAAGAAGGAAAATGTAATATTTGTGAAGAATCTGGAAAACAGATATCATATACAATTTCTGGGAATGTTTGGTATGCTTGTAAAAAGCATGAAAATGAAGTTGTGAGAATATCTGCTGAACATCATAGAGAATCTCAATTTGAGAGAACACAGTCTCAAAGACTTCGTGAATTGTTAAATACAAAACCTAAGAATTTTATGTAATACCAATAGATTTATATACTTTTAGAACTAATTAGGTATTGCAGTTCTAATATAAGAAAATAACTAGCCATGTAGTGTAGTTTGGTCAATCATTCTGGACTTTGAAATATAATAGAACCATTAATAATGTTAAAGGAAAAAAGTCCACTATTATATGAAGCTATCCAGAGACATTGGTTCGAATCCAATCATGGCTTTAATGTTGTCAAATATAGTGTAATAGTCAGCACCCAAGACTGTGAATCTTGCAGATCGAGTGCAATTCTCGATATTTGACCTTGAAACGCAGTGGGAAAATAGGATAATCCGTCTGGCTCATGACCAGAAGAATAGCAGTTCAAGTCTGCTCTGCGTTATCAGTCTTATATTGTAGAGGACAACTAAACAAAATATTTAAATACTAATAAATACAATATATAATTTGATCTAAGTAAAGATGCATATGTCGTTAAACTATTTCGTCTTATGATGTGGAAAGCCACACAATCCCCACTTAGCATATCGGATCATGCACTCGGCTGTAGATTGATTATTTCCAAAGTGGAAACATTACCGAAGCAGTGACCGAGGTAAATCCAGTTCGATTCTGGGAGTGGGGACTTTCTTATACTTAGGAATACATTTATATATCATTAGCACCATTTATGATATATGTGAAATTTAATGGTAGTAAATAAATATGTTTTTGATATGTCTTCTGGTCTTGTCAAGATCTCGAAACGTGGTACAAAATATAATATATATAGATTAAAAGAAATTCAAGAAATTACAAGTTATAAAACAAATCCAATATAATAATAATTATGGGTTTATTCTGAAGAAAGTATTTTAATGATTATGGGTTCATATTAAGAAAATCAACATATACTTAGGATAATTATAAATAGTATTGAAAACATATAGTATATTGTGATTAAATTATGATAAAGAAAATGAAATTAAAACATTATAGTGAACCAAAAAAGGGAAATCAATTTATGATTGCAACAAGAGCCTCAGGATATAGTACAGTATATGGATTTTATAAAACACTATCTGGTGCTGCAAGAGCATTAAGTAATGCAGGATCTGGTTATAACATATATAAAAATACACCTCATGGTTCCAGATCAAATACTTGGGAAAAAGTGCAAATATAATAGAAATAATTATTAATTCTTTAATTTTATAAACAAATCAATTTATATAATTAAATAAACAAATAACTTTATATTCAACAATAAACATATAATAATTAAATTAATAGATTAAATTATTATAACTACAAAAGAAAACATCAAGAATAGTTGTTTTCAAGGATAATGATTTTAATTTCTATTAATCACAAAAGTGAAATCGGAAGAATTACTAAAAATAATTTAGACGACGTAGGAAGATTCGGGCTGAATCTAATAAGTTCACTAACTTTAATAAAATAAGTAATAACTTATGAAGTCAAGTATTAATAAAATTAATATTTTTCATAGCCTAGTATTTGTTATCTTCAGTAAAAGATAATTTAATTTTGAGGAAAAAATATGAAATATAAAAATATATTATCAATATTGATGACATTCTTAATGTTGTCATCAATTGCGAGTGCAGTGGAAATAAGGGGAACAGTTGTTGAGGGTTATACTTCACAACTTTGGACAGCTCAACAATTTGCCGGATTCTATTATG
>Ga0180732_1002137_pt1 | contig 10937 bp, 12 predicted proteins | sample KR11_01MetaG_FD_148674 | JGI IMG/M metagenome (GOLD analysis project Ga0180732, IMG submission 148674) | Groundwater microbial communities from the Olkiluoto Island deep subsurface site, Finland - KR11_0.1 MetaG | ecosystem: Environmental > Aquatic > Deep subsurface > Groundwater | place...
TGCAAGTATTTACATCCTGCACATTATGACGATGTTTTGATAATAGAAACTTCTTTAGACACAAGCGTTAAAGCTAGTATGAAATTTAATTATCGCATATTAAGTGAAGACGGTAATACAATACTTGCAAAAGGAGAAACCAGGCATGCCTTTACCGACCGTAGTGGACGAGTGGTCCGTCCGCCGAAACTTTTAATAGAACTTATTGCAAAAAATCGCTCAACTTAGGTTAAATTTATAAATTATGATAACGAAATTCAATAAATGCAAAATCCTCGTTGTCGGCGATTTGATGGTCGATGAATATTTATGGGGAGATGTTGACCGGATATCACCTGAAGCGCCTGTCCAGGTAGTATCGGTTAGAAATGAAAATTATACCTTAGGCGGGTCCGGCAACGTTGTGAATAACCTTGTTGAACTTGGCGCAAAAGTGTCAGTGATAGGTATAACCGGTACTGACAGGCACGGCAACCTGTTGCTAAAAAAGTTAAATGAACTAGGGGTCGATACAACGGGCGTTGTTCAGGAACCCGACAGGCCGACCACAAGGAAAACAAGGATTATTGCGGCAAATCAGCATGTGCTCAGAATAGACAGGGAAACAAAAAGAGAAATCTCAGACAAAACTTTTGAACTCCTTGCAGAATTTATTGAAGAAAAAGTCTCCTCTAATGATCTGGTTCTTATTTCCGATTACGGGAAAGGACTTATCACAAAGTCCTTGCTTTTAAAACTGATCGAATCTGCTGAAAAACATAATAAGATAACGATTGCTGATCCAAAAGGACTCGATTTTTCTAAATATTCAGGATTATCTTTGCTTACGCCGAACAGAAAAGAAGCAGCGCTTGCCACTGGAACTGAAATTTCAGATGAATCAGCTCTCATAGAAGCAGGAAATAAAATTCTTGCTACTGTTCGCATAGATAACCTGCTTATCACATGCGGCAAGGACGGTATGATCCTTTTTGAAAAAAACCAAGAACCTTATAAAATCAGCGCAAAAGCCAGACAGGTCTATGACGTTTCAGGAGCAGGAGATACTGTGCTCGCCGTTATGGGGCTCGCACTGGCATCAGGAGCATCATTAAAAGATAGCGCAGCCATGGCAAACACCGCTGCCGGAATTGTTGTAGGCAAAGTTGGAACCGCTACTGTTTCGAGCAAAGAACTTGCCTCAGCTTTAACGCCCTATTCTGATTACACTATATTTAAACAAAAAACTTTATCAGAACTTGAAGTATTAACAAAAGAATTGAAAAAAAACGGCAAAAAGATTGTTTTGACTAACGGCTGTTTTGACCTGCTGCACGCAGGCCATATCATGCTTTTTTCTGCCTCAAAACAGCTTGGTGATATTCTTATAGTTGCCATTGACGATGATGATTCAGTAAGATCGCTTAAGGGATCGGGAAGACCTGTAATTAGTGAAAAAGAGCGTGTCAGAGTGCTTGGCGCACTTGACAGCATTGATTATGTTGTGGTCTTTTCTTCAAACGAACTTACAAAACTCATTCAAACCATACAACCCGACATACTGACAAAAGGCAGTAATTATAGCTCTGAAGAAGTTTTTGGACACGAACTCGTCGAACAATATGGCGGAAGGGTTGCCCTTATTCCTGTAATAGAAAATATTTCATCGACCAGTATAATTAATAATATCAAAAAAAGCTAAACTTATAAGAGCAAGATGTTATTTTTACAGGAAAACCCGCAGGGCATAATTTTCAAGGTCTTTGTTCAACCAAAGTCTTCAAAAAATACAATTGCAGGGCTTTACGGCGATGCACTTAAAATCAAGCTCACAGCTCCTCCAATAGATGGTGCAGCCAACAAGATGTGTATTAAATTTCTCGCAAAATGCCTTAAAGTGCCAAAAACATCACTTGAAATAATATCCGGGCACACCAGCCGGACTAAGTACGTGCTTTATAAACAAAAACATAATAATAAAGACAGACGGGAGGACGTTGAGCGTTTTAAGAAGGAGTTTGAACAGTTATTAAATGCTAAAAAACAGCTTGACAATCTTTCTTAATATATCTATTTAAATTTTTTTATTGATGCGGGGTGGAGCAGTATGGTAGCTCGTCGGGCTCATAACCCGAAGGTCAGGGGTTCAAATCCTCTCCCCGCTACCATGATGATATCAAGGGCTTAGATAATTTTCTAAGCCCTTTTTTATTTCCAAGCTTTCAAATAACCAAATCATAACCTTTTGATATGATTGACAAGTTATTTTCGGTTACAGTGCCGCAGAGCGGCATAACATAGCTTTTTAGGCAACTTCGCTAATACAAGCCGCCTTCATTTTGTTTACGCTCAATTAGGGTTATAGTTACACAGTTCATTCAATGGACAAACATCACAGTCCGGCTTCCTTGCCTTGCAAACAGCTCGTCCAAAATAAATAAGCTGCAATGAAAAGTCGCTCCATTCCTTTTTCGGAATTATTTTCATAAGATCAAACTCTATTTTAACAGGATCTATGTTTTCCGTCAGGCCAAGTCTTTTTGAAATCCTTGCCACATGAGTATCCACAGCTATTCCCGGAATTCCAAAAGCAGCGCCAAGCACTACATTTGCTGTTTTGCGCCCTACCCCGGGCAGCTTTATCAGTTCATCCAATGAGTCAGGAACATTGCCTTTGTGTTTCTCAATCAATATCCTCGAGCTGTTTTTGATATTCTTTGCTTTGTTTCGGAAAAAGCCGGTTGGACGGATCAGCTCCTCAATTGTCTTATTGGAAGCATTGGCAAAATCGTAAGGAGTTTTCAGGTTTTTAAATAATGCTTTTGTTACTGAATTAACCTGTCTATCTGTACACTGGGCGGAAAGCATGGTTGCTACAAGAAGCTCAAAGGGATTTCTGTATTTGAGCTGTGTCTTGACATTTGGGAATGTCGCTCTTAGTATTTTACGAATCTTATCTGAACGCGTTTTAATATTCATCACTATTTTGTATTGTTATGACATCATCTTCAAAAAAAGTCCGTGCACTGGGCCTAAGCTCCGGTGGTTTAGACAGCATTCTGTCAGCCTTAATTCTGCGCGATCAGGGCATAGAGGTTGAATGGATAGCTTTCGAAACCCCGTTCTTCTCATCAATAAATGCCTGCCAGGCTGCATACAAAACAAAAATACCTATCACTGTAGAAAATATCACTAACACCTACATAAAAATGCTGAAAAATCCTCCATGCGGATACGGGAAGCATATGAATCCCTGCATGGACTGCCATGCTCTAATGTTCAGGCTTGCAGGCACAATAATGAAAAATAAAGGCTTTAATTTTGTTTTCAGCGGCGAAGTGCTTGGCCAGCGCCCCATGTCTCAGACTAAACCATCTCTCCGTTATGTGGAAAAACATTCGGACATTGACGGCTATATACTTCGGCCTTTGAGCGCCAAAAGGCTGCCTTTAACCATTCCTGAAAAAGAGGGCCTCGTAAACAGGGAGATGCTGCTCGATATTTCCGGAAGATCCCGCAAGCCCCAGATAAAACTCGCTGAAAAATTCGGCATTACAGAGTATCCTAATCCGGCAGGAGGCTGTCTTCTTACCGACAAAGGCTATTCCGACCGCCTCAAGGATCTTTTTGAACACCAGAACATCTTTACTGAAAAAGAACTCCACCTGTTGAAATATGGCAGGCATCTTCGCTTGAACAATAATACAAAACTGATTATAGGACGTACCAAACAAGACAATGAAAAAATAATAAACTATCATAACTCATCCAGAGATACGGTCATAAACATAAAAGATTTCCCAGGCCCAATAGTTCTAATACCGCACAGAGCAAGTAAAAGTATAATTGTAAAGGCTGCATCAATCTGCGCCGGTTACAGCAAAGCGCCGGGCGATACACAGGTTGATGCGCAGGTTGTTAACTCATGTGGAAGTGAAATAATAACAGTAACAGGAATATCTCCGGCAGAAGTCAAAGATCTCTTAATATAGTGCCTGAACGGAAGGTCATGTTCAGGCAAAATTCGAATACCCGCCTGCCATGCAACATGCTCATAGTCAGAATAATAACCGGGGCATAGTGTTGACTTTTTGTGACTGCGATAAATCAACCCATAGGCATTGCGGGCAGGTCGAAATCCGAAACTCGAAACCCTGGCCCAGACCGTGTCTACAGATTAGTAGACTGATTCCCCTGGCTTAAACCGTAAAGTGCGGTACATACCAGGGCAGGATAGCACGTAGCACCAGGGCGGGCAAATCCGAATACTAAATTAAGAAATGACCAAAACTGATGAACTCGTAAAAAGTCGTCACTTCGGTGAAAACCGGAGTCCATATAAGTTGCAACTATCTGAAAATACTGGATTCCGGCTTTCGCCGGAATGACAAAAAAATACGTTTTTTGACTTTTTACGAGTTAATCAAAACTAAGTAATTGGAAATCGGTGGTTTTTGTCATTGGAGCATTTGTGTTTTTGTCATTGTTTCGGCCAATCTTATAAAATGGGCGTGCTTTGAATTTCTGACCGAAAAACAGGAGGTTTTCGGTCAGCTACTAATATAGGCACTATTTGCTATTAGCCAGTCTATTTGCACTGAGCTGCCCGCATGCCGCCGATATATCCTGCCCCTTGCTGTGACGGATAATAACTGTGTAGCCCTTTTTATTCAGGATTTCCCTGAAGTTGTTTATGACTGATTCTTCCGGTCGTCTGAAATCGCTGCCCTCATGTTCATTAAAGGGGATAAGATTAATTTTTGATCGCATCCCTTTCAGCAGCTCCGCAAGCCGGTTTGCATCTTCTGCTGAATCATTTATTCCCTTTATCAGAATATACTCGAACGTTATTTTGCCACCCGGTCTTAAATTATATCTGCGACATGCATCAAGCAACTCTTCTATTGGATACTTCTTATTTACAGGCATAAGAAAGTCACGGGTCCTATTATCTGTTGCGTTTAATGATACTGCAAGGTTAACCCTTGTTTCATTCCCCAGAGCAGAAAGCTTTGATACAAGACCCGATGTAGAGACCGTAACTCTGCGGCTCGAAAATCCGAGTCCAGAATCAGCATCGGTAATGGTGTCAATTGATCCGACAACATTTTTAAAATTTGCCAGAGGTTCCCCCATTCCCATAAAAACAATATTTGTAATAGGTTTTGAGTAAATTGGGTCTTTTAAGATGTCACGCACCTGAGCTATTATTTCACCTTTTGATAAATTGCGCACAAAACCGCCTTTTGCAGTAAGACAGAATCTGCAACCCTGTGCGCAACCCACCTGACTTGATATGCAAAGTGTATAATAATCCTTTTCCGGAATCAGCACACTCTCGATATGATTTCCATCTCCAAGTCTAAAAAGGTACTTTCTGGAACCATCCTGTGATTTTTCAATGCGAATTTTATCAAGTCGGTTAATAGTAAAATTAAGGGAAAGCAGTTCTCTGATCTCTTTCCCAAGATCTGTCATTATATCAAATGTATCTGCCTGACGACTGTAAATCCATTTAAGGATCTGTCCTGCGCGATAATTCTCTACGCCACGATCTTCAAGCCATGAAGCCAGTTGTTCTCTGGTTAAATCTTTAATGTCTGTTTTGTTTGTTGAAGTTGTCATTATTTATACGTAACTCAGGTTATTGGGTTCACGGTTCACGGTTGGTTGCCTTGATCTCTTCATAAGCCCGTAGGCCTTCGAAAATCTAGGCTTTTTTGTCAGACGGTACACTTAAATACGAGTTTCAGATATTTTATATTTTGCAACACTTTAGCTTTTTGAGATGTTACGTTACCAAGCCTCAATATCTTCAAAACGTTTAATATCACTTCCTAACCTTGAACCTTGAACCATTGAACCATTGAACCGTGAACCTGAGCAGTTACGATTATTTTTGCTTGACATAACATTGGATAGATATTAATTTCAACTCTTTTAGAGAATTGATGTAATATTATTTAGGTGGTTAGACTGAAGGCTATAGACTGAAGGAAACAGATGATTTCTGGTGATTTCTGGCAGGCTTTCCCCTAAAAGCCTTCTACCTTCAGCCTATTAACCTGAGTAGTTAAATCGGTGTATTATGTTTGACAACTTGACCGACAAGCTTGATTTAGTATTTAAAAAACTAAAAGGGCACGGCAAATTAACTGAAAAAAATATAGAGGAAGGTCTAAAAGAAGTTCGTATAGCTCTTCTTGAAGCCGATGTCCATTATAAAGTTGTAAAAAAACTTATTGCTGATATTAAGGAAAGAGCTTTAGGGCAAGAAGTTATGGCCAGTCTTACGCCCGGCCAGCAGGTTGTCAAAATTGTCAATGATGAATTGACGGAAATTATGGGAGCCCGTCACGAAGATTTGAATCTTTCGGGTTCAAAACCTGCATCTATTATGCTGGTTGGCCTGCAAGGGTCCGGAAAGACAACTACGGCAGGGAAACTCGCTGTAGTTTTAAGAAAAAAAGGTAAAAAGCCTTACCTTGTACCGGCAGATGTTTATCGCCCCGCTGCTATTGATCAGCTCAAAAAACTTGGCGAACAGTTATCTGTTCCTGTTTATCCCTCCACTGTAGAAATGGATCCGGTACAGATATGCAGGGACGCCAGGATTGCAGCACAGCAAGAGGGATGCGATATTCTTCTCATTGATACTGCAGGTCGCCTGCATATTGATGAAAAGCTGATGGCGGAACTCTCCAATATTAAGGATGCAGTTAAGCCGTCTGATATTCTTCTTATTGCTGATGCCATGACAGGGCAGGATGCTGTAAATATAGCGAAATCATTTGACAATGCCCTGGATCTTGGTGGTATTATTCTCACCAAGATGGATGGTGACGCGCGTGGCGGCGCAGCGATTTCCATCAAATCAATAACCAATAAACCAATTAAATTTATTGGCGTTGGCGAAAAACTTAGTGAACTGGAACCTTTTCATCCGGACAGAATGTCCTCAAAAATACTGGGGATGGGAGACGTCCTTACTATTATTGAAAAGGCCCAGTCTGTGGTTGATGAAAAAAAGGCTGTTGAACTTGAAAAGAAGTTAAGAAAAAATGAGTTTACATTAGATGATTTCCGAGATCAGATGGTCCAGATACGCAAGATGGGTTCATTAAAAGATTTGCTGGGTATGATTCCTGGTTTTAGCAAGAATAAACATTTTAAAAATCTTGAAGTAGATGAAAAAGAATTTGTCAGAATCGAAGCCATAATTAATTCAATGACATCTCAGGAACGGCGGCAGCACACCATAATAAAAGGAAGCCGCAGGAAAAGAATAGCCCAGGGCAGTGGTACAACTATACAGGATATCAACAAGCTTCTGAAAAATTATACACAGATAATGAAAATGATGAAGAAGATCAATAAAGGCGGCATGCGCGGATTAGGCGGAGGCATGCCAGCTTTTTAAGGAGTTAAAAAACATGGCGGTTAAAATTAGATTGGCAAGACATGGCGCAAAGAAACAACCTTTTTATAGAATTGTTGTGGCTGATGCTGAAAGCCCAAGGGATGGGAAATATCTTGAATCTGTCGGAACTTATAATCCTTTAAAAGATCCAGCTGAAGTTTCGCTGAAGAAAGAACGAGTCAGGCACTGGATGAATCAAGGTGCTATCCCTACAAACACTATAAAAAGCCTTTTAAAAAAAGAAGGTTTGTTCGCAAATTCTGATTAGTTTTTTTAATTATTTGCCCTGAATCTCAACAGCAACAAAGGAAAAGAAGCTATGAAAGATCTGATTAAGTACATTGCACAGGCTCTGGTAGATCATCCAGAACAGGTAGAGGTTTCTGAAGTAGAGGGTAATCAGACTTCGGTACTTGAACTTAAAGTGGCAAAAGATGATCTAGGAAAGGTAATTGGGAAACAAGGCCGAACAGCACGGGCAATGAGGACTATATTAAGCGCCGCCTCTGCCAAGATAAAAAAACGCTCGGTTTTAGAGATTATAGAATAAACTCGTGGGAGATAATGGTTCTCTTCTTATTGCAAAGATAGTCGGCACGCATGGCCTAAAGGGAACCCTCAAAGTCTATTCTTATGCTGAATCTCTGTCTGTCTTTAAACCAGACAGTTTAATTCTCATAAGAAATACAAAAGGACATGAAGAGATCCATGCGGTAGACTGGGCAAACCCCCACAAGCAAATCATTTTATTGTCTCTGAAAGGTATTACTTCTATCTCTCAGGCGGAATCATTAATCGGTTCTGAGCTTTTTATAAGTAAAGCGGATCTTCCAAAACTGGAAGACGGAACCTATTACTGGTTTGATATTATAGGTCTTTCTGTTTTTACAATAGATAACGAGTACATCGGTCGCGTTGAATCGATAATTCCGACAGGCAGCAATGATGTCTTTGTTGTGAAAGACGGAGATAAAGAAATTCTGATCCCTGGAATTGAATCAGTTGTTTTATCGATAGATTTTAATAGGAAAATAATGACGGTGGATTTGCCTGACGGTTTATGATGGATTTTATTGTTCTGACTATCTTCCCGGAAATGTTTAAGCCCTTCTGGGCGCACGGTATTATAAAAAGGGCGATAGAACGGAACAAGATATCTGCTTCCACCATAAATATCAGAGATTTTGCAGAAGACAGGCATAAGATCACTGATGACCGTCCCTATGGTGGTGGTTGCGGAATGGTTATGAAGCCGGAACCCCTTGCCAGTGCTATTCGATCGGCCCAAAAAAAATTTCCTGATTCTATAACGATTCAGCTCACACCTCAGGGTAGAGTTTTTAATCAAAAGATCGCTCAAAAGCTTGCATTACATGATGGGCTTATTCTGGTTTGCGGCCGCTATGAGGGAATAGATGAACGCATCCGGATGAATTTAATAGATGATGAAATTTCGATAGGCGATTATGTACTTACCGGAGGCGAGCTGGCAGCAATGGTGGTAATAGATGCTGCAACCAGGCTAATCCCCGGCACATTAGGTGGAGTGGATTCTGCTGAAAAAGACTCATTTTCGGATGATCTTTTAGAGCATGCTCAATATACAAGGCCAAGGACTTTTGAAGGCGAAGATGTGCCCGAAGTTCTTTTGTCCGGCAACCACAAAGAAATCGAAAAATGGAAGCTGGAGACGTCGCTGATCCGTACCTTCCTGAAAAGAAAAGATCTGTTGAAAAACAGGCTGTTAAGTAAACAGGAAGTAGAAATTCTTAAAAAGTGGTGCCTGGATATTGAAAAAATTATACACTCCCAGACTTTACATAGCACTGATGCATTATCCGGTTCTTAATAAGAACGGAGAAATAATTGCATCTGCCGTAACAAATCTTGATCTGCACGATATAGCAAGAGCGGCAAAAACTTATGGAATAAGAAAATTCTTTGTTGTTACGCCTTTAAAGGAACAGAAAGAGCTTGTTAAAAAGCTTGTATCGCACTGGACTGATGGAACAGGCTCAAGATATAATCCAAAAAGGCGAGAAGCTTTAGAGCTGATAAGGGTAAAAGATTCTTTAAATGAGATAATGGATCATCTCAATAACGCAGGCGAAGGCTGTCCCAAGACGATTGTTACTTGCGCAAGGCAAAATAACGGAAACATAAGCTTCAGAAAGCTTCGCAACAAGATTAAAGATGGCAGGCCCTATATTCTGATTTTCGGAACTGGCTGGGGGCTTTCAGACAACTTCATCGCCGAAGCCGATTATCTTCTTGAGCCGGTAATGGGTGGCTCACATTATAACCACCTCTCGGTTCGGTCTGCGGCTGCCATTATAATGGATAGGCTGCTTGGAAATTAATAATCGTTAATGAGACTTAAACCTAAATTGAACGATTTTTTACTCGACCTGCACCAATCTCTTGCGCATCAAGGACTTGCGAAAAGTCTCGACATATCCATTGGTATGCCTACGATTTTCGCGAACCTTGCTGCATCAAGATCTTGGCACATTTCTTCGCAAAAAATCGCTCAACTTAGGTTGAAAATTCCGGTTAGTCCGGGTGGGGGAATATTATTATGCAAACAATAAAACAATTACAAAGAGAAATGATGAGGCTTGATTTGCCTGATTTCGCTCCAGGCGATACTGTTACAGTTAATGTTAAAATAAAAGAAGGTGAAAAGGAGCGTATTCAGGCTTTTAAGGGCATTGTAATAAGCAAACGCAAAGGCCTGGCAAACGCCACATTTACCGTACGTAAGGTATCTTACGGTGTTGGAGTCGAACGTATCTTTCCTCTTCACTCTCCGATAATAGATAAAATCGAGGTTGTTTCCAGGGGACGGGTGCGGCAATCAAAAATTTACTATCTGCGTAAACTCAGAGGCAAAGCCGCCAGAATAAAAGAACGCCGCTTCATATAGTTTGCTCATGAAACGAGACCTGTGGTTATTTGAATCAAAAGCCATTGAAAAAGGCTTTTCATATATTGCAGGCATTGATGAGGCCGGCCGAGGACCATTGGCCGGCCCGGTTGTTTCTGCGGCCGTTCTTCTGCCCACTTCCTTTCATGATCCCGACATTACTGATTCAAAGAAATTATCACCTAAAAAACGCTCCTATCTGTATGAAAAGCTGTACGATCAAGCCATTTCAATAGGTATAGGAATAGTTGACAACATCGAAATTGAGAGAATCAACATCCTTAATGCATCGCTCATGTCCATGGCCATATCTGTTAAAAACCTCAACCCTCAACCTGATTATCTTCTAATAGACGGCAAATTCCGGATACCGGCAGATCTGACGCAGGAGACCATTATCCGGGGAGATACTCTGAGCATATCCATTGCCGCTGCATCCATTATTGCAAAGGTAACCAGAGACCGACTTATGGAAAGGTATCATCAGGATTACCCTCAATTTGGATTCTCGAGGCACAAAGGATATCCAACAAAGGCCCATAAAGAGGCTATTGAGAAATTCGGATGCTGCCCAATTCACAGACGCACCTTCAAGGGAGTCAAAGAATACCT
>Ga0180732_1002138_pt1 | contig 10937 bp, 25 predicted proteins | sample KR11_01MetaG_FD_148674 | JGI IMG/M metagenome (GOLD analysis project Ga0180732, IMG submission 148674) | Groundwater microbial communities from the Olkiluoto Island deep subsurface site, Finland - KR11_0.1 MetaG | ecosystem: Environmental > Aquatic > Deep subsurface > Groundwater | place...
ATTCCTGAACTAATTCTTTTGAGTATTCCCATGATAATCACTATTATCCTTTTATCTTTACAACAGCAAAATGAACTGCATCTTTTCCGTAAGTGGCCAGTCTATATCCTTTTGCTGCTGTTTCTGACCGGAAGGTTCTATCACCCACTTGTCTCATACTTTTCTTACTTAGTATAATATAAGCCATTCATATCACCGATTAATCTTAATTAATATAATTGTGATAAGTAGTATAAAATTTTAATGCACGATATTGTCCATGCACCCGACTTTAGTCGGGTGACGGTGACTTCTGTGTGTTATCCTCAAATTCTCTATACTTCCCGCAGTAATTGCATGTATGTCCTGTATCCCGGTACAGTGGACATTTCTGGGCGTATTCGCATTTCATTTTAGCACCTTATCCCCAAACTTCATAGCATAGTAGAGTGAAACTATTGCTGCGCCTGCACTGAAGAAGGCATGTGTCAGTCCCGATAATGACCATACTTCTATTATGATAGATACTACAGTCATGAGCACACAAATCACAAATACCATGCTGAGTATGTGGAAGAGTTCGTTGTTTGTTGGTTTATTCACATTTTATCCCCTCTTTTTTAGTTTGATCCATACTATTTCCTGATCACCATGCTTCCTTCCGATGTAAGCATAACCTGACCGTTTATCTACTGTTGCAGTTCCGGTTTCAATTATCTCCGATGTATCGAAAAAAAGAGATGGCATTATAAACCACCGAGTATAAAAGCAAGACTAATACCATACCATATAAGAGCCGCAATGGGTATTCCGATGAACAAAAGAAATAGTATTATCCGGATTATTTCCATATCTGAAACGTGCTCGGTTTTCATATTACCACTGTTCGATATACTATTCTCAATTTTTGTATCCATATTTAACATCTCCAATACTACACTATGCAACGCATACTATATATAACCTATATATAACATGCGTTACTGATTACTGGCTTGTTCTCTCCTTCACCCATTTGCTCGCTTTATCCAATCCCATCAATGCCAGGCCTGCAACTACAATGAACCAGGCAGAAGCCATCAGGAACAGTAACGACATGAGAACAACATATAGATACAGACATTTATCATTCCTGAAATACAGGATCACATATAGTATCATGGCAAGCGGGAGGATAAGATTGCCAGCATAGTATCCTATGGTAAATGCAATTGGTTCAGGCTGTTCTATTATGGGTGTGTTTGGGTATATTGCTATCATGATAAATCTTCCTTACCATATTTCAAAATAACTTCACTGATAAATTTAAATCCACCGAGCATTAAAGCTACTGCCACTATTCCTTTACTCATCACACTATATACGCCCCATATATCAGCCACTCGCGCCGAATCATACACCAATCCGCCCCAAATAATAGCCAGTATTCCATCGATTTCATTGTAGTCCTCAATATGAAAACCGACAAGCGCAACAATTGTAAATAAGAACAACGAACCCACTATCATATTTACGATTCCTGCCACCTGTGTCTTTTCAATGATATGAATCCATCCAGTAATACTGAGAGAGACAAATAAAAATACTGCTATCATTGCTCTTGCTGGCTCGTTGGCATGTAACAAGATGTTAGACTGTATCAGTATTATTACTGCCCCCCAAAACAATGTTATTATCACTGATATGATACGTAGATTCTTTAATATCACAGCTGATATTTCATTGAACTCTTTTGTATGTGCATAGTTTAATTTCATGATTACGTTACCTCTTATTGAAACAACTATATTCTGATGTTTTATCGTCCATGATTACCTCACACTAATCCCATCCGTTTTCGAGATAATAAGACCTATTTACTGAGCTATTGTCTATCGAAACCAGATGACATTTCCTATCAATATATGATTGCTTAACATCAGATATTGCGGGTTCATAACTACTCGTATCATAACAAAACCATCCATATATTCCATTGTAAAGAAAAGAATCAATCTCTGGTTCTGCTCTTGCTGTTTGGTATCCGGGCGATTCTCTTATTAGATTTTCAAGCTGTGTTTGATTTACTGCTATAGTTATATTCATGTTCTCGACTTGAAAAGATTCTCCAATCGAATTTATTATAATACCTGCCAGAAGCACGGAAGTTATAATCCCTAATAACATCCCTGCAAACGTGCCTATTATTACTGATTTTTTATCTATCATGATTACCTCAAAAAATCTCTCTCTTCTTTTGTAAGAGATAAATCATCTTCTGAAACTATTGATTTCATAGAATCTATTTTTTTTCTTATTAATTCATCCTCTAACTCGCTTATAGATAAATCTTTGACATATCTTGGGAACTCATTCCAACACATCAGAAATAATACAATAAATATGATTCCTTCTATAATTACAAGCTCGCCCGTATAATCATATTCATTTATCCCCCAAAACCCTGAAAGGAGTAAAGTTAATGGTATTCTAATGTAAACCACTATGTTTCTCCAAAATACAGATTTATTCCATATTCTATAAACTATAAATAAATTTATTGGAATAAAAAAAATATATAATGGTTCTTCAGATATTAAAAAAACAGCAGCAAAGGAATCTAAAATAGTTAATACTACAATTGCTTTTAACCAATTGCTTTTTTTGTCTGTCATATTACCTCATGCCCTATCCATCATCATATAATGAAAGCCAGTAAGCCTGTTGTAGCTTATCGTCACCGGTAAAACACGTCCCTGGTGTTTCATCCAAAAATAATTATATCTGTATTTGTCTGACAATATAAAGAACAGTTCACCATCCGGAAACGTGGATAGTTCATCGACAAGTCTTTCTGTTCCTTTCTCCTGAATTGCATTGGCTTTATACCAATCAAATATATTATTCATTTTACCTCACCCTCGCTTTATTCCAGTATGGTGAATTGCATTTCGGGCATCTTTCTGGTGTCTGTGTGGTTCTCTGAAACCATCGATGATTACATCTATTACATACGTTCTTTTCCATAATTATACACCCTGATTATAACATTTTGCGAAGTCTTTTTATATCCTTTTCATACTTGGCGATTAGGTCTTTTCGCTTTGCTTTTGAAATTTTTTTCTCAAGCAAACCAATAGAAAAAAGAATCCCCTGTTTTCTGGATGCTTCCCCGTACTGTGACCAGACATTATACTGATTTATTTTTAGTGCCATTATTATTATGCCTCGTTATACCTATATATCAGTATGTCTATATATAGTTGTCTTTACCTTACCATCATCAGCGCAATCGCCATAAGTTGAGCCCCGCTCAGAGTGATCACGGTCTTTGTCAGGAGGAACTCTTTGTTGAAGAGCAACAGGTACACGAGCATGAAGAGCAGGTTATAAAACATTACTTTTTTTATGATTCGTTTCGCTCTATATATTAGATAGTTCATCTCTCACCTCATCTATTCTATCTTACTCATATTATCTCTTGTCAAATCGCTTTATTTTGGCTTCTATAATGAAATCTAGAGGAAGGGCAGGGCTTAACCCATTAAATATAATGTATCTATTAATGAACGCCTCCTCCTATGTTCCGGCTTTTACTGATCTGAAGTATCTTGATGAACACCCAGCTATCTTACATGCCTTGTCTTGGCTCACTTGAAACTCTGCCATTATCCCATCGACTATACCAACAATGTAATCTTTCATCATTGGCTTTTCTTCTTGTACTTCATTATCGTCTATCTCTTCCTTCTCCATTCTGCTTAACTGCTCAGCTCTAATTCGTTCATATTCATCAGTAAGAGCTTTCGCGGGTTTCTCAAAGATATACCGTTTGTACTTATAGCCATTAATATAAAGATAAGGATAATGAATTTTTCCGGTCTTATGCTTCATTACCACCTGGTTAAGCTTTGCAATAGTAATCCCTTTTTCAAAGTCATTGCTTAGCATCTCTATCTCATAGCCCGCAATAGTACGGGGAACCTTATCAATAAGGAAACCTGCCTGCATGGTCATGATTACCAGATTGTGATTAGGCCGGAAGGTTTGAATGATGTTATTAAACTTGATATTAGCTTCACTCTGCCACTTTCGGCTATTCAAAGGAACTCCGATGTCATCCAGAAATATAACGCTGTACTTCTTAGGACTCTTCATTACTTTGCTTATCTCTGTTGTGCTCATGCAAGCAAGGTTATTATTAAAGTTGAAGTAGTCTGTATAAACTCCCCCCTTCTTATCTGCCACACATTTAGCCACCTCCGTGGCTAGTTCAATGCCAGCCCATGATTTGCCCATGCCTGCCCTTCCAACGATCTTAACCATTGCATGCTGATTATGCCTACTAGTTATAATATCTGCAAAGTATTGGGCAAGACTATCTGCATTATTCATCTTTAATACCCTCTATATCAACCAATGGCTCCTCATCTTCCTGGTATGCTTCAACTGTGGCATCTTCCTTCTTGCGCTTGACATAGCCAATACGGTTCTTATATCCAAGCCCTATATTCTTAGCCACCCAGTCCGTAGTCTGCCCTAATGTCCTCAATGAAGCCAGTATCCTGACATGATTCAGTTCAGCATCGTTTAAGCGGTCAGTATCCTTTTCTTTCATGGTTTTGGCTTTCAGTTCTTCAAACAGAGTATCTATCCGCTTGCGTATCTTCTCCCGGTTCTCCTCATCAGGTATCTGTGAAATGATTGCTTCGACCATATAATAAACACGCATTGGCTGATGCGTGAACTCGGCTGATTTTAAGACTGCTTGAATGTTAAGCCATGATGAGAGGAACATTCCGATATAGCCCGGTACCCCCTCACGCAGTGGCACATCAAGAGCTTCGTGTTTATCCCCTTCATGTATCTGTATCATTTCGTTCCTCGTTCTTTCCTTGCGCCTATACGTCCTTCAATATCTCTGCATCTTCGGCTGCAATGTTTCTCTTTATGCTCTTCAGGTAATTCTATTCCGCATGTGGGGCATGTTCCCGGCTCACTCATAATACATTCACCTTTAAATTATTTACTTCCTTCTTTTTTACAATTATAGCATTTCCGCGGTCATTACTTATTTTCAGAGCAAACTGATAATACCCGCACTCAACAGAGCAAGGAGTGACGTAAAATATATGGTTTTCTTTCCCCATTATACATCCACATGGTAATATCATAATACATTCACCTTGAACAGTTCTGATTTGTAATCATTGAAATGGGTCAGCCCATCCACGAGATCTCTATCTGTGGGTGTATGCTTTGTATTGAACCATGCCCTTACCCTATTAACGATTGTCTTATCAAGTTCTTTCTTATCACAGGTTAATAGGAACAAGGAGTAGAAATGCGGTTTAAAGTCCCGCTCAAATGTATTATTCGAGTTTCCCGGTAATACATCTCTCATCTGCAATTTCGGAACATCGGTACAGCACAGGATATGATAATGCTCAACGATTACCCGCTTGCGTTCTGATTCGATATCATCGGGTGGAATATCCATTACTTATTCCTCACAATATCGCGCGGGTCCATTGCATTATAGTTATCAATATAGAACTGACGATTAAAATAAATGCCGATTAACATAATAATAAAACCAACCAGCACTAATCCAAACAGTCCTACATCTTTACGGGATGATTTGATACTGAGCATTAACGCAATCTGAAACATTGCTGTTATAATCGCCCCTATTATGAAAATAAGGTATCCTGTTGTTGGATGATGCTTTTTTGATAATGTGGACACTATCCTCCTCCCGGCTTCATGGCAGATACGATCATCCATATAACCAATACGCCAGCTGCTATGATGCCTAAGAACTTTAACGTGTTCATCCAGGGATCCGGGGCTTTCATGAAATCGTTTGCTGTGTTCATTTTTGTTACAGTCTCAAGCCTCGACATATCGCTTGCCATTGTTCCTATTGGTAATAGGCTTATACCGTCATGCATTGAGAAGTAACCGGGATGAACTTGCCAGCCTTTGACTTTGCTTTTCACATCTTCCACTATTTCAACTATCTTCTGGACGGTGAGTTGTGTATCATCTTCACCTATTTTGAGATAATAATCTATTCTCTCTTCTTCAGACAATAGTGGAACAATATCTTTTTCGTTGAGTATACCAATTGATACTACGGGCTTCTCCAGAGGGTACATATTAAGAATACTCTTTATGTCTTTTGGTAGATCTTCCCCTGATTTGGTGAACATCTCAACCAAAACAATATCGTCCCTGATAAAGTTCAGGAGTGGATAATCTGACCGGATCTTAGCGATAAATTGAATGATGGTCCTTGCGCCGTTTGGGGATACCGGGAAATGAAAGCCTGCACCATAAAAGAACCTGCTTGTCCCATCTTCCATTCTTGTTTTAGGCATTTTAGTGACTTGATGAGGGTCTATCAATAACCCGAAATCTTTTTTATCCAGTTTAATATCTGTTTTCTTTTCCAGCACACCATTGAACATTAATGTTTTATCTGACGGATCAACCATTTCTATAACTGACGGGAATGGTTTTTTTCGTGCTAATTGCAATACATGAAGTTCCGGGTGTTTGCTTTTCATTTCCAGGTAATAATTTGCGAAATAGAAAAAGCCCAGGAATAGAGCTACAATTAATAATGCGGCTCCACCGATGTATTCAAGCGGTATATCCATATTAAATATCATTTTTTAAATCTCCATTTTACAAAATATCTATGAAATGTTCTATGCGAGGGGTGTGTTTTATCGTGATTAATTATCTCTAAAAAATTGTTAGTATTAAAAACACAATCAATGCACCCATATTTATCAGGCACGGTTTATTTCCCCCCTAAAAATGATAAGAATGATTTTTTCTGTGGCTGTTGCCCGCCCTGCTGATATCCGATATTATCAGTTCGTGTTACGGTTTGTTCACTGGAAACGGATGTTTTTCCCTGTAATTTACGCTCTCTGTCTGCAAGCCCAACTGCCCTGAGTGTTACGGGTCTGTTATGTGAAATGATTGCATTTTTAATATTTGTAAGATCTGGATTCTTTAGATCAGTTGGACAGAATGACGCGGTTGCAAATATCAAAGCACGTTCCAAATCCAGATTGGTTCCCAAAACATTATCTTTTCCCTTCTCGCTTGATAAATTGGTCAGAAACCGGTTGTCTGCGAAAAAGTCATCCACGATAAGATGTAGAGCGCTTTTTGCAGATTCGTATAATGAAGAGCGTGCGATCCTCCTGTGGAGTGGAAGTTTGAAATTAGTATTTCGGAGACGATCAGCATTATTGAGATCCTCTTTCGTAAAAGGATCTTTTTGTTGCTGATACCCAATATCATCAAGTTCGTCATGATACGGTTGCTGCTCTTCGGTCATTTTGTGTTCTCCGTTTTTGTAGATGGCAAGTGTATGAAATTCATGCGCTGCCTCTCGTGGATATAAAGCATTGTTGATGATATTCCTAAAGTATACCCGCCCGAAACCAGAATGATCATACCTATTATCGGGTACGCCCCGGTTATGACAATCCCAATAGCTATCACAACAAGCTCAATAACTATCTGTCGCGGGGAATCGTTTATGATCATTCTTCCTCAATCTGTTTTAATCGTTCAATCGCAAGAAGCCGCACAGTTGATGATAAAGATAACCGCTTATCAAGAGCATAAGATGATACTTTTTTAATGTCTGCTTCAGTAAGTGTTACGCCAACTTGCATAACCTAATATATTAGATGTTAATCTATATAAGGTTAACGTAAAAACATTACTAAAAAAGAATAATGAGAAGTGGTTATCTTCTCATTCAATTACCGCTCTTCATACCCTGGAGCGTACGCAAAAATCCTGCTACAACTACGATGATCCCAGCCACTTTCAAAATTCCACCGACAGACTGCCACAAGTCAACACCGGTTGGGATGTCTGAATTGACTGTACTGTTCCATTGACTTCCGCCGGTTTTCGTAGTTTCATTTGTGTAGCCATCAATAGTTACTGCATTATCGAGCTGATCGCCCACAATGGGTATGATGGTAAACGCAACAATCAGGACAAGGACACCTATGGCCATTGCGCCGAGTCCTTCCATTGTCATTGTCATTCTATCACCTTGTTTGTTTTGTGTTCATTAACGATACGTTTAAAAAAGAAATGGTTATATAACCACTTCTTAATCGCCGCCCTTCATGCCCTGGAGTGTTCTGAGGAAACCGGCTACCACTACGATGATCCCAGCCACTTTCAAAATTCCACCTACGGATGTCCACAGATCGACGCCTGTTGGGATATCGGTATTGTGTGAAGCGTTCCAGTCAGATGTTGCGCCGAGTGTTACTGCGCTATCAAGTTCACTACCCACTATTGGGATAATGGTAAACGCTACGATAAGAACCAGTACGCCGATTGCCATTGCGCCAAGTCCTTCCATTGTCATTGTCATATATATTCACCTCGAGTAGTTGTATTGTAATATTATTAGTTATAAGTTATATAGTTATCCTAATAATGATTTACTTTCGCGCTTTGCTGATCCATAAAACAGCAATAACCAATGCAACCACGCCAAGAAAAAGAGTGAGATATCTCGTGAAGCTCATCGTCACAAGACTTGCGTCCCGTGTTGCATTTGCTTGATCTTTGTACACCTGCGAGATATTGTCATCCTGTCCCGCTTCCACTGAACCCATGATTTGGGGGAGAAAAGATGCGCCAAATACAAGAAAAGCTATTAATATCAACAATGGAAGCATTTTACCGAAACTCATGTGTAAATATATTGTTTCAACTTGATTATATAATTTTTGGTATTGAATTGGAATTGTTGCAGATAAGATAAAAAGAATATCGTATATGCTGGAATAAGATAGTGTGCCCATGTCCTGAATAGTAGGGGGGCGCAGGCAAGTATCCCAATTTTCAGTAATGTTTTATTCCCTGAAATGGCAAGAATGAGCATTGGAACAAGAAAGTATACTCCTGTTTTTTCTGATATTACACTTCCTGCTGCCCCGTAATCTATCAATCGTATCACATACTCAAATAAAACCCCGTAATAGAGCATTATCAAACCAAATAAACCCGTTATGGCTATGAATATTATACGCTGCTTGCCTTTTAATAGCAGTGCGTATAGAATAGCGTATGGTCTGAATATAGCAGCCAAAGCAATGAACATACCGCTATGCTTCTGATACTGTAATGATAATAAGAGAAACAATGCTTCGAAGATTTCAACGGTTAACCACATTGAGTTTAAGAACATAGGAAATATTGGAAATAAGAACGCCAATACGTTCTTTGATTGGATATAAATTAGTATTGTAACAGCCAGAATAATTATTAAGTTTAGGAGTCGGGTATTAAACGGATCAGCATTGAGAATGCGCTGAACTGCAAGGAAGGAGATAGGCTTGTTCTCCCCTCCGTTCTGGTATGCGTGGATTAATCCGCTTGCCCCATCCTGTACCCATAATGCTGTCGTATTCCGATAAGCCGCCTCGTCTATCTGCTCATGTGTGTAATAATCCGTGTACCGTATACAGTTATTCAGAATTACAATTACCATTATGATAAGAATGAGCCAGAATATGATTGAGAATAGTTTAGTATTCTTGTTCTGCATCTGATTGCTTTTCATCGAGTTCAGATTGGAGACTGAGATTTATCAGATCGGCTATGAATAAAACAACAAGTAAAGCGGATAGTAACGCAAGGAATAGCCAGAAATAGTTCAGGGCAGGAATCATAACCGGAATATATGAGTGCGTGACCCCATCTGTTTGAATGAGAACCACGTTGCCGTTCAGGATTACACTTGCATTGACGTAACTTAATACCATTGCTATGAATGATGTGATTATCCTTACAAAGTTCTCACGCTCGATTAAGGAGAATACTATCAGTGCGATTGAAACCGCACACATGAACATATATAACGCCAATGGTATTTCGTTCATATTTGTTTTTTCCTGATATAATATAAGGTTAGTATCGATATAAATACTATTCCCATTTCAAAGCCTGGAGCTGATACCATACCCCCCGTTCCTTTTTCATTCATTGTGAAGTTTATGGTTTTATCTCCGTCAATCAATGACGTATTACTTTGATTGCTATATCTTATTGCCCTCGCTAATGTGGTGTAAGTGCCTCCCCATAATCCTGTAATCTGATAATATCCAGTTGCGTTTGTGAAAACAGAAACCGTGTATGTTTCGTTGCTGACATCTACTCGTGCTGATTCTAATGGCAATTCAAGAATATTATAAACATAACCCGATATATTGCGGCAACATAAACCTGTGGTGTCGATATGCCATGTGATTGTGTTACTGTTTCCTAATGCATTCGTACCATATACCGAAACCGTGTACGATGCCAGTTCAGTAAAGTTCTTGGTTCCAATACTAGTGGTTGTTCCGTTTCCATACATGCTGTCAATGCCTGTCCACACCCAGTTATCCATGGTAAAATCAGAAGTTACATTGAACGAAACTGTGGTAAACCTTGGTGGAGAAATGGTTAAAGTTGCATTGTTCGTATAGTTGTTACTCCATGATGTTATCGCAGAAGTATAAAAGGCTTCATCCCATTCCAGAGATTGTAAGAAGACTGTATTTGACCCATTGCCAGTCATTTCAAAAGCAAAGTCCATAGAGTTAAATTGATACCCTACTGGATTCTCATACTTCTGACCACTTGTAATGTTAGAATAAAACAAGTGCTTTGTAGTTGTTCCATTCTGCCAACCATAAATAGAAGCATTACATGAAGGGCATGTTGTGAAATTCCATGTTGTAGCATTGATAACATTGCCCGCCTGTGCTGTCTGATTCAGGACAAGTGGCATTGCTTTTGCTCTAAGTGAAGTATTGTACTGAACTGCTATTTCATCAGCACTGAGGGCGCGGTTGTAGATGCGGACTTCATCGATGGAGCCGTTAAACCATCTTAATAAAGGTCTGCCGCCTATCAAAACAACTTCGTTATTTGTC
>Ga0180732_1002139_pt1 | contig 10930 bp, 11 predicted proteins | sample KR11_01MetaG_FD_148674 | JGI IMG/M metagenome (GOLD analysis project Ga0180732, IMG submission 148674) | Groundwater microbial communities from the Olkiluoto Island deep subsurface site, Finland - KR11_0.1 MetaG | ecosystem: Environmental > Aquatic > Deep subsurface > Groundwater | place...
AATCCGGGGCTACAGAAATGATCTTTGCCGCCTCCTGATTATTCTGGAGAAAGGAAGAGACCAGGGAACATAAATCTTTTCCCGGTTCATTGTGAACGGAAATTCCGGCAGGCTTTTCCACCACAAGCCACCCTTTTCCAACACCGTGAAACGGTATCGTGTTTGATCGTGATTCCATGATTGACAGTTCTCCCCCCCATTATTTGCCCCCCGGTAAGGGTTGCATCCCATTGTTTGACTTCTTTTGTTTTGAAAATGAGCCCAGCATACTCCATGGAACATCAGGGGTCAAATGTTTACCATCGCATGGACCCGTCACCATTACCGGATACCCGGCTAAGGCACCATATATCCTCCGCCTCCATCCTACCGGATTCAGGACAGTATCAATGCCGTTTCCTAAAGCAAATTTTCGGGCGGGGATAAACCCCACTCCTACGTTCAAATCGCACTCTGCGCTGTAGGGGCGGGGTTTATCCCCGCCCCTATGACAGATGAATTGCCTTAAGGAAACGACATTGATGATAGGGTTTAAGAAGAGGGTTTTGGACTGTTAGGACTTGCTGAACTTATCAATACAGGGTAATATCGGCACAATCTTTCAACCCGAAGAGGGCGAGTGTGGCCGGTCGGGCCCGGAGGGAAAATGAAACCCCTTGAATGGAGCATGATGAACCACATCCTGTCTACAGACATCAATACATTAAAAACGATTTTTTACTGGTCAGGCATCACATCCTTTCTTGTGCTGGAATTGTTTTATTCCTACCGCCAAAATACGGTGCCCAAAGGGAAGCGGTGGATGACCAACCTACCGCTTTCCATCATTAACGGCTCCATTTACTATCTTGTGTATTTTTCTGTTCTTGAGGAAATGATGACCCGTGCCGGAAGTGAGCGCCTGGGATTGTTAAATTCCATGGACATGCCATACGCTTTGAAAATGGTCATCGGACTGATGATCCTTGATTTTACGCTCTATATCTGGCACTTGCTGAATCATGTGGTGCCCCTTTTCTGGCGATTTCACAGGGTCCATCATTCGGATATGAATATGGATGTGTCCACTGCCAGCCGTTTTCACATCGGTGAGCTCCTCATGTCCGGCCTTGTGCGCATGATGGTTGTATACGCGTTGGGTATTCCGTTTATGACTTATATGGTTTTTGAAATACTGGTGAACTTGTCCATACAGTTTCATCACAGCAGTATCCGAATCAATCCATGGTTTGAAAAAATCTGGGTTTTATGTTTTATCCCCCCCTCCATGCACCGCGTGCATCATTCCGTAAAAATAAAAGAGCGTGACTCAAATTATGGAGCACTGTTTTCTGTCTGGGATCGGTTTTTAGGTACATTCACTTGGGGCATAGATCAGTCCAAAATATTAATCGGCATCGGCTCTCATCGAAAATTTGAAAAGCTGGGGTTCCTGCATATGTGGTTGATGCCTTTTACCGGCAAAAGCAGGTGAACCCGTCTTTTGGAGAAAGCAGGGCAAGGACACTCTTGGCCCTTTTTTGATCTTGGAAATGGATGGAAATGGAAAAAAAGAAGCGATACGGCGAGACCCTGAAGGAAAGATTGTTGGCCAGCACCCGGGACAAATTGTACAGTTTTGTCATGGCTCAAGGCATGCTTCGTGGTGCGGTGGTTAACGGGTCGCGCATGGTCAATGAGATGCGCTGGAACCATGAACTGGGCATCCTTGAAACCTTAGTGCTCGGGCACTCCTACTTGGCAGCCGCTCTTCTATCGGCCAATTTAAAAGGCAATGATCGCCTCAGCATCGGAGTAAACTGTTCAGGCCCCATTAAAGGGCTTTCCGTAGAGGTTAATGCTTTCGGAGAAGTCCGAGGATACTTGAAACAGGTTCCCATTCCCATCGAAAAACCTTTGGACAGTTTCAATCTTTCCCCATTTTACGGGGCAGGTTTTCTCTCCGTGACCAAATATCTCGAAGATGCAAAGCATCCCTTTGAAGGAAAGATCGCCATGGAACACGGCTCTTTTATCAAAGACCTGGCTTTGTATTATTTACAATCGGAACAGATTCCCACGACTTTTTCTCTGGGTGTCTTCTTTGATACGGAAGGGGAGGTGAAGGGAGCCGGAGGGCTTTTTATACAGGCTATGCCCGGCGCTGATCCGGATGTCTTGGAACAATTGGAAACCATGGTCCTTGAACTGCCATCCATGGGGAAAGTCGTTAACCATGTTGAAAACCTCCCGGACTGGATTCAGAATACCTTCAAAGACTTCCACCCGAAACTGCTCGACCGGCGCGGAATTGAATTCATGTGTCACTGCAATCCATTGCAGATTCGAAGCATATTGGCCATGCTTGATGTGGATGAACTTACGGATATCGTCAAAAACGGGCCTTTTCCAGTGGAGATTCGTTGTCACAATTGCAATACCAATTATCCCTTTGGCCGGGAAGAAGTTCAGCGTGTATTGACTGAGCGAATCGAACGGTCTGAGGTCATGCAATAAACAAAGCAAGGAAAAGGGACATTGAAAAAGATAAACGTCGCAATCATTTTTGGCGGAAAATCTGCTGAGCATGAGGTATCCCTTCAATCCGCGAAGAATGTTTTGGATGCCATCGACAAGGAGAAATATAATCCCGTCTTGATTGGAATTGATAAAACCGGAAGATGGTTATTGAGGGACAAGTCGAAATTCCTTATCCATGCGGATAATCCTAATTTGATCGAATTAAACCAATCCAATGACGTTGTGACGTTTGCCCCGGAAAGTAACGGGAAGATTTCGACGATCAGCGATCTACAGGACAAAGGCGCAATCGACGTTGCATTTCCGATTCTCCATGGGCCCATGGGTGAAGACGGAACGATTCAAGGTTTTTTAAAACTTGCGAATATCCCCTTTGTTGGCGCAGGGGTATTGGGCTCAGCGGTTGGAATGGATAAAGATGTGATGAAGCGATTGCTTCGGGACGCGGGAATCCCCATAGCCAAGTTTATTGCTCTACGTTCGAGCGAAGGGATTCCTAATTTTGCAGAGGTCTCAAAGCGCTTAGGGGTCCCTTTTTTCGTTAAGCCAGCGAATATGGGCTCTTCCGTGGGCATAAATAAGGTAACCACAGCATCGGAATATATTTCTGCACTCAAAGAAGCTTTTTCTTTTGACCTGAAAATCGTCATAGAAGAGTTCATTGATGGAAGGGAAATTGAGTGTGCTGTCTTGGGCAACGATCAGCCCATGGCTTCGACCCTTGGTGAAATCGTAGCATGCCACGACTTCTATTCCTACAAAGCCAAATACATTGATGAAAACGGCGCTGTTCTGGAAATTCCGGCAAAACTTCCTGAAGAAACAATCCAACGTGCTCGCGAACTATCCATCCGAGTATTCAAAGTCCTTTCTTGCGAGGGGCTTGGGCGCGTGGATATGTTTCTGCGAACGGATGGCCAACTCATCGTGAATGAGATCAACACCATTCCCGGCTTCACGCGAATCAGCATGTACCCGAAACTGTGGGAGGCTTCCGGTATTTCATATTCCGAACTGATTGATAGACTGATCCAACTGGCTATGGAAAGATTTAACCATGAGAAGAAGTTGAAAACAAGTTATACACAGGAGACCCTATCATGAAAAAAGCAGTAGTGCTTGGCGGTGGCGGACCAGTGGGAATTGCCTGGGAAACCGGTATTATAGCAGGCCTTGAAAGTGCTGGAATTCTTTTGGGCAAAGCTGATTTTATCTTGGGCACATCCGCCGGATCCATGGTGGGTGCGCAGATTGCCTCGGGTTGGTCGGCGATATCCATGGTGGAAACGGAAATGAAGCAGGCGGAAACACCGCCCAAGGGAAATGATTCTTCGGGACCTTCACCCAACCTGGACCAATTGATGGAATTCATGCTCAAGGCATCCTCTGAAGATCCCCTGCAGCATTGGAAAAAGATCGGCGGATTTGCCTTAACCGCAAAAACCATCAGCGAAGACACGTTCCTTTCCTATTTCAAAGACATCGCCGGAGTTGGCCATTGGCCGGAGAATTATTTCTGTACGGCCATCAATGTCAAGGACGGCAGTTTTAAACTTTGGAATAAAAACGAGGACGTTGAACTTCAAAAAGCCGTTACTTCAAGTTGCGCCGTTCCGGGAATCTTTCCACCCATCACCATCAAGGGCGATCGATACATGGACGGCGGAATGGCTTCCGCCACCAATGCCACCCTTGCAAAGGGGCATGACCGGGTGGTCATTCTCTCGGTGATGACCGAAGAAATGCAGAAGTTCATGGGAAATCCCCTGGAAAAAGAGGTTCACATCCTGGAAGCGGCGGGCAGTAAAGTAATGGTGATCAGCCCGGACACCCTATCTGTCGAAGCTTTTGGACCGAACCTGATGGACAATTCCCGCCGGAGCAGCGTGGCCAAGGCGGGCTTGAGGCAGGGAAAAGCTGAAGCTTTAAAATTACATGCGATTTGGGACTAACTGAAAATAAGGGTATTATGGAGTCTGTCAAAGAAAAAAGCAGCGCCATCTTGCATATTGTTTATCATGCTCTGGAATCTTCCCTGAATGGTATCTTGATTACCAACTTAAAAAGCAGAATCGTCTATGCGAACACATCCGCACTCAACCTGTTAGGCTATGCCAAGAAAAAAGAACTCGTGGGCCACCCGGTGTCATCGATTTTCCATCAGGAACCCATCCAGACCCTTAAGGATATTTACGTCATTCTGAAGTCCACGGAACACAAGACGCTCAGGTTGCCCCTTTTGACCCAGCAAGGGAAAAGCGTCCTGGTTGAAATGGCGGTATCCAATGTTTACAACAAAGAAAAACGAATCATCGGCAAAATGGCTTCCATCTTGGACTTGACGGCCAATCTTGCCCTTAAAAAAAATCTGGTCAAGGCGGAGAGCCGGATTCATCATCTTTCCTCTAAAATCCTGGAAACCGAAGAAAAACAGCGTAAAATAATGGCCCGTGAACTCCACGACGCGGTCGGGTCGAACCTGGCGGCCGTCAAACTGGCTTTGGAAAGCAGGAAGGAGGCTTTCAATGATCCGTCACATGCCATTCCCCTGAGCCAGATCATCCATATCATTGAAAAAACAATGGATGAAATTCATGCGATCAGCAGAAATTTAAGCCCGGCCATCCTGGACAAATTGGGGCTGAAAAAGGCCATTGAATCTCTATGCCGTGAAATAGCCCGGATCCATCCATCCATCCGGATTGACTGCACAATGGATTTCCATAGCCAGGACATTCCGGAGCCCCTGAAAATAGTCCTCTATCGCATCATACAGGAAGCCCTGAATAATGCCGTCAAACACAGCCATGGGCCCCATGTGCAAGTCATGCTGAAGGCAGACGATGAGGGCATTGATCTGGAAATTGCCGACAATGGCCAAGGGTTTGATCTAACCCAGGCATTCGCTGATTCAGGCGACCCATCCCGGGGCCTTGGCCTGCAAAGCATGCAAGAACGCACCGAATGGTATGGGGGGCACTTCGAAATCTTTTCGGAAGAGCATAAAGGCACCAGGATCCGATCCGTGTGGCCCATGAAAAACGAATCACGTCCTTTTCCATGAACAGCCCCTATTTTAGGACCACCAGGCCTTTTTCCACGGCATAGGCTGCAAGGGAAGACGCCGTATGCATATCCAGTTTGTTCATGATATTGGCCCGGTGTTTTTCCACGGTTTTTTCACTGATGCAGAGGTAGTCGGAAATCTCCCTGTTCTTATACCCTTCCCCCACAAGCTTGAGAACTTCTTTTTCTCTCTGGGTTAGGGTATCCCATGCGGATTTTGTTTTGATCTTTTTAGAGGTCTCCAGCAACCCTTCCATGACTTTTTCCTCAATTTCCGGGCTGATAAACCGGTTGCCCGCCAAAACCGCGCCGATGGCCATTTTGAGCTCGTCAAAAGAAGAGGATTTCAGGCAATACCCTTTGGCCCCGGCTTTGAAGGTTTCAATCACGTATGCATCTTCTTTAAACATCGTCAAAACAATGATCTTGATTTTGGGAAGGACTTTTTTGATTTCGTGAATCACGGCCAGGCCATCCATTTTGGGCATATTGATGTCCAGAAGGACAAGGTCCGGCTGGTGTTTTTTAATGCAACGAATGGCCTCCAAACCGTCTCCTGCCTCACCTACAACCTCTACCTGATCGAAATTCTTGAGCAATTCACGCAACCCGTCCCGGAATATCACATGATCTTCCACAATAACGACTTTGTTTAATCCGGACATCTTCGGTTTCCCTTTTTCGGTAATGAGCGGTTGCTTGCCTAAAGGGGAATCGATGTTCTACTCCCTGAAAATACATGATCCCCCCCATATACGGCAACTGAAAAAACCTATAATGATAAATTTATTCACTATTATGGGGAAAAATTTAATTTCATTCAAGAGATAATTCTATGGCCAGAATATACATCATGGATGGTAATCCCTTTTTTTCAGAAACCCAGGAAAAGATATTAAGCCAGGCCTTTCCCTCTGCCGGAATCCGAAAATTTATCAACAGTGAAAACCTCCTATCCGAACTTGAAGACCATCCGCCGGACGCGATCTTCATGGACATCAGCCTGTACGACATGGAAGGGTTGCAGTTAATCAGGGCCATAAAAGCAAAAAACAAAGCCATTACGGTCATTGTGATCACCGGCTATGATGGTGTTGAATATGCCGGAGCAGCCTCGGAAGCCGGGGCGGACGCTTTTCTATCCAAAAACAGAATCACTCCCGCTGAACTGGTTGAGGTGGCGCGGACTTTGATTAACAATGCCTGAGGTCTTACCTGCGGCGCAAGGAGTCTATGAATGATGGAGATGCTTCAAAACTCAAAAGGGTTGATAGGGCTGGCCGGAGCCGTGGTTCTGGGCAGTCTCGCCCATTTCATTGTTTTAAAAATTGCGGGTTTTTTTGTAAAACGCACGCCTACCGTTTGGGGAGAGGCTTTTCTCAAGCATTGGAGGGGGCCTTCACGGCTGATTTTTCCGCTGTTTATGGTTCATATGGCCTTCCCTCTCATCACCTTGTCTTCCGGGGCCACGATCTTCTTCAAACAGATTTTTGCGCTCCTGTTCATCGGGTCCATAGGGTGGCTGATCATCCGGTCCATCAATGTTTTTGAAGCCGTCATCCTGGACCGTTTTCAGGTTAATGTCACGGACAATCTCCACGCCCGGAAAATACATACCCAAATTCGAGTGCTTAAGCGGGTGGCCATCATTCTGGTGGGATTTTTAGCCCTGGTGGCCATCTTGATGACCTTTGAAAGAATCCGGTATCTGGGCACCAGCATTCTGGCCTCGGCAGGCATTGCAGGCATCATCGTCGGATTTGCTGCGCAACGGTCCATCGCCACCCTGCTGGCCGGCATCCAGGTGGCCATCACCCAGCCGATTCGCCTGGACGATGTGGTGATCGTGGAAAACGAATGGGGCAGAATTGAAGAAATCACCCTCACCTATGTGGTGATCAATATATGGGATGAACGGCGCCTCATCGTGCCCATCACCCATTTCCTTGAAAAACCTTTTCAAAACTGGACCCGCGTATCCGCGCAGCTTCTGGGCACGGTTTTTCTTTACGTGGATTACACGGCCCCTGTGGAAGCCATCCGAAACCATCTGCATGACATCGTTAAAGGCACGGGCCTCTGGGATGGCCGAGTCTGTGTGTTGCAGGTCACCCATGCCGGAGAACGAACGGTAGAGCTGCGAGCCCTGGTGAGCGCTTCGGATGCTTCAACCGCATGGACCTTGCGCTGCCTGGTCCGGGAAAAACTCATCTCTTTCTGCAAGGAAAACTTTCCCATGGCCCTGCCGAAATTTCGAACTGAACCCATTTCCCCTGAACCCATGCAAAATTCATTGAACCACACAGCCATGGATTGAGGAAAAATGATGAAAAAAACAGCCTTCCTATTCCTTCTCCTGCTTCTTTCGACCGCCTGCAGCCAAGGGCCGGATCGGGCGGTGGTGTTTGCCGTTGGCGGCGCACCTGCAGAACTGGACTTCTGGGAAAATCTGGCGGATGAATTTACCCGAACCTCGGGCATCCCCGTGCGCATTCTGCGCCAGCCCAGCGATACCGACCAGCAGCGCCAGAGCTTGGTGATCGCCTTAAAGGCAAGGATGAAGGACCCGGATGTTTTTCTCATGGATATTGCATGGATCGGACTCTTTAGCGCCGCTGACTGGTTGATGCCCCTGGAAGCGGATATGGATACCGTACCCTTTTTCGCACAGGTGATTGATACGGTGGACCGGTTCAACGGGCGATTGATTGCCCTGCCGGTTTACATGGACGCGGGGGTTCTTTACTATCGAAAAGATTTGGTCAAAGCCCCGCCGGACACCTGGCAAACCCTGATCGCATCCGCCCGGAAAGTGCAGGAAGCCCAGAGGAAAACACAGCCGGACTTTTACGGTTTTGTCTGGACAGGGGCACAGTACGAAGGCCTGATCACGGTCTTTATGGAATTTGCCGGTACATCGGGCGGGTTTGTCGAGGAAAATGAAGGCATCCGTCTGAATTGCCCGGCCAATATTCGCGCCTTGAGGATGATGCGCGAGCTGATTCAACCCCTTGCCGTTTCCCCGGCCAATACCTTTACCCAAATGAAAGAAGAAGAAGTGCGAATGGCTTTTCAGCAGGGCCATATCCTCTATGAGCGCAACTGGCCCTATGCCTGGGCTCTCCATGAGGCTGACGATTCCCCTGTGCGCGGCAAAACCGGTGTGGCGCAGGTTCCGGCTCCGGAAACCGGCCGGAGTGTCTCCACCCTGGGGGGATTCCATGTTGGCGTATCCCGGTATACCAACGTAAAAGCCGAAGCCATGGCTTTTGTCCAGTTTATCACCTCCTATGATAATCAGAAACGCATGGTGATGGAACTGGGCTGGAACCCCGGCCGCCAGGATCTTTACGATGATCCTTCCATACTGGCCAAAGCACCCCACTTTAATGCGCTTAAGAGTGTGTTCCAACATGCGCGGCCCAGGCCCCTGAAACCTTATTACAGCCAGATTTCCGCAGTGGCCCAAACGCATATCAACAGGGTTTTAGCCGGTCATGCGGCACCCGAAGAAGCCCTGGCCAAAGCCGACCTGGAAATTCAAGGCATTTTAAGCCGTTATCAGGTGGACCCATGACACAACCCCAACCAAATATGGATGAAAATAGACCCCATCATATCAACCCTTTTCAGGAATCCTGGACGGCCCTCCTGTTCATGCTGCCGCTTCTGGCCTTTCTTTTGATTCTGATTGTGATTCCTGTGGTGGGGACGGTCCTGGACAGTCTCATGCGGGATGTGGCTTTTCTACCGAAAAAATGGATCGGGCTGACCAATTTCCAGGTCCTTCTCAAAGACGCGGCCTTTTGGCAGTCGACCCGTTTTACACTTTCGTTTGTGGTCGTATCCGTACCCTTGGAGGTTTTTCTGGGTCTGCTTATTGCGCTGGTGCTTAACGAATCTTTCTCCGGGCGTGGAATTCTGCGGGCAGTTGTGCTCATTCCCTGGGCGATCCCCGCGGCCGTATCCGGACGGGTATTTGAACTGATTTACCATTACAGCTACGGGGCTGCCAACTATTTACTCAAAATCACCGGTCTTTCCCATGAACCCATGAACTGGCTGGGAACCGGCATGGGGGCGTTCATCGGCGTGGTTCTGGCCGATGCCTGGAAAACCACGCCTTTTGCCGCTTTGATTCTGCTGGCCGGCCTTTCCGCCATCAACGAGGATTTGTACAAACAGGCCCGGGTGGACCGCGCCCATTTTTTTCAACGGATGTGGTATATCACCCTGCCCCTGCTCAAACCCGTGATTGTGGTAACCCTGTTGTTCCGTACGGTTATGGCCCTTCGGGTTTTTGACGTGATTTATGTTTTAACCGGCGGAGGACCGGGTGGTGCCACAACCCCCCTTTCCCTTTTTGCCTTCCGCTATTTCAGTGCGGCGGACTTTGGGTACGGGGCTGCGGCCAGTGTGCTGCTGTTTGTCATCGCCCTAGTATTTTCGGTGCTCTATGTCAAGGCCGGGCGGTTTGAGGAGGAGCTTGAATGAAGGAAGAAATGATCCAAAAGGCACTCCTGGTTTGTGGCGTGACCCTGACCATTCTCTTTTGCCTGGGACCTTTTTTTTACATGGTCCTGACGGCCTTTGGAAGGCATCCTGATTTTCTGCTGCCGGGCAAAGCCTACACCCCAACCCTGGACAATTTCCGGGTGGTTATTTTTTCCGAATCCATCCCGTTTATGACCTATCTGAAAAACAGCATTCTCATTTCCGCAATCAGTGCTGTTGTCTCCGTGGGGCTGGTCTCTCCGGCCGCATATGCCATCGCCCGGTTGCCCCTTCCGGGCAAAGCCGCTTTTCTTTTCGGCGCACTGGGAATTTCCATGTTTCCGGAGATCAGTCTGATCAGTTATCTTTTCAAACTCATGAGTGCCATGAACCTGGTCAACACTTACATGGCCCTAATCCTGCCCTATATCGCCTGGACCATGCCCCTGTCTTTATGGATCCTGGTGAGCTATTTTTCCCAGGTTCCCCGGGACCTGGACCGGGCAGCCCAGATTGACGGGGCTTCCCGCTTGCAGATTCTCTTTAAAATCATTCTGCCTTTGGCTGCTCCGGGTGTGTATGCCACGGGTCTGCTGGCGTTTATTTTTGCCTTCAATGAATTTCTGTTTGCCCTGATGCTGACCATTGACCACAGTGCCCGCACCATTCCCGTGGGCATCGCGCTGTTCGAAGGGTTCCATGGCCAGATTCCCTGGGGGCAGATCATGGCCGGGGCAAGCGTGGCAAGTCTGCCGGTGGTAGCCCTGACCCTGGTATTTCAACGCCGTATTGTGCAGGGACTGACAAGGGGGGCTGTGAAAGGATGAATCTATCATTTGAAGGCAAAAAT
>Ga0180732_1002140_pt1 | contig 10923 bp, 11 predicted proteins | sample KR11_01MetaG_FD_148674 | JGI IMG/M metagenome (GOLD analysis project Ga0180732, IMG submission 148674) | Groundwater microbial communities from the Olkiluoto Island deep subsurface site, Finland - KR11_0.1 MetaG | ecosystem: Environmental > Aquatic > Deep subsurface > Groundwater | place...
CAACAGGAGAGGTGCGTCCTGTTGATGGATAATTCAGCGAAAATCAGCACGGGTCAGGGACAAATGACTGGATAAATGGGTCATTTGCCTCTGACATCTGTCATCTTGGCCTCAAGGACGGAAATTTTGTTCGTCGGTTATGATTTTTTGATGGAATTTGGGGCTAATGAGAAATGCGGGCTAGGGATCAAACGACAACAGCCGATCCCGGAAATACTCGGTGGGCTCTGTCAAGCGGAAGCAGCTGAGAGAAAGGTCCGGTCGATTCGTTACCAGATGGGAGTGGCCCGTTTCCCGGTAGCCAAGGATTTGGACAACTTCAAGTTCGCAGATTCTCCTGTCAACGAGCCTTTGATCAGAGATCTATACAGCGGCCACTTCCTTGAACAGGCCAGAAACCTGATCTTCTATAGCTTCTTTACAAAAACTTTACAAAACAAGGGAGCGCGCGTTGATGAGAACTCAGAAAACACTCTCATTAATTGTAACAAGGATATTTTTTGTTGTCTGACCAATCTCAAAACCCGGCCTCCTCTCAGTTAATCTCAACAATACTTCTTGACAAAAGAGGCACAGGACATAAAGTAAGTAATCAATTACTATCTTTAAGGAGATTGAATGCACATACCTGTTAAACATCTTCCGGCGGAACAACGCCGGGCAGCAACGGTCGAGGCCGTGGTCGAACTGGCGGCAGAGCAGAACCCGAGCGATATCACCACAGCAGCCATTGCCAAACGCATGGGGTTGACCCAGGGTGCCATTTTTCGCCATTTCCCCAACAAGGAAGCCATCCTACTGGCAGTGATGGAATGGGTCACCGAACAATTGCTGTCACGGCTGGAGAAGGCAGTGCTGGCAGAACCGTCGCCGGTGGCCGCACTCAAGGCCATGTTCATGGCGCATGTGGAATTTGTCGTGGCGCATCCGGGCGCTCCCCGTATGTTGTTTGGTGAGTTGCAACATGCTGAACAGACACCTGCTAAACGCATGGCGCAAACATTTATACGCCGTTACGGGGAGCGACTGCATCGGCTCATCGAGGCAGGAAAGGCTTGCGGAGAAATCGAGACCGGACTCGACACTGAAGCTGCCGCCACCCTCTTCATCGGCACCATCCAGGGCCTGGTCATGCAGTCCCTGCTGGCGGGCGATGTTGGTCGTATCCGCCGTGATGCGCCAAGGGTATTCACCATTTATCAACGAGGCATCAGGAGCACATTATGAAACGTCCACCTCTGCAGAAGAGCACACTGGCTATACTTGCAGTAGCCATCCCCCTGCTTGCCCTTTTTATCTATGTTGCCCTGCGCTCCGGCCCGCTTGCCCCGGTGCCCGTGACATTGGCCAGTGTAGAGAACAAAGCCATTTCGCCGGCGCTGTTCGGCATCGGTACCGTCGAGGCTCGATACGCCTACAAGATCGGGCCAACGTTCGCTGGTCGGGTCAAAAGAGTGGATGTCCATGTGGGAGATCAGGTCAAGGCGGGACATCTGCTGGGCCAAATGGACCCGGTTGATCTTGATGACCGGATCCGTGCTCAGGATGCCGCGCTTAAACGGGCCGAGGCGCAGTTAAGTGAAGCCCGGACGCGTCAGCTTTACGCGCAAACGCAGGTCAGGCGTTATGAAGAATTGCTGGCAGCTCGCTCGACAAGTGAGGAGATCAATGCCACCAAGAAACATGAGTTACGGCTAGCCGAGGCGAGTCTCAACGTGGCGCGTGAGGAATCTCTCCGTGTCCGCGCCGAAGGCGAGGCCTTGATCGCCCAAGGTAAAAACCTCGACCTTGTCGCCCCGGCCGATGGACTGGTCACCGTGCGCAATGCAGACCCCGGGACAACAATTGTGGCCGGACAGGCGGTCGTGGAGCTGATCGATCCGCAGAGCTTATGGGTCAATGTGCGTTTCGATCAGATTCATGCGCGCGGTCTTGCCGCCGAACTCCAGGCTCAGATCGTATTGCGCACGCAGTCGGGTGGGCTTGCAGGTCGTGTACTCCGGGTGGAGCCATTGGCTGACGCGGTGACTGAAGAAATACTGGCCAAGGTGGTGTTCGACCGGATCCCCAAACCGCTACCGGCTGTTGGCGAACTGACCGAGGTAACCGTCGCCTTGCCAACGCTTTCCTCCGGGCCGGTCATCCCTAATGCGGCCATCCAGCGCATCGATGGCCAGTTGGGCGTGTGGCAGGTCATGAATGGCGATCTGCACTTCACCCCGGCCACCTTGGGTGCGGCCGATCTGGAGGGTCAGGTCCTGGTTCAGGAAGGTCTCACGGAAGGTGACCAGGTCGTCGTCTATAGTGCAAAAGCCATAAATGCACGCAGCAGAATTCAGGTGGTTGAACATCTGCCGGGAGTAAAACGATGATCAGTCTGGCCGGACGCGACATCATGCACGCCTGGGGGAAATTTGTCTTTACCGGCATGGGCCTTGGACTGCTGATCGGTGTAACCCTGTCGATGGCCGGCATCTACCGCGGCATGGTGGATGACGCCAAGGCCTTGCTCGACAACAGCGGCGCTGATCTCTGGGTGGTGCAAAAGGACACCCTCGGCCCCTATGCTGAGCCGTCAAGCATCTATGACGATACCTGGCGCGCCATACGCGGCATGCCGGGCGTCGCCCGGACGGCCAACGTCACCTATCTTACCATGCAGGTGCGCCAGGGAGATCGCGACGTACGGACGATGGTCACCGGCGTTACAGCAGGCGAGTCCGGCACGCCCGGCTGGCCGCCCTATCTCGTCGCCGGTCGCCAGATCACCCGCGGCCACTACGAGGCGGTGGCCGACATCGCCACCAAGTTCAAACTCGGCGACCGTCTCCAGATACGACGCAACCACTATACCGTGGTCGGCCTGACCCGGCGGATGGTCTCTTCCGGCGGCGACCCGATGGTCTTCATCCCCCTCAAGGATGCCCAGGAGGCCCAGTTCCTCAAGGACAATGACGCCATCCACCAGCAGCGGCGCCGCACTGCCGCAAACCCGTCTTTTAACCGGCCACAGGTCCCGGGTCTGCTTGATTCTGTCATCGCCTCACAGAGCACTAACCCTTACGTCAACGCAGTTCTGGTGCAGATTGAACCGGGCCATAGTCCTGATCTGGTGGCGGAATCGATCCGCCGCTGGAAGCGACTGACGGTCTACACGCGCAGCCAGATGGAAGAGATCCTCGTCGGCAAGCTGATAGCCACATCGGCCAAACAGATCGCCATGTTCCTGGTGATCCTTTCGGTTGTCAGCTCAGCCATTGTTGCCTTCATTATCTACACCCTGACCCTCGGCAAGATCCGCGAGATTGCCGTGCTCAAACTGATCGGCACCAAAAACCGCACCATTGTCGGCCTGATCATGCAACAATCCATTGCCCTGGGCTTGATCGGCTTTGTGGTGGGCAAGATCACGGCCACCTTACTGATGGCGCCGATCTTCCCTAAATATGTGCTGCTGGAGCCTCTCGACTCCGTTATTGGCTTTGTTGCCGTGGTGGTGATCTGCATACTGGCGAGCATCATTGCCATTCGCGCCGCCCTCAAGGTCGATCCGGCTGAGGCCATTGGAGGTTGACATGCTGGCAAAAGGTATACGTATCGAAGGTCTGAAAAAGCGTTATGGCAGCGGAGACACCGCCGTCGATGCCCTGAGAGGCGTGGATATGCAGGTGGATCCGGGTGAGGTGGTCGGTCTTGTCGGACCTTCAGGATCCGGCAAGAGTACCCTGCTCAAGTGCCTGGGCGCGGTGATCGAGCCCACTGCCGGGCGGATGATTCTCGGCGACACGACGATCTATGACAATGGCTGGAAGGTGAATGACCTGCGCGCCCTGCGTCGTGACAAGATCGGTTTTATCTTTCAGGCGCCCTATCTCATCCCCTTCCTCGATGTGACCGACAACGTCGCCCTGCTGCCCATGCTGGCAGGCGTGGCAAACGGTGAGGCGCGCCAGCGGGCAAGAGAGCTGTTTCAAGCGCTCGACGTTGAACATCGCGCCAAGGCCATGCCTTCGCAGCTCTCCGGAGGCGAACAGCAGCGAGTGGCCATTGCCCGGGGCTTGATCAATCGCCCACCGGTGATTCTGGCCGACGAGCCCACCGCACCGCTCGACAGCACACGCGCTCTGGCGGTGATTCGCATATTGAACGACATGGCCCGAAAATTCGAAACCGCGATTATCATCGTCACCCACGACGAAAAAATCATCCCGACCTTCAAGCGCATCTACCACATCCGTGATGGCGTCACCTATGAAGAGGCCGGTGAAGGACGGGCCTTCGAATGAAGCGTAAGCAGCCGGCCAGAAGGGCCTTTCATTCTGCATCATTCGCGGCAAGCATCACTACCTTGCCTGCCGCTCAAGGCTTCCATAAGCCTTTTAAGGAGCATTTCCATGGCCAATATTGAACCAACACGTCGTCGAATTTTGCCGGCTCTCATTCTTGCCACTCTGCTTACTGGCTGCGCGGTTGGCCCGGATTTCAAAAGCCCGGCAGCACCCGCTGTGGCGGGCTATACATCAAGCCCGGCGTCCGAGGATTCACTGCGCTTCGTCAAAGGCTCCCTGGTCAACCCGCAATGGTGGCAAGGACTTGGTTCAGCCAGACTGAACGGTCTGATCGATGAAGCACTGCTGGCCAGCCCTACCCTGGCTGCGGCCCAGGCCACACTGCGCCAGGCGCAGGAAGTGCATGGTGCACGGGCTGGCTCAACCCTTTACCCGCAGGCCGATGCCAATCTCAGCAGTCAGCGCCAGCAAACCAACCCCAGCGCCTTGGGTCAGACTGGCGACGCCCGGGAATTCACTCTTTACAACGTCGGCGCAGGTGTTCGTTATACGCTCGACCTGGCCGGAGGCAACCGGCGCGCCCTGGAGGCCCTGGCCGCCCGCGTCGACTATCAACGATACCAACTGGAAGGCGCGCGATTGACGCTGGCGGCGAACATCGTTACCACCGCCATCACCCAGGGCGGGCTTACCATGCAGATCAAGGTCACCGAGGACATCCTCCTCTCCCAGGAAGAGCAGATGGAACTGGCACGGGAAAGGGTTCGCCTCGGCCAGGCCTCTCCCGACGAGGTGTTGACCTTAGAGACCCAGGTGGAACAGACTCGCGCCACCATCCCGCTCCTGCGCAACCGATTCCAGCAGAGCGAACACCTGCTGGCTGTACTCGCTGGCCGAGCACCGGCCACAGGCGCCTTGTCATCCTTTTCCCTGGAAGAGTTCACCCTGCCGGCCGATCTGCCACTGGTCGTACCCTCCGAGCTGGTGCGGGCGCGTCCCGACATCCAGGCTGCGGAATCCCTGCTGCATGCGGCCAATGCCGAATACGGCGTGGCCATCGCCAGACTCTATCCCCAGCTCAACCTCAGCGCCAACCTCGGCTCACAGGCCTTGACTACGGGCGCGCTGTTCGGCAGTGGCTCAGCGGTCTGGAGCCTGGTTGGCCAATTGACACAGCCCTTGTTCAACCCCGGACTGCCGGCGGAAAAGCGGGCCGCGCTGGCCGCATTCGATGCGGCTGCTGCGAATTACCGAAACGTCGTCCTGGAATCACTGCGCAATGTGGCCGACCTACTGAGCGCCTTGGACAATGACACTCAGAGATTGGCTGCACTGACTGCTGCCCATGGGGCCTCCAAAAAGTCTCTGTCTTCAATGGAGCGCCGTTACGCACTGGGCGCGGTCAGCTATCTTGAACAGCTCATTGCGCAACAGCAGTCGCAACAGACACGAATCAACCTGATTGAGGCGCAGACTCAGCACCTTGTCGATAGTGCTGCATTCTATCAGGCAATGGGCGGTGGAGGTCTAAACAACAGTGAGACTATTGCAAAACAATAGCCGATAAACTCCCCGCAGGAAGAGTGGCCGCTCATTCAGCCGCCTCCAGCCTGTAATTCCTCGCCTTCAAAGAAATGCAAGACAGAACAGTTGACGCTCATTCGATTCCCAGACCCGAAGAGAATTGGACCTGGCAGCGTGCAGGCTTTGCTTATCCTTTTGCAGGATAAGTATCATTTCCGAGGGCTGCCCTTGTTCCCGATCCTCACGTCTCCTTGTTCAACATATCATACAAACCAAATTGGTTCGGTGACTTATGTCAGAATAATGTGGACATAAGCTGTAACGGACGTGGCGGGCAAGGAATTACTGTTTGGGGGTTAGAGGAAGAGACATCTAAGAGACGTATTGACGAATACATACGAAACATATATACCTAAAACTACTTAATTTGGTGAATTTTAACTGAACTTAAAGACTCTTTTATAGATGTCCGGAATCAGCTTCATGCATGTTCGGCAACCATGAGTAAACAGATATAGATTTTTTTCAATCCCCGCAGTGAGAACAAAGGGGAAAAACAAATTCCTATCTCCTCACCGGGAGGGGCGAAAGATGACGGATCATTTGGTGGAGTATGGCGGCAAAATTCTTAACGGCGGTTTTTCGGCCAAGCTGTGTCGGCGACTTACAGAGTGTATAACTGCACTAGAAGCCTTGGACAAAATATCCTCGCCCATCATTCCTTACATCGCCGCCTGGTGCGGGGATGGAAAAATTATTTGGTATGAATATGTCGGGAAGCGGTTTTTGACCCTTCTTAATTGTCAACGGTCGGAAATTGCCGAAGTCTTTCAGCAGAGCATTGTCGATCGTCGATTGTATCGCTATGCAGACCGGGAAACCAAGGTTGAAGAGGAGATTGTCACCAGAGCCGAGCTGCGGGGCGATCAAAGCGATCTGCGCGAGAAAGTGAAAAGAGAGGGTGTGGTTGAATTTATTTACCAATTAGCCCTGCCCGGGGAGAAGACGATCTGGCTGAAGGACCAGGCCATGATCGAAGTATTTGCCGACGACGAGATCTGTCTCTCCATTGGCTGCCTGACCGAGGTCACCAAGGAGATGGAACAGAAGGATTTACTGGAAAAAATCGGCTATTTCGACGAACTCACCAAGTTGCCGAAGCGGGCCATTATGCAACGCATTATTGAGATCAACATCGGCAACCTCCACCGGGGCCACATCAATGACTTTGTTTTTATGATGCTGGACCTCGATCATTTTAAAACAGTAAACGACACCCATGGCCATCAGGCGGGAGATCAGGTGCTGGTGAGTTTGGCAGAAGTAATGCGCTCCATCAAACGGCAGGAAGATGAGATTGGCCGCTATGGGGGGGAGGAATTTTATGGTTTCTCCAGCGGTGATTTAAAAAATGGGTTACAATTTGCCGAGCGCTTACGGCTGGCGGTAGAAGCCACCGATTTCGTTTACAACCAGCAGCGGATTCCAGTAACGGTCTCCATCGGCTTAGTGGCGGCCAGTCAGTTGGTGAGGATCGGTAAAATTACAGTGGAGGAGTTGATCCGGGTAGCGGATCAGCGGTTGTATGTGGCCAAGCAAGGCGGGCGGAACAGGGTGGTCGGCGAAGATCCGCAGTAACTATTCAGGTGTAGTTATTCAGATTTAATCTGACATAATTGGAGAAAAAGATCAGAGCGAATATAGTATCTTGGTCTATCTCGTATAATCAGGAAAAAGGTTAAGTTTCAGTTTCCCTGTCGATCATTAACCTTGCCATTGGTTTCCTTCTGAAAAGTATTTTTCACAATTAATGCAAAAGGGTGTTTCTACTTGTAGACAAAAGCTCAATACTGTGTTTTTATGAATGATGGTTCATTGATTGATAGATGAACGGCTTTCAGGAATAATCTAAAATTTCAGTTCCCCTGCCGATCATAAACCTTGTCAGTGGTTTTCTCTTAAAAGATTTCACTAAATCATTAGTAAGTATATTTCAACTGTGATTTAATAATCATCTACTCATTGTTAGATCGGCAGCAGGATTCAAGGGTCATCCTTCATTTACAATAGGATTGACTGATATGAGCAAGTATTTTTTTTTAAGTCAAAGTATGAAGGGGAATCATGAATAGAATATTTACAATTTTAACGCTAATAACGATGGTACTGTTTTCCGTTTCTGCGATTGCCGCCGATAGTGTTGTGGTGATACCGCTTAGTGGTAAGAAATCTGTCGGCGATGCAATAGCAGCGGACGTGATAGAAGGCAAGACGTTTTCCAACAAAGATGCTGTGAATATACCCGGCACCATGGTCAACAACGGGGCTGTATCATTTACCCCCGATACCACCGACCAGACTGTACCTGAAGGCTATCATGACGGCACCGGTACGGTGACGGGTGATGCGAACCTCGTCTCCGCCAATATCAAGAAAGGGATAAGTCTTTTTGGTGTTTCGGGCAATGATAATGTCGTAGATACCTCGGATGCAACGGCAGTGGCAGCAAGTTTACTTAAAGACGAACGTGCATATGTAAAAGGGCAGCCGGTGGTGGGAACCACTGGTCTGTTTTGGGGCTGTTCACCTGGGAGTTCGGAATGGTCCATTCAGGTTTGCTTACAGCGATGTGTCGAATTGTATACGGATATCTCAGACAAAGATAAATGTGACAATTTATGTTATCACATAGCCGCTTATATAATTAGTGCCTCAACACCATTAGCGCCAGTTCCTATTTGCGGTGGCCCAATTGATTGATTTAGATCGGCACTTTGCACTTTCTGGGCGTGGAATTCAGGTTCTGATACCGAGGTCAGTGATAGGTTTTATACACACTGCATAATCATTTAACCCAACGTCCACCCATCGCATCCACTTCAAAATGTATTGCCCGATGCCAACAGCATCAGCACCTTGCTCATAAAGCCGGGCAATACGTTCTTTCATGTTTCTTAGAGTTTTTTCTGCAACACTTAAAATCCCAGGTTCAAAAGAGAGTAGCCCAGGAAATCAAACCCTCGCTCAACCCAGACGATGAAAGTTTTATCCGGATGCTGTTCAACCTGCAGCTCTGCCAGAATTTCATTCACCACTTTCACCGCTTTTCTGATCTTCGATCGGGTAGAGGCAATCAAAATCCAGTCATCCATGAAACGGACATAAAAGAGGCCGGTACTTTCCATCGCATCATCAAGGGGCTTGAGATACAGGGCGCCCATCAGAGGAGACAGGGGACACCCCAGCGATATCCCGCAAGGCACATCCCGATACAGGCCGCCAAAACAGCCCCCCCGCTTCAGATACTGCCACAGCAACCTCAACACACATTTGTCGGAGATATATCAGTCAGCTGATCAAAAATCACCATATGATTGACCTCCCCCTGTTTATTGTACCAGTTCAAGGTTAGTGATTTCGGTTTGTTATTTTCGGAAGAACTCTGTTGAAAATTCTTCCGGTGTCATATCGTTTAAAGAACTGTGAGGCCGATTCGTATTATAATCTTGGCGCCACGATTCAATGATCTGCTGTGCATTGTGTAAGTTAACAAAAATATGTTCATTGAGACAATGAATCCCGAAGTCTGCCATTAAAACTCTCAATAAAAGCATTCTGAACCGGTTTCCCCGGCGCAATAAATCTGAGCCCGACTTTGTTCTCAACTGACCAGAGGTCAAGGGCCTTACTGATAAATTCCTGACCATTATTAAGCCGATTCAGTGTAGAACAGATCATAGGGATATTAAAACAGGCCCAGACTGGGATGAAGATTGTTGATTTGTGCCGGACATCAGTGATGTGACCTTTTATAAATGGCGGAGCAAGTACGGCGGGCTGGAAGTTTCTGGAGCAAAACGTTTGTGAGCTCTTGAGGCAGAAAACAGGAAACTCAAACAACTGCTTGCCGATACGATGCTGGAAAACCATGCAATAAAGGACGTGCTTTCAAAAAAGTTTTAATGCCTGCCGATCGACGAAGCATGATTGTCTCGTTGTGAGAAGATCATCAATTCAGTGAGCGACAGGCGTGCATTATAGTTGGACTATGTCGGAGCAGTTACCGCTATGAGGCCAAGCCAAAGAACGATATTGTCATCAGGGGAAGGCACAATGCACCAAACCAACAAAGCTTTTGAAAGATACTTCAGAATTGGGGCTGACGACATTCGTGAGATCTATCAACAATCTTCAGGCAATAATGAAAAGAAGACTTTGAAACTAAACAAGACAAGATCAAAGATGAAAAAGTAAATCTGCAGCCTTCGGATATTTTGTTCCAGTGGGGTATCCATTTCGCTCTCGTAGTTATATAATAGAGTTATGGACGATCCGACTTATCCGAAGCACCCTGTAGGCGGTGTTGATTATCCGCGAACGATGCAGGAGTTTGACGAATGGTTTTCGAATGAAACCGCCTGTGTTGCGTATTTGTTGCGGTTGCGTTGGCCAAGAGGATTTGTTTGCCCTTCCTGTGGTGTTGCTAAAGGATGGTTGACAGCTCGGCAACAAATTCGTTGCGCTGGATGCCAACGACAAATTTCGATTACAGCCGTTACGATATTTGAAGGCACTCGTAAACCATTGCGAATATGGTTTCTGGCAGTGTGGTATGTAACGAATCAAAAATTTGGAGGCAATGCCCTGGGGCTTCAGCGAATTCTCGGGCTTGGAAGTTACCAAACGGCTTGGAGTTGGCTGCACAAACTGCGTCGAGCGATGATCAGTCCCGAGCGAGATTTGTTGCATGGGCATGTTGAAGTTGATGAGACCTACGTCGGCGGTGCTGAAGAAGGGTTGCATGGTCGACAGATAGAAAAAAAGGCTATTGTCGTGGCGGCTGTAGAGGTTTATGAACCGAAAAGCTTTGGCCGTATACGTTTGCAACAGGTTTCAGATGTTAGTGGAGACAGTCTGATTGGGTTTATTCGGCAAGTCGTATTGCCGGTTCGGTTATTTTGACCGATGGATGGAAGGGGTATGAGCACGGTAAATTTATGCTAACCCTACATGCATTGAAGGGCTGTGATTCTTTCCGGTAATATTCAGGCAGCCAAGAACAGAGCCCACGTTAAATGACAGCTTACGCATTGCCTGGGCAACATTCCGT
>Ga0180732_1002141_pt1 | contig 10914 bp, 12 predicted proteins | sample KR11_01MetaG_FD_148674 | JGI IMG/M metagenome (GOLD analysis project Ga0180732, IMG submission 148674) | Groundwater microbial communities from the Olkiluoto Island deep subsurface site, Finland - KR11_0.1 MetaG | ecosystem: Environmental > Aquatic > Deep subsurface > Groundwater | place...
AGCGGCAAGGCGAGCGTGGAGCTGCGAACGCTGCACGATGCGGCGCCGCCGCTGGAGATCGAGACACCGGAGGGCGACGTGCTGAAGCCGCGCTGGATCAATCGCGGCCCCGGCGTCTTCACGGCCGAGACGCCGATTGACCAGCTGGGCATCTACCGGGCCCGGTCGGGCGGACTGGAAGCCATTGCGCTGAACGGGCCGGCCAATCCGAAGGAGTATGCCGACCTGACCTCGACCCCGGACCTGCTCGCGCCTGTGGCGCGGGCGACCGGCGGCGGCGTGTTACGCCTGAATGATGCGGGTACGGACCTTCCGGAAATCCGCCGCATCGGCAACCAGCGCGCCGCCTCCGGCAACGGGTGGATCGGCCTGCGCGAACGCAATGCCTACGCCGTGCGCTCGTCAACCAGCCAGCCGCTGCTGCCCGGCATATTGGCGGCGGCCGCGCTGATCCTGATGCTGCTGCTCGCCTGGCGGCGCGAGGGGCGCTGAGGCGCCAGCCCCCGCGATACAGCCATCAGCTGGCGCAAATGAAACGCCCGGGGCTCTATTCGCCCAGCACCTCGACCGGATCGACCAGCTCGACATCGCTGAGCTCGCCCAGATAGGCCTCATAGTGAACCTTGTGCGACGCGCCGACGACGTTGAGGACGCGGGCGCCCGGATGGTTGCCCATGGCCGCACGAATGTTCGACACCATCCGCAGATTGCGCGTCTCGTACCAGGCCACATAATGCCGGCCGTGGAATTCCGGGCCGCCGAGCCTGAGAGCGCAGTGGAAGTCGTTCTCCACATACGCGCGGGCGGTGGCAGGGGCGTTCAGCAAGCGGTAATAGGCGAGCAGGTCCTCGCCGGTTGTCATTGTCTTCTCGAGCGCATCGACCGCGACGGTGGCCGGATCGTTCTCGGCGTTGGCCTCCTGCCACATGGCCTGGATCGCGGGCCCGAACCCCTCGCCGGTGCCGGCATAGATACTGTCCGAGGTGTGATCGTCCACCGCGTAGACGCGCTGCAAGCCCAGACGCGCGGCGAGCACGGCGGCAATGTCGTAGCTTTCGTTGGACACCTTCCGTGTACGGTTTAGAACACCGAGCATCCAGTCATCCACGCCGTCGCCCAGGGTGCGTTCGGCTTCGGGGAGCTGAAGCCACTGGACCATGGCCGACGCGCGGTCGCCGCTGGCCACGAACAGCGCCGCGAGACGCCGGCGCTGGCCGGCGGACGGCGCATCCGGCCATTCAGCCAGCATCTGTTCGGCCTCGGCGCGGGCTGACGGCTGGTCAAGCCCGATCGAGGCGGCGGCCTGCGTCAGATCCAGGCAATAGTCATTGAACGTCGAGCCATAAATGGCCGGGTTGAGGCGCAGGAGCTCGCACTGTTCGCCGTTGAGCCCCTCATGGGTGATGATCGACGGATTGAATGCCGCCAGACGGTCCAGCAGGGGTTCGAGCATGGCCCGGTCAAAGGTTTCGCCGAAGCCCGAGAGGTGGCTGCTGGCGAGAACGAACACCCGGGTCGGCGGGCCGGCAAGATCGCTGCGCCATTCGCTCGGCGAGAAAGCGGGCCCGTAGGCAACAGTGACCGGCGCGGTGGGTGGCGGCGTTGTGCAATGGGGGAGCGCGAGCATGCAAAGCCCGGCGAGAATGGGACGAACCATGAAGATCAGCTCCGCAGTGTTTTGAAGTGTGGAAGGCGCTGGAGACGGGCGCGCTCCGGTTGGGCGAGCGGCGGTTCAAGACGCCGCCAGCGGATGTGTCAAGCCGATGTCACGCGGCCTTCGAGCAGGCTCGCGTCGCCGGCCAGGTCGCGCACCATGACGCGGGATTGATCCTGCGGGCCGGGAAAGGTCAGCTTGTTCTTCGGCGTGACCGTGAAGCCGGCCTTGCCGAACAGGCTGTGGGCACCGATCAGGACCGCCGCCGGCCAGCCGGCCTGCTTGCCCGCCTCGAGCGCGGCTTCGGTGATGCGCAGGCTGAGGAAGTTTCCGCGATAGGCCGGATCGACAGCGACGGGGCCGTAGAACAGCGCCGGCCGGCGCCCCTCCCCCACCACCAGCGGCCAGACACGGCAGACGCCGACGACCTTGCCCTCGTCCACGGCCACCCGGTTGATCTCCGGCAGCGAGGCCGAGTTCTCGCGCAGACGCTCTGCCGTTTTCGCAAAGTGTCCGGGGCCGAAGGTGCGGTCGAAGAGGTCTTCGATCGCTTCGGCATGCAGCGCGGGGGTCTCGGGAACAATCTCGATCATGGCGCGCGCCTCTAGGGCGCATTCGGCGCGCCTGCAAGGACCCGCATTGGCCGGAGTGCGCGTCAGGCGGTGAAAACCGCGTCCGGGTTGGCCAGCAGGGCGTAGGCGACGTGCTGCTTCAGCCTTTCGGTGACCGCTGCCGGTTCACCCTGAAGCCGGTCGGGATGGATCGCCTCGCCGAAGGTCATCCGGATCTTCGAGCCGCGCTTGTTGAGCAGTTCGTGGAACAGGGTGATGTCGCGCAGTTCGTCCGAGAGATCGCAGAACAGATAGTAGAGCGCCGAATTGCGGGCATCGAGATTGAGCGGCACAACCGGCGCCGCCTGCTTGCGGGCAAGCCCCACGACCGTCGGGAACCACTCCTTCTCTTCCATCTGCCCGTCTACCTTCCGGGCCAGCCGGCCGGACGGGAAGATCACCACGCATTTTTCCTGCGCGAAGGCCTCTGCCGCGCGTTTCAAGGTCTCGCGGGCCTTGGCGGGCGAGCGTTTGGCGACCACCCACTCGACCGGAATGATGACATCCTCGAATCGCGGATTGACCCGGACGGCATCTGCGTTCGCAAAGAAGACGATGTCCTCGCGCTTTTTCTTGAGCAGGTCCCAGACGGCCACCCCGTCGGCAAGGCCGGTCGGGTGATTCGCCGCCACGATGCAGCGACCCGTTTCGGGCAGCCGGTCGAGGCCCGCGACCGTCATGTCGAAGGAAAGCTGGCGGGAGAGCCGGTCAAACGATTCGCGGCCCGTGAGCTGGACCAGTTCGTCCGCCATGGCGCGGGCCTTGCCATAGCCGAGGATCGAATAGAGCAGCGGCCGCGCCACGGGCCAGGCGGGGCTGCCCCTCAGTTTCGGGCACCGCTCTTCGATCAGGACATCGACAATATGGGCATCGCTCTGCTCTTCGGCGGGCAGGAACGCGTCCAGCGAGCGCGGTTTGGCCGCCGGGATGACGGTTTCGTCTGACATTGCTGGCCTCGCCTGCCTCCCAGGTTCCCGTCAAACGGGTTTTCGCGAGCATAGGCTGGCGCCCGGCGGCTGCAAAGGGACAGGTGCATTTGCACGCGCCCCCCAAAAAAGTTGGATTCAGGGCCATTTTAAAGACTTCGGAAAGTTTCGATTTACCAAGGCGCAAGACGCGCGTGGCAAAGTGAACCCATCAAAGGCCTCCGCTTAACGCTTCGGGCCTTCAGCCAGTTCCTAGACGGGGTAGATGTAGATGAAAGTTCTGTGGGTTGAGGATCATGAGCCGGTGCGCGACATGCTGGCGATTGCTGCCGACAAGGCAGCGCGCGCGCGCGTGCAGGTTGACCTCGTGATGGCGCCGACCCTGATGGCCGCTGAAATGCGCCTGCGGCTGGAGCGTTTCGACCTCGTGGTGCTCGATCTCGGCCTGCCCGACAGCATGGACCCGGACATGACGATCGCCCGCGTCGCCAACATGGGCAAATACCGGATCGCGGTCGTCTCCTCGATGGAAAGCCGCGACCAGGCGGTCGCATCGGCCGTCCGCTGCGGCGCCAACATCCATCCGCAGGCCGTGTTCAAGGCCAACCTGCCCTTCAACCGGTTCATCCAGCGCCCGGAATCGTTCGAAGACTTCTTCATGGAACTGATGCCGGCTGCCGGCGCCCCGGCCATCACCAACCGTCCGGCGCGCGCAGCCTGACCGCGGCGCTTGCCGCCACCTGCTTCGGATTGCTAAGCCGCCCGGGAGACTGCTTCCGGGCGGCTTGTCGTTGCGGCCCTTAAACCCCACAAGGTATCAAGATGGACAGCCTTCTCGCTTCGCCCGTGACCCTGGGCCTCCTGGTTCTGAACGTTGCGGCCAGTCTGATCGCGTTCTCCAACCCGGCTTTCATGCAGCAGAACATCCTGTGGGTCGGCCCGATGCGCAAGCAGGGCGAATGGTACCGGGCGCTCAGCTCCGGCTTCCTGCACGTCAACGGCCCGCACCTGATGCTGAACATGTACGGCCTCTGGCTGTTCGGCCCGATCTGCGAATACGTGTTGGGCGGGGTCGGCTTTGCGATCGTCTACCTTGCCTCGCTGCTCGGCGGCAGTGCCTGGGCCTACCTGCACAATCAGAACTCACCGGAATACCGCGCGGCGGGCGCGTCCGGCGCCCTGTCCGGCATGATCCTCGCTTTCTGCCTGTTCCAGCCGTTCGCCGTCCTGCTGGCCTTCTTCGTGATCCCCATGTGGGGGATCGTGTTCGGCGTCCTCTACATCGCGCTCAGCTATGTCTTCGCGATGCGCGCCGACCGGATCATCGGCCATGAGGCGCATCTCGGCGGGGCGGTGGTCGGTGTCATCGCCACGCTGCTCGTGCGGCCCGAGACCTGGAGCGACTTCACGGCGCAGCTTGCCGACAAGATTGCGACCTACGCCGGTTGAGCATGTGATGGGCAGTGTGCGGGCACGGTATGACGAGCGGGTGGCTGGCGGCGGGCTGACCGGCGACGCGGCGCAGGCCGCGGCCGCCGACCGGCTGGACGCGCTGGCCGCCGCCCTCGCCGTCCCCCGGAAACGCAGCCTGTTCGGCAAGCCGCCGGAGCCCGTGCGCGGCCTCTATCTCTGGGGCGGCGTCGGGCGCGGCAAGTCCATGTTGATGGACCTGTTCTTTGCCGAGGCGAAAACGGCGCCGAAACGGCGGGTGCATTTCCATGAGTTCATGGCCGAAGTGCACGAGCGGCTCGATATCTGGCGCAAGATGGGCGAAGCGGATCGCAAACGGTCGCCCTGGCGCGTGAACGGCGCCGGCGATGACCCGATTGCGCCGGTGGCGAAACAGGTGGCGAGCGAGGCGCGTCTCCTGTGCTTCGACGAGTTCCAGGTGACGCAGATTGCCGATGCGATGATCCTCGCGCGCCTGTTCGACGCCGTGTTCGCGTACGGCGTGACCGTCGTGGCCACTTCGAACCGCAAGCCGGATGATCTGTACAAGGACGGTATCAACCGCGCCCTGTTCCTGCCCTTCATTGTGCACCTGAAGCAGCGCTGCGATGTGGCCGAACTGGCGTCTGCCCGGGACTACCGGCTGGACCGGCTGGTCGAGGCGCCCGTCTGGTATGCGCCGCTTGGTGCGGGCAGCCACACGGCGCTGGACCTGGCGTGGACCCGCCTGACGCTGGGCGCCGAACCGCAGCACTGCGTGCTGACCGTGAAGGGCCGCAAGCTGGAGGTCGCCCGCGAAGCGGCCGGGGTCGCGCGCTTCACCTTCGAGGAATTGTGCGCCCGCCGGGTCGCTCGACTATCTGACGCTTGCGGCGACCTTCCATACCGTGATCCTGGAGGGCATTCCCCTGCTCACCCCGGACCGGCGCAATGAGGCGGCCCGTTTCGTGGCCCTGATCGACGCGCTCTACGAAGCGCGGGTGAAGCTGGTGGCGAGCGCGGCCGCCGAGCCCGACCGGCTCTACCCGGACGGCGACGGCGCCTTCGAGTTCCAGCGCACCGCAAGCCGCCTTCACGAAATGCGCTCGGCCACCTATATGGCAGAAGAGCGCCGCAGCGTGGAAAGCTGAGGGCGCAGCGCGGACATCCGGAAACACATTTCCGGTTTCCCCTTTGTAATGCCCTCTTCCCGAACTTCGCCGCAATTCCTATTTATGCAAAAGCGCGATGAATGAATTGCGCTGACCCGGCGGCGACGTTGCTGCCATGCAGGATTAAGGTGCCGGGGAAGTTCCAGCAGGAAGAGGTGGGCCGCCGCGAACGGGACCCGCCCTGAACAGGAGGACGAGACATGGCGAATACGCCAACCAAAGCAGGCTCGATTGCGCTCAGTCCGGAACAGGGACTCAGCCGGTATCTCAGCGAGATCCGCAAGTTCCCGATGCTTGAGAAGAACGAGGAATTCATGCTTGCGCGCCAATGGCGCGACCAGGAAGATACCGAGGCCGCCGAACGGATGGTCACCTCGCACCTGCGCCTCGTGGCGAAGATTGCGATGGGTTATCGCGGCTATGGCCTGCCGATGGCGGAAGTGATCTCCGAGGGCAATGTCGGCCTGATGCAAGCGGTGAAGAAATTCGACCCCGAGAAGGGTTTCCGCCTCGCGACCTATGCGATGTGGTGGATCCGCGCCGCCATTCAGGAATACATCCTGCGCAGCTGGAGCCTCGTGAAACTCGGCACCACCGCCGCGCAGAAGAAGCTGTTCTTCAATCTGCGCCGCCTGAAGGGTGAGATGAAAGCGCTGGACGAGGGCGACCTGCGCCCCGAACAGGCCCAACTCATCGCCGAGAAGCTGAACGTCACCGAAGCCGAAGTCTACTCGATGAACGGGCGGATGTCGGGCTCCGACGCCTCGCTCAACGTGCCGATGGGCCAGGACGGCGACATGGAGTGGCAGGACTGGCTGGCCGACGACGAACCCGGCACGGCAGAGACCTTCGCCAATCGCCAGGAACTCGACTCGCGGATGGAACTGCTGACCCGTGCGATGGAGGACCTGTCCGAGCGCGAGCGCCACATCCTGACCGAGCGCCGCCTCATCGACGAGCCGAAGACGCTGGAAGAGCTTTCCGACCAGTACAATGTCAGCCGCGAACGCATCCGCCAGATCGAGGTGCGCGCCTTCGAGAAGCTGCAGAAGGCGATGAAACGCATGGCCAAGGAACAAGGCCTGCCGGTTGGCGACTGAGCCTCGCCGTCAGTTCGGTTCTTGAATTTCCGGGGGCGGTTCTTCAGCGGAACCGCCCTCTTCACTTGTGCGCCGGTCAAGTTCTTCGGCTTTTTCCAGCAGGACCGTCTGGTCGGTAAAACCCGCATTGAAGAACTGGAGTTTCCAGGCCTCATCCTCGCGCACCCAGCGCACTTCAATTACCACCGGCGATCGCTCTGCCGTTGCGGTCATCGAACAATTTCCGAACGTCCCGGATTGAACCGGATCGGTGTTCGCGGCGCTGACGACTTGGCAAACAGCATCGGAAAAACCCGAAACGCGACCGAACTGCTTTATGTACCGGTTGGTCGTATCGACGGCTTCCTGCGTCACGCCAGCGCGTCTGGCATAAACCGGATCGTCCGCCGAAGGCAGCCCGTCCTTCATGGCGCTGCGGACAAGGTCTTCGGTCGCCTCGGCGCGGGCGCTCACGGCTGCAAACAGGTCCATGCCGCCCTTGATGCAGGTGCCGAGCAGAACTGCGATGAGGAGCAGGATTCCGGCGATCCACCATTTCCGGTGCGACTTGCGTTGTGGCGCAGCCTGCGCATATGCCGGTGTGTCATTCATAGCGCTCTCCCCGCTCCCCGAACATAAAGAAGACGACCGGTTGAAGATTGCAACCCCGATTTCAGGTGCAGATGACCCCCGCGTCACCGCCTACGCAGCAATCCGCGAGCGCGACCTGACCAGCGGTCACGGCGCGCGCTTCATCGTGGAGGGCAAGGTGACGCTGGAGACTTTGCTCACGCGCGGGCGGTTCGAGGTCGAGAGCCTGTTCCTGTGCGAGACGCGGCTGGCGCCGCTGGCGGACTTGCTCGCGAAAGTGCCGGCCGGCGTGCCGGTCTATGTCGCGCCGCAAGGCGTGATGGACGAAGTCGCCGGCTTTCCGATGCACCGGGGTGTTCTTGCCTGCGGGCGCAAAGGCGCGCCGCTCAGGCCGGCGGATGTTCTGTCTGCGGAGGGTCCTTCCACCGCCCTGCTGCTCTCGGGCCTCTCCAACCATGACAATGTCGGCGCCTGTTTCCGCAACGCGGCCGCGTTCGGCGCGGGCGCGGTCCTGCTGGACGCGGAGTCCTGCGATCCGCTGTATCGCAAGGCGATCCGCGTTTCCTCTGGAACAACGCTCTGGCTGCCCTTTGCGCAGAGCGGCAGCGGCGGCGGGCTGATCGAAGCCGCCGAGGCCTCCGGGCACGAGGTCTGGGCGCTGACCCCGCGCGCGGATGCCGCGCCCCTGCCCTCACTCAAGGTTCCGGAACGTTTGGCCCTGCTGCTCGGCGCCGAAGGCCCCGGCTTGCCGGCCGGACTGATCGCCCGCGCGCGGCCTGTCCGGATCCCCATGACGGACGGCTTCGACAGCGTGAACGTGGCGACCGCTGCCGCCCTCGCCCTGTCGCACGTCTTCAACGCGCGAGGCTGACCCGGAAAAGAAAACGCCCTCTCCGTGAGGAGAGGGCGGCCGGGTATGTGCGGTGTGATGCCCCCGGGAAACTGGTTCTAGAACACCCGCGGGCGTTCGTTGCGCTCGACGTGAAGGCCGCACTCGGTCTTGTCCTGACCGGCCCAGCGGCCCGCGCGCGGATTGTCCGGATCGTCGGCGGGCTGGGTGCACGGCCAACAACCGATCGACGGGTATCCCTGCGCCACAAGCGGATGGCGCGGGAGGCCCCGCTGCTCCATGAACAGGTCGACATCGTCCTGGTTCCAGCCCGCGAGCGGGTTCACCTTGTAGCGGCCAGCGGCAAACTCGAACACCGGCAGGCTCATCCGGGCACCGCCATGGAACCGTTTGCGGCCCGTGATCCAGGCCGAGAAACCTTCCAGGGCCGGCTCCAGCGGGCGAACCTTGCGCAAGTCGCAGCAGGCATCCGGATTGGAATTCCACAGCGTGTTCTTCGGATCGTCGAGCCGGCGCTCGCCTTCATTCGGCGCCAGCGTGCGCACGCCGGTCAGGCCGAGCCGGTCGATGATCTCGTCGCGGTAGTCCAGCGTCTGGGGAAAATGCATCCCGGTATCGATGAACTGGATCGGCAGCGACGGATCAACATCCGCGATCAGCGCCAGCATCACCGCGCTTTCGGCGCCGAAGCTCGACACATAGGTGAGGTCCCCGGCCCATTCGCGCACGATGGCCGCACGCAGGATCGTCTGGGCCGACGCATGACGCAGCTCGCCGTTGAGGCGGGCCAACCGAACGGACGGGTCCGCCTGCGGGCTTTCGATCAGGCTGTCGAAGGGCATAGGCCTCAGGCTCCGTGTCGCTTTCGGAACACCGCTGCCGGACCGGACGCTGCAGGCTGGTAGGCCTCAGTGAATTCGGCGAGCGCTTCCAGCACCTGAGATAGTCCTGCGCGGCGCGTCTCGTAAGCGTCGATGCCTGAACGGTGCATGTAGAATATCTGATCGCGCAGGACGTGGCCGACCGCGCGCAGCTCCCCGGCATATCCGAAACGGCGGCGCAGCAGCTGTGCCTGACTGTAGCCGCGCCCGTCCGTGTAGCGCGGAAAGTCGATCTCGATAAGGCTGAGCTCGGGCAGATAAGACTCCAGCGCCGCCGGATCGTCCTCCGGGCCGAGGCGTACGCCGTCCGGCAACGGACCGTTCTCCTGCCCTTGCTTCAAGGCGAGGAACCGGCCGAGCGAGACCGAAACCTTGCCGGCATCAGGCAGGACCGCGCCGTCCGGCACGAAGCTCCAGTCATTCGCGATCTCGGCGCCGTCTTTAACCAGCGGCATAGAGCGCCTCCTGGAAGGGCTGGTGGCCAAGGCGTTCCAGCGTGTCGATGAATTTTTCGGCCGGCGAGGTGCGCCGGGCGCGGTAGAACTCGACCACGCGGTGGATGGCGCCGGGCACGTCATCGGCTTTCAGGCCGGGCCCGACGATTTCACCCAGCGCGGCTTTCTCATCGGCGCGGCCGCCCAGGAGGATCTGGTAGAACTCCTCCCCCTTCCGGTCCACGCCAAGGATGCCGATATGGCCGACATGATGGTGCCCGCAGGCATTGATGCAGCCCGACACGTTGATGTGCAGCTTGCCGATGTCTTCCTCATAAGCGGGATCCGCGAAGAGTTTCTGGACCTCGAGCGCCACCGGGATCGATCGGGCATTGGCGAGGTTGCAGAAATCGAGCCCCGGGCAGACGATCATGTCGGTGATCCGGCTCTCGTTGGCAGCGCCGAGACCGGCGGCGTCCAGCGCGGCATGGACAGCCGGCAGGTCGTCGAGCGCAATATGCGGCAGGATCAGGTTCTGCGCATGGCTGACACGGATATCTCCGTACCCGTATTTTTCGGCAAGATCAGCCACGACCTCCATCTGCGTGTCCGTCGCATCACCCGGTGCCACGCCGAGCGGCTTCAGGCTGACCGTGACCGACGCATAGCCGGGTGTCTTGTGGGGATGGAGGTTCACCCGTGCCCAGCGCGCGAAGACCGGATCGGCAGCCTTGGCCGCCTCGAACCGGTTCGAGACCTCCGGCTTCGCGCCCAGCGGCGGCGGCGCGAAATAAGCATGGATCCGCGCGATTTCTTCCGCCGGCAGGTCGATCTTCTCGTCCGGGCGCTGGGCCGCAAATTCTTCCTCGACCTGGCGGATGTATTCAGCCTCGCCAAGTTCCGAAACGAGGATCTTGATGCGCGCCTTGTATTTGTTGTCGCGCCGGCCGTAGCGGTTGTACACCCGCATGATCGCCTCGAGATAATCGAGAATGCGGGCCTCCGGCACGAACGGGTTTACCAGCGCCGCGATGTGCGGTGTGCGCCCCTGCCCGCCGCCGACATGCACTTCGAAGCCGGTTTCGCCGCCCTGCCTGCGGATATGCAGGCCGACATCGTGCACGCGGATAGCGGCGCGGTCATGCTCGGCCGCCGTCACGGCAATCTTGAACTTGCGCGGCAGGAAGGCGAATTCCGGATGGAACGTGCTCCATTGCCGGATGATCTCGCACCAGGCGCGCGGGTCGAGCACTTCGTCTTGCGCGGCGCCGGCATAATGATCCGTGGT
>Ga0180732_1002142_pt1 | contig 10912 bp, 13 predicted proteins | sample KR11_01MetaG_FD_148674 | JGI IMG/M metagenome (GOLD analysis project Ga0180732, IMG submission 148674) | Groundwater microbial communities from the Olkiluoto Island deep subsurface site, Finland - KR11_0.1 MetaG | ecosystem: Environmental > Aquatic > Deep subsurface > Groundwater | place...
GCCGGTGGCCTGCTGCTGACCATCCTTGGCGCGCGGCTGCTGGTCTCCAGCGCCATCGAGATCGCCACACAATTCCACGTTTCACAGACCATCATCGGCCTCACCATCGTTGCCGTCGGCACCTCGCTGCCCGAACTCGTCACCTCTGTCATGGCGGCCCTGCGCAAGCATGGCGACATCGCCTTCGGCAACATCGTCGGCTCCAACATCTACAACGTGCTCGGCATTCTCGGCGTCACCGCCATGGTGAAGCCCATCGATGTGCCGGCCGAGATCGCGGATTTCGACGTCTGGGTCATGCTGGCCGCCACCGTCCTGCTGTTCATCGTAGCCTTGTCGCGCTGGAAGATCACCCGGCTCGAAGGTGGGACGATGCTGGCCGGCTACGTCGCCTATGTCGGCTGGCTGGGCCTGAACGCCGGCGTCTGACGGCGGACCTGAACCGCCAGCGCCCGGGCGTATCTTACGGTTCGATCCGATCCTGCCGGAACCTTCGGGCACGGAACGACTCTTCCGAACGCTGGGGCATATAGGCGGCAAGATCCCGCCGGGTCGTCGCCGTCGCGCAAACGTCAACCGGAATGTCGGCTGTACCCCAACGGTTCTGCAGCACGCCCGTGGTCAGGTTGTCGCCCACCTGCTGGATCCCGCCGTCGAGATTCCGGCCCGCCTGGATGAGGCAGGCTTCATTGCCCGAGCCGGCCTGAAGGATGGCGCCGGTATTGTTGTGTCCGAGCTGGACGAGACCTGCCGTGTTCCCGGCGCCGGTCTGGGCGATGCCCGCGGCGTTGCCGCGTCCTTGCTGGACCGTGACGGCAGCGTTGGCGGCGCGTTGCGCGCCGCTGCGAAGACGTCCCTGATCTGCTGCGGCGGTGCCGGCGGCTGAAACGGCCATCAGCAGGACGGCGCCAAGATACAGAATGCGGTGGGTCATGGTGGAGTTCCTTTCAGGCGCTGCGTTCAAGGTGGCAGAGCTCGCCGGCCGCATCGCGGAGCGTCAGCGTGGCACGGTAATGGCCCTGCGGGAGTTCGGCGGACCCGACCGTGGCGGCTTCGCCCGCTGCCAGATCGAGCGGACCGGCTTGCGTGACGTCGGACGCGCCGCCAGCACCCCGGGCCGAGATGACGAATTCATAGTCGCCGTGCACCGCCTCGCCGGCCTGTGCGACGGCTTCGATCCGCACGCCCTGCGGCGTGGGCGTTTCGCGGATGTCGCAGGCGGCGATGTCCGCAAAGCCCGGTGCAGTGGCAGGCAACAACTCCGCATACACATCATTGCGCGGCTGGGCGGCGCAGGCTGCAACCAGTCCAAGTGCCGCGAGGGTCAGTCGTTTCATCATGTCCGTTGCTCCTTCAGCAAGGGGCGTCACGGGGAGGCGGAGCCGCCTCCCCGCACCGGCCTCAGTTATAGCCGCTCTGCACGACCACGGAGATATTGCCGTCACCGCGCTGGCGCACCGTCACGTCCTGGCCGTTACCAACCTGGATGATGCCGGACGTGTTGTTCACACCGTCCTGATCGGCCACGGCCGTATTGTTGGTGCCGATCTGCGCGATGCCCGACACGTTACCATAGCCGGTCTGCAATGTGCTGGCGCGAAGGTTGAGGCCCTCCTGACCGGTGACCGCGAAGTTGTCCTCGCCGATCTGGGCTGTCTCCACGCGGTTGCGCGTGCCATACTGGTCCATGCGCAGGAAGTTGTTGTAGCCGGACTGCACGCCGCGGGCATACTGGCCGCGTCCGCCTTGCACGACGACCGTGCCGTTGCGGTCACCCTGCTGCGCAACGGCCGCGCCATTGGCATAGCCCGACTGGTCGATGCGCACCCGGTTGCGGACATCCGCATGGGCAGCGCCGAGGCTGAGGAACATGATTGCAGCGGCAGCGGTCGAAAGAAGATGTTTCATTGTCCAAACTCCTGGGTTGCGTCTTGCGCCTTCAAGGAAGCGGCGCTCGAACACGCACAGGAATGACGGCCCGGCACTGAACCGGCATTGAATGCGCGGTTCATGTCTGTTCATCTGCCGCGAAGGATCGCCGCGCTGCCGCCCGCCCTGTCCCGAAACGCCGCTTGACGCCGGACGGGCGCAGCGCCACACGATCCGCCACCATGCGCCTGCCCCATCCCATCCTGCTGGTCTGCTTCGGTGTTGCGTTCGGGTGCAGCGTCGATGCCGTGATGAAGCATATCATGCTCGGCGGCACGGGCGTGCTGACGGCGACGTCCTGGCGCTATATCCTGGGATCCGTCATCATGCTGGCGCTGTTTGCGAGCACCCGGCGGCCGATCCCCGCCCTGCCCGCCATCCGCTTCCACGCCCTGCGCTCGCTGGCCCAGGTGATTTCTGCCTTCTCCTTCTTCTATTCACTCACCCAGATCGCGCTCGCCGAAGCCGTCGTCATGGGCTTTACCGCCGCGCTGATGATCGCCCCCATCGCGCGCGTCGTGCTCGGCGAGAAGATGAGCCCGGTCACCATCGGGGCCTCGCTCGTCGGCTTCGCGGGCGCGGCCCTCGCCGCCACGGCGCACACCGAAGGCGGGCCGCCCGATGGCAACCGGCTTTATGGCACCGCCGCGATCCTGGTCTCCGCCGTGCTCTACGCCCTCAACATCGTATTGCTCCGGCTGCGGACGAAGGAGGAAGACAGCCTCACGCTTGTCACCTTCATGAACGTCTTCCCGGCGCTCTTCCTTTTGCCCTTCATGCTGCTGTTTGCGGACTGGACACCCGAGACCGATGCCTGGCCGATGATGGGCCTCGTCGCCTTTCTCGGCATCGGCATCTGGTGGCTGATGACGCTCGCCTACGGCCGGGCCAAGGCGCAGGTTCTGGCGCCGTTCGAATATACCGGCCTCATCTGGTCGGCCCTGCTCGGCTATGTCTTCTTCCAGGAGGTCCCCGGCTGGCGCGTCTATGCGGGGGCCGCGATCATCATCGCCGCCTGCCTCGTCGTCGCCTTCGAGACGCATTTCGTCAGCCGCCGCGAAGCGAAAATCCCCGCGAGCGATATCCTGACCTGACCCCTGCACGGACGAGACGCCTTGCCGTCCCTGCCGCCTCAGCTTGCCTTGCCGATCGGAATTTTCCGGCGCGCCGTTTCGAGAGATTTCGGCTTCTTCACGTTGATCGTCAGCACGCCGTTGGCGAAGGATGTGGAAAGGTCCTTTTCGCCTGGCACGAACGGCAGCCGCAGGCTGCGCTCGAACCGGCCCCAGGACCGCTCGACAATCCGGCGGCTTTCGGTTTCGTCTTTCCGCTCCTCGCTGCGCTCACCCTTCAGTGAGAGCACGTCTCCGACGATCTCCAGATCGATCTGGTCTTCGGTCAGTCCCGGAAGATCGGCCTTGATGATGACTTCCTTGGCAGTCTCGTTGATATCCAGGCTCGGAGAGAAAGCGTCGGGCTCGACCTGGCGTGTGAAATCAAAGAACTGCTGCCAGATGTCGCCGAGATCACCCCTTAGTGAGTTGAAGGGGTCGTGGTGACCATTCTGGCTCGGCGCATGGCTCCGAAACTGAGCAAGCGGTCCAGTACGCATTGTGAATCTCCCAGAGTTGCAATGTTGACACATGCCCCTCCGCCCACGTTCAGAATAAGAGCGCCTGACGTTCAATTCAATTCGGGAATCTACGGAAAAATCTTGCCGGTCAGGCTTCGATTGTTTCCGGCGAACCGCTCACAATGCCATTTCCAGCTTGCCGTTGCAGAGCGCCGAATAGTCATTGACCAGCGCCTCGGAAATCGCGGCCGGCTTGTAGCGGTGCTCGCCGATCTCGCAGACCGGGGTGAGTTCCGCCGCCGAGCCCGTGATGAAGCATTCCGAGAAGGTCGGCAGCTCCGACGGGAAGATCGCGCGCTCGACCACTTCGATCTGGCGCGCCTTGGCGAGCGCAATCGTCGTCTGGCGCGTCAGGCCGTTGAGGAAACAGTCCGGCGTCGGCGTGTGCAGCGCGCCGTCACGCACGAAGAAGATGTTGGCGCCGGTCGCCTCGGCCACCTGGCCGCGATAGTCCAACATCAGCGCATCCTGGTAGCCGGCCCTTTCGGCGGCATGCTTGGACAGGGTGCAGATCATGTAGAGGCCGGCCGCCTTCGCCTCGCACGGCGCGGTGTCCGGCGCCGGGCGTTTCCAAGGGGCATGGTTCATGCGGATGCCCTTCATCTTGTCAGCGAAATAGTCGCCCCAGTGCCACACGGCGACGGCCAGGTGGATCGTGTTGTTCTGGGCCGAGACGCCCATCATCTCGGAACCGCGCCAGGCAATCGCCCGCACATAGGCGCTCTCGAGGCCCGACTTTGCCAACGCCTCGGTCTTGGCCTGCTCGACTTCCTCGACGCTGAACGGAATGTCGAAGCCCATGATGCCGGCAGAGCGGTGCAGGCGCTTGGAATGGTCCAGCGAGCGGAAGATCTTGCCGCCATAGGCGCGCTCGCCCTCGAACACCGCCGAAGCGTAGTGCAAGGCATGCGTCAGCACGTGAACCTTGGTGTCGCGCCAAGGCACAAAAGCCCCGTCCATCCAGATGTAGCCGTCGCGGTCATCATAGGGGATGGCAGCCATTGGAACGCTCCTCGCTTGAACTTTCTGCGTATTCAGGTTCATTTCCGACTTATGGCCGTGCCCGTCAACCTGAACCGTCCCTTTGACCCCCGCCTGTTCCTGATGGACCAGGAGCTGGACCGCGCGGCCGGATTGCTGCTGGCAGGCGCCAACGCGCTGGCAAAGGCGGGGGAATCGGCCCGGAAGAAGGCCGGTCTGAGCAAGCCAGAGCTGCAAATTCTCATGGCCGTACGCTACCGCCCCGGCCAGACGGTCGGCGAATTGCGTACCGCGCTCGGCATGACCGTGCCGACCTTTGCCCGCCTGATCGGCCAACTCGATAGCCGCGGCCTGATCGAGCGGGCCCGGGAGACCTCCGATGCCCGCAGGCGCAAGCTGACCCTGTCCGATGCCGGGGTGACGCTGACCACGCCGATTGCGATCGAGGTGCGCGAGCGCCTCCGCCTCGCCTTCCGGGCCAGCGGGCCGGAAGCGGCGGCCGGGGTGCGCACGCTGCTGGAATCGCTGGTGAAGTGAGCGCCCGATGAAACAGCCCGCCCACATTCTCATCGTCGACGATGACGACCGCATCCGCGAACTGACCAAGCGCTTCCTGACGCTGAAGGGTTTCCGAGTCAGCGGCGCGGTCGATGCCGCCTCGGCCCGGCGGCTGATGGACAACCTGAATTTCGACCTCGCGATCCTCGACATCATGATGCCCGGCGAAGACGGCCTCTCCCTGCTCGCCTCGATCCGCAAGGGGCCGGCCCGCGAGACGCCGGTGATGCTGCTGACGGCGCGCGGCCAGACCAGCGACCGGATCGAGGGCCTGCGGGCGGGCGCCGACGACTATCTCGCCAAGCCGTTCGAGCCGGAGGAACTGGTGCTGCGCTGCGAGGCGATCCTGCGCCGTTCGGCGAAATCCGCGCCGCCGCCGGACGAGGTCGAGATGTCGGGCCTGGTCTTCAATGCGGCGCGCGGCGAACTGAAATCCGGCGACCAGCGCATCCGCCTCACCGATGCCGAGCTGCAGCTGCTGACGGTGCTGGCCCGCAATCCGGGTGAACCGGTCAGCCGCGAAGACCTCGCCGTGCTGACTTCGGCCGGTCTCGAACGCTCCGTGGACGTACAGGTCACGCGCCTGCGCCGCAAGATCGAACCCAATCCGAAGGAGCCGGTGCATATCCAGACCGTGCGCGGCATCGGCTACCGTCTGATGCCGGACTGAGATGGCCATGCCACGGCTCCGGGATTTCACACCGCGCGGGTTGTATGCCCGCACCCTGCTCCTGCTGCTGGTGCCGGTGCTGCTGATCCTCAGCCTGATGACCTGGTATTACTATTCGAACCAGGTTGCCGAGGTGAACCGCAAGCTCGGCCAGGCGATTGCCCGTGATGCCAGCCTGATCCGCGCGGCCTGTCAGAACACGGACTATGACCAGGGCGATCACACCCGCATCCAGTTCCAGATCGAGACTTATTTCACCTGCGAGCTGCCGCAGAATGCGGTCGCGGAAAATGCGCTGAAGCAGCAGTTTCCGTATGATGATATCCTGAGATCGGAACTTTCCGGGCGGCTGGGCGCGCCCCTGTTCATCGGCTTGTCGCGGGGCGACGCACGGGTGCACATCCGGTTTCCGACCCGGCAGGGCACCGGCGAAATCATCATCGACCGCAAGCGGGCCTTCATGATCAACTCGCACATCTTCATCGTCTGGGTGATCGGCTTTTCGCTGCTGATGGTGGCGCTGGCGATCGGCTTTCTCAACCAGCAGGTCCGCTCGATCCTGCGCCTGTCGGAAGCGGCCCGCTCGTTCGGGCGCGGGCGCGACCTGCCCGGGTTTCGGCCCTCGGGCGCCATCGAGGTGCGCGATGCGGCGCGGGCGCTGATCGACATGAAGCAGCGCCTGACCGCTTTCGCCGACCAGCGCACAGCCATGCTGGCCGGGGTTAGCCATGACCTACGCACACCGCTGACGCGGCTCAAGCTGGCGCTCGCAATGATGGAGGAGAGCGAGGACATCCGCGCCGCCAAGGCCGACCTGGACGACATGGCGATGATGCTGGACGAGTATCTCGCCTTCGCCCGCGGCGAGGAAGGCGACGAGGCGGAATTGTTCGACCTCGGACAAATGACGCGCGACGTCGCGGCCGGCTTCGGGCTGCAGGCGCCGGTTACCGGGCCGGCCTGCATCCTGGTCACCGGGCGCCCGCTGGCGCTGAAGCGCGCCGTGACGAACCTCGTCTCCAACGCCGTCAAATACGCCGCCTCGGCGCGGGTGACACTGGTGGACGGGCCGCACTGGGCCGAGGTGGTCATCGATGATGACGGCCCCGGGATTGCCCCCGAACGCCGCGAGGAGGCTTTCCGCCCGTTCGCGCGCCTCGACGACGCGCGCAGCCAGAACGAGCCGGGCACCGGCCTCGGCCTGACCCTCGCGCGCGACACCGCCCGGGCCCATGGCGGCGACATCCGCCTGACCTCGAGCCCGCTCGGCGGACTGCGCGCCGTCTTGCGCGTGCCGACAGAGACGCGCTAGGAGGCAGGCGTGAGTACAACCAAATCGAAACTCGTCATCCGCAATGCCACGCCGAAGGACATACAGCCCCTGCTGGCGCTGTATGAGAAGGCTTACGGCGCCGGCCTCGGATATACCGCCGACCAGATCGCCGGACAGATCAACCGTTTTCCGGACGGCCAGTTCGTCGCCGAGTTCGAAGGCCGGATTGTCGGCCACTGCGTGACTTTCATAATCTCCTCCAGCGTGGCGATGGCCCAGCATACCTGGAACGAGATCACCGGCGGCGGCTTTGCGGCCCGCCACGATCCCGAGGGCGACATGCTGTACGGCATGGATGTTCTGGTCGATTCGGACTTCCGCCGGCTGAGGATCGGCCAGCGCTTCTACAAGATCCGCCAGGACCTGTGCCAATGGCACGAACTGAAAGGCATCATGTTCGGCGGCCGGATCCCCGGCTATCACCGCCACGCCAGGCAGTATCCGAACCCTGCCGACTATGTTGAGGCCGTGCGCGAGTCCAAGCTGCGCGATCCCGTACTCACGTTCCAGTTGCGCCAGAGCTTCGAGGTCATCGGTGTGCTGAGGAATTACATGGCCGAGGACCTGGAGTCCGGAACCCATGCGACCCAGATGCTGTGGCGCAATCCGCTGGCGCAGGAGACAATCAAGCCAAAGCCCGGCTCCGGCAACACCTCCCTGCCCGAGCGCGTGCGCGTGGCCACCGTCCAGTTCCAGATGCGCCGCATCAACTCGATCGACGATTTCGAACAGCAGGTCGAATACTTCGTCGACATCGCCTCCGACTACCGCGCCGATTTCGTTTGCTTCCCGGAACTCTTCACGCTGCAACTGCTCTCGCTGGAGAGCAAGCCGCTGGGGCCGGTCGAGTCGATCCAACGGATTTCCGAATACACACCGCGCTTCATTGCCTTCATGGAGAAGCTCGCGGTGGGCTATAACATCAATATCGTCGGCGGTTCGCATCCCTCCGAAATGGCTGACGGCGACATCCACAATGTCGCCTATGTCTTTCTCAGGGACGGCTCGGTACACACGCAGGAGAAGCTGCATCCCACGCCGTCTGAGCGCAGCTGGTGGAACATCAAGGGCGGCGAGGGCAATCACGTCATCCAGACCGATTGCGGCCCGATCGGCGTGATGGTCTGCTATGACAGCGAGTTCCCGGAAGTCGCCCGCCACCTGGTGGACCAGGGCGCGCTGATGCTGTTCGTGCCGTTCTGCACCGACGAGCGCCGGGGCTATCTCCGTGTACGGTATTGCTGCCAGGCGCGCGCGGTCGAGAACCAGTGCTATGTCATCATGTCGGGCGTCGTCGGCAACCTGCCGAACGTCGAGAACATGGACATCCACTATGCCGAGAGCTGTATCCTGACGCCGTCGGACTTCCCCTTCTCGCGTGACGGCATCGCCGCCGACGCCGCGCCGAATACTGAAACGGTCGCGCTCGCGGATCTCTCCCTGTCGGATCTCCTGACTGCCCGCCAGTCCGGCGCCGTGCAGAACCTCAAGGACCGGCGCTTCGATCTCTACCGCGTGGCGTGGAACAAGAGTTAGCCCAGCCGCGCGGCGAGTTGGTCCATGAAACCGGCGAGTTCAAGATCCTTCTGCGTGACGCCGCCGGCGTCATGCGTGGTCAGGACCACATCGACCTTGTTGTACACATTGAACCATTCGGGATGGTGATCCATCTGCTCGGCCTTCAGCGCCGCGCCGGACATGAAGGCGAAGGCGATCTTGAAGTCGGCAAACCTGTAGGCCTTGTGAATCGCGTCGCGCTCCCCTTCAGCTTTCGTCCAGCCCTTCAACGCCTTGAGCGCGGCGGCGGCGCCGATCTGTGCGGCCATGGTCATTCCTCCCCGTCTTGTCCGAGTACGAAGTAAATCCAGACGCCGTCTTCCGAGATTGCCGTGCGCATACCTGGATAGCCTTCACCGGCGCGGATGCGTTCGATCCCCTCGTCGCCGATCAGCTCCTCCAGCCGGCGGCGCTCCTGGAAGGTCAACTTTTCGGGAATGAGGTCGGCCGCATCTTTCGCCGCAAGGTCCGGCCAGACATACCAGCGCTCGCCGTCGATCTCGCGCAGGCCGGCCGGCTGGTCGAACAGGTCGCGCAGCTTGCGGTTCGGATCGACCCCCGTGCGGCGAAGCAGGTCCCAGAATTGCTGGTGGTCCTGTCCGCCGAGATTCGACTTGAAGTCCGGATTGCGAGCGGCCAGGGCGGCAAGTCCCTTGAGGGAGCCGCGGCTCGCCTGAAGCAGAAGCTCGTCGCGGGTCCGGGCGGCGCGTTCGGCGATCTCCACTTCCGCCGGGAGAAGCGGCGGCTGGGCGAGGCGTTCATCCGGCACCGGCGGCAGCGGCAGCACGACCTCCGGCTCCGCCTGCGAACACGCGGCGAGGACCAGAATTGCCATGAGGGCGGCGAGACTAGCTGAGCGCATAGCCGGTCACAGCTTCCAGATCGGCGAGCAATTGCGCCTCGCTGGTGACCTTGATGGTGGCCATGCCCATGTCGCGGGCGGGCTTCAGGTTGATGCCGAGATCATCGAGATAGACGCAGGCCCCCGGATCGACATCGAGGGCTTCGCACATCAGGGCATAGATGCGTGGATCCGGCTTGCGGATGCCGAGCTTGGAACTTTCGATCAGGTGGTCGAACAGGTCGAACACGGCGGCAAGCTCCCGGGCTTTCGCATCATCGCTGGTCATCGAGGCGCCCTTGCCGATGGGCGCGTTGTTGGTGATGCAGCCCACCTTGCCATGGCCCTTGCAGACCTTCAGCGCGTCGACGACGCGCGGGCGCAGGCTGCCCGACAGGAGGCCGAGCACATCGCGGCCCGGCACTTCGCGCCCCAGCGCCAGGGACTCCGCACGGAACAGCGTGTCGAACTGCGCGGCATCGACGTCGGAGCGCTCAAGTTTGGCCCAGGCGTTGTCCAGCGGGTTCAGCGCGTTGACGGTGCGGATGAAGTCCGGCGGCAGGCCCTGCTCGGCCTCATAACGATTGAAGGCTTCGAAGGGCGAGGAGGTGAACACCCCCCCGAAATCCCAGATGATCGCTTGAAAGGTACGTGACATGGGCCGGTAGCTAGCCGGTTGGCCGCGGCATTTCAAACCTTGTTTTTTCCGGCCCCTGCCCTTGCGAGGCCCCGCAGGCACAGTAGTGTCCCGCCCCGAGACACTAAGGAGGAAATCATGGGCGTTCTGGACGGAAAAGTGGTGCTGGTCACCGGCGGCGGCAACGGCATCGGCAAGGAATGCGCGCTGCTGGCGGCGCGCGAGGGCGCGAAGGTCGTGGTCAACGATCTCGGCGGCAGCCTGAAAGGCGACGAGGAAGGCTCGGCCGGACCGGCGGAAGCTGTCGCTGCGGAAATCCGCAAGGCCGGCGGCGAGGCGGTCTCCAACTCCGAGAGTGTGACCGACTATACGGCGGTCGCGGGCATGGTGACGCAGGCGCTGGACACCTATGGCCGGCTCGACGCGATCATTAACCCGGCCGGCATCCTGCGCGACGGCATGTTCCACAAGATGAGCGAAGCCGACTGGAAGGGCGTGATCGACGTTCACCTGCATGGTTCGTTCAACGTGACGCGGGCGGCAATCGAGTATTTCCGCGAGAACGAGCACGGCTCGTTCGTGCTGTTCACCTCGACCTCGGGCCTGATCGGCAATATCGGCCAGGCGAACTATGCGGCGGCGAAGCTCGGCATCGCCGGCCTCAGCCGCGTGGTCGCCATGGAAGGCGCCGCGAAGAATGTGCGCTCCAACATCATCGCGCCGTTTGCCTGGACCCGGATGATCGCCTCGATCCCGGTGAAGGACGAGGCGAG
>Ga0180732_1002143_pt1 | contig 10911 bp, 13 predicted proteins | sample KR11_01MetaG_FD_148674 | JGI IMG/M metagenome (GOLD analysis project Ga0180732, IMG submission 148674) | Groundwater microbial communities from the Olkiluoto Island deep subsurface site, Finland - KR11_0.1 MetaG | ecosystem: Environmental > Aquatic > Deep subsurface > Groundwater | place...
GTGCATCCACGGTCAACGTTACATCGTTCAAGGATGGGTTGGTCATGAACAATTCAACAATTCCATCCTGGTTGGTTTCTATCACTTCGGTTACAGGTCTTAGCGTGATAGATGGGCCGACCCTGAACTTTCCTGGCGTGGTTGCAACAGGGGGGGTTGTTACAACAGGGGTTGTTACAGCCGGTGTTACTGTTACGTTCGCAGTTGGCGTCGCAGTTGCATTAGTTACATTAGTTTCATTATTCGCTGCTAATGCAGCGGGTATTCCTGCTGCAATGATGCTTAACACACAAAGCATCAGAAGTGTTTTCTTTAAGGTTTGTTTCATATATTTTCCTCCTTTCTGTACACAATAAGTTTCTATTATGACAAATTATCTTGTTTGTGTACAGAAATTAATTGTACATAATTGCATATAAAGCTTTTGGTCAGCCTGGATAAATAAATGGTACAGAAAAAAATAAAGTCAAAAAAATATTATTTTATCTCATCAATATGAGACATTTCCTCGATATCCAGAAGACTTGACATCTCCTGCGTGCTTATATCGATGCCCTGCTCCTGCACAAGCGCCATGGGATTCGTGCCGCCTATCACCGCTATCCCCATCTTGTCCCTTCCCACCTGGATGCCCAGTATATCGCTGTTGGGTTCCCCGACTTCCATGATACATGAAAAACCCGCCTCTACCAGGGCATCGAGTCTTTCCTCGATCCTTTCCCTCGCAGCCATTGGGGCTTCCCTCATGTTAGCCAGTATTTTACCAGAACCAGTCTGGATCATTTCGGTCACTGATGTGAGTTCCTGAAACATCAGTACATCAAGGGGGTCTATGGTCGTGCTGTCATATGTGAGTATGTCGGTGAACCGTAAAGGTGAGCCGTCATGTATCTCTACAACGCCGCCAAATTTGGGTTTGACAGGAATGCCGGCTTTTAACAGTACCCCGTCTATCGTGATACTGCATGCCGTGGCGATACCGATTTTCCCTTTCTCGATCTTCATATCCCCGATCTTTTCTCCAGGACGGATTATCTTGATATAGGGGCTGACTGAAAGACCGCTGTGCATCGCCTGCCTGAAAAGGTCAAGTACCCTGCTAAAATCTGAATCATCCACGATAGATATATTAACGATTATTTTCCCCTTTCGCAAAACAGGATCAAAGGTCACCTCATACATCAGGCTTTCGATCCTTGAGATAATTAACATGATTTCTGACATCTTGAATCATATTATTACAGTGCGTGATAAATAGTTACCGAATATCAGCCTACATAAGTTGAATATCCCGAAAAAGATAAAGTATTTCAGTTAAGTGGGAAGTGTAGTACCTATGAACAGGCAGGCAGTAATTGATATTCTGAGAAAGATATTTACATTCTATGGTTATGAAGTGACTTCTTCTGATGGATGCGACCTGTTCGCTGGGAAGGAATCGGAACACTTGTTCATCAAATTTGATCCGATCCCGAACTTCAACAGCATCAGGCATTTTTCAGGCATAGTGCAGCGATATGGCGGCAAAGGCATACTGATCTCTGACCTGTTCGATGAGAAGATACGCGCTACCGCTCTTGACGACGGGCTCTTGCTCTGGGACAGGAGCGAGATCGAATCAAGGATCGGTAGGGCTGTACTGGCAGGCGCTTTCGGGCAATATGGGAGTGAGAAGGCTGAAATAAGAGGGAGCGAGATCCAGCAGACATTTCAGATGCAAAGAGAGCCTAAAAAAGAGTATGAAAAGACTATCCGCATTTTCCTGCGTTCTGTGACAGTGAATATCGGGAAATCGGACGCCCTTTCCATAGCAGAAGCAAAAGTCGGCGCTGTAAAAAGCCAGAAGTTGAAATTTATCCCTGTATGGTTCTACAGATATTCCTTCAATACCCAGAAGAAGTTCAAGTCCAGGATGGTTGACTTAAAAGGCGAAGGCGAAGGTTATGTCAATGCCATTACAGGTGAAAATTATTTTGGCAAATGCAAGGACATACAGGATAATACCTTTGTTCCGACCCAGAACTACGAGATAAAGCAGCCTGTTGTCGATAAGAAGGATGCTTTGAATAAAGCAGTGGATGCCATTATCAGGGAGCACACAAAGGAAGTCAGGCTCAATGAGATGATAGGCGACACGATCATTTTCGAGCAGAAAGTATTTGAGCCCGAACCAGTGGATATTACAATGGAAACCGAGCTTATTCACTTTCCGATATGGGAGTTATCCGGAGGACGCGAGACCATTGAAATTAACGGGTACGACGGGCATATACTTGGAGTTAAGGTTTCAAATGATGCGGAATTCGTATGAACACGCAATCTTTTAATCTCAGGTGAACATAAGTGGTAGCAAGGTGATATTATTCAGGAGTATGCATTCAAACGAGGTTTTTCCCAGGATATCTCGCGCATCCGCGAGCTTTTAGCGAAGAATTTACCTGCCGGGATAAAAGAGGAGAACGGTAAACTCGAGATAAATTATGGAGCGCTTACACGGCTTGTAATTGAAATTAAAAATAAGAGGCTTTGCGTGGAAACTGAAGCCAACAAGGGGGCGCAGGACAACGTGATCATGGATACCAATAAGCGTTTCAGGGTATTTCTCGAGGAGGCAACAGGTTATACAGCCAAAGAACGTCTCAAGAAAGCTAAGAAAGATGTACAGGGAGACTGAATTTGTGGGATGCGCTTAAAAGACAGGACATTCCTGCCTGCCTTCGCATCTGTGCTGGTACTGACGGCTCGGTCACGCTGCTGCTTGAGCTGCTCACGGGTAAAGCAGTTACTGTAAGTACGCTGGAGCAGAGTGTTATAAAAGCCACCCCGGATATTGCTGGGCTTCTGGAAATAGAAGATGGAGATGAGGTCAATAACAGGCTTGTGACATTGAGCGCGGACAGCACGGTGTATGTGCTTGCAAAGTCCCTGTCTGCTATAAATAGGATGCCGCATGAGGTCAGAAGCGACCTGATGCGTGCCGATATCCCTATCGGGAGGATCCTGCGGGAACATAAAATTGAGACGCGGCGCGATATTCTGAAGATAGAGATGGTGAGGTCTGAGTTTTTCGGGGATGTGCCTGTGCTTTCGAGGGAGTACAGGATCATCTATAAGGGCAAAGCTCTGATGTGGATTAACGAGTGCTTTCCTGTGGATGGGAGATGGAGAATGTGAAGAAGATCAGAAAAAGAAAGTTGCTGCTGGTACTCTCAAGAAATCCCTGGTATTTGAACGCAAACTTGACAGGGCAGGCAAAAAGGATATGCCGGTGTCGTAATATTCAAACAATAAAAAATTTATAATTATATATAATTTTTCTAAATAAATTATATGAGAGCATATATTTTTAAACTATCAGATATGATTTGATATTATTGATTTATATGAAAATACAGGCAATTTACAAAGATAATTTATTAAAACCGTCTAAGAAGTTAAATCTGCATAATGGAGAAAAAGTCCAGATAGAGATTACTAATGCTGTGAGGCGGTCAAAAGGTATCATCCGCATAGACACTGAGTATGGTAAGGAAATAGCGGAAAGCGATGAATTATCAGTATTGGAAGATTAGTTAGATGATAGACAAACTCCCTTCGAATAGTAGTATATTTATTGATTCGAACATATTTATATATCATTTTTTAGGGATTTCAGAACACTGTACGAATTTTCTGGAAAAAATAGAACTCGGAGATTCAGAAGGTTATACATCAACAGTTGTATTGGCTGAGGTTTTGCACAGGCTAATGATCGCGGAAGCTGTTGAGATCTATGGTATTGAACCTAAGAAAGCGGTCAAACATCTCAAACAACATCCAGAATTGATCCCTAAACTTGAAAAATGCGAAACAGCCATCAATGATATCACTGAATTTAAAGTGAAGATCCTGACATTAACAGTAGAATCAATATTTCAGAGCAGAAGTCTTCGAAAAGAATACTGCCTTATGACCAATGATTCGTTGAACTTGCAGGTTATGAAAAGTAATGGCTTGACTAATATTGCGACCAATGACTCTGATTTTGACAGGGTTGACTGGCTCAAGGTCTGGAAACCATAGCATTATCTATCAGAAAAATTCGACTGTTTGATTTTTTTTGCGCCACTTCGCGCTTCGGCTGTGCGGCTGACGCATGCGGGCACTGCCATTGCATTTTGCGAAAACCCACCGCCGCCTTCTATCCTTCTACCAGAGGCGGCGGGCACTTTCTTTTCTTTCGGCAGGGGTTGGCGCAGAAGGGAGGGAGGGGCATTATCGATGGGCTGAGGCAGTGGCTAATATCAACTATGCTTTACTGCATATCGATTATGCATAGGGTAGTACATGCGAATCGATAACTATATTAGCTTATAGTACTAATCAAAGATAGAATGTTCGTATCATTGAATTATTCAATATAAGAAACCTTCATGGATATGAACAATTTGAAGGAATATAAATATATGATAGAAGTAAACAAATTCAATACAATAAAATATAACGAACTGTTGGAAGAACTTGGAAATTGCAGACGCGGAAATAAAAGCCACCGTCTTTTTGAAGGATTACAGATTGTTACCCCAGGCGGATACATGAGTGATGACCTGAAAAAACTATTAGATAAGCGGTGTGACACTAAACCCAATAAATCATGGGGAAAATGTATACAAATTGCTAATAGTATACGAGACATATTATTTAAACCTTAAATAAGCGTGGAGAAGGGGTAAACAACCTCTTCTCAATATATCTGCGGTCTGCTGACATGTTACAGTAAATCTAGAAGTAGTTACAAATCCCTAACAAGGCGATAACCGAAACCCCAGTTGCGGACAACTTGGTCAACGCCGCTGCGATCATCAGACCGGCAGAATCCGGCACTGCCTGCCGAACCGCCCCCCCGAACAACCCGGTCAGAGCCATTTTCTTCCCATGCAGTTCCATCTGTTGGGGCGCCAACGTAGTTACCATACCATTTATCCTGTACCCATTCCCAGACATTCCCGTGCATGTCATACAAACCCCATGGATTGGGCTTTTTTTGACCAACTTCATGAGTCTTGTCTCCTGAGTTTGATTTATACCAGGCATAATCGCCAAGCATTGTTTCATCATCACCGAACGAATACCTTGTTGTTGTTCCTGCACGAACAGCATATTCCCATTCTGCCTCTGAAGGAAGGCGATATTTGTTTTCGCCTTCTTTCTCATTAAGTTTCTTGATGAAATCCTGAACATCATTCCATGAAACCTGTTCAACAGGCAGATCATCACCTTTGTAATATGAAGGATTGTTTCCCATGACATCACGCCACTGTTTCTGAGAAACCTCATACCTGCCCATGTAGAATGCATTTGAGATTTTTACTTGATGGAGTGGACCTTCATTTTCGTTTCTTCCAACTTCATTCGATGGCGAGCCCATATCAAACTCCCCCGCAGGTATCAGCACGAACTCCATGCCGATGGAGTTGGTAATGTTTTTCTGGGCTGTGGACGGCGTAATTTTAGGTATAGTGGAGAGAACAGGAGTAATATCGGTAGCTAGGCTGGCGGTTGTAGTATTCTCTTTCACGAGGCGAAAGCCTAAGTTAGATTCGCTACTGCCTGGACCTTTGCCGGTGCGAGTCGCCGACCAGCATATCCCGGCGCTACTGTACCAGCAACCGCCCCGAATAACCCGGTAGGAGTCATCTCCACTTTCCCAGGAACTTCCGTTAGTTGGAGCGCCGTTATAGCTATTATGATATATATCCTGCACCCATTCCAAGACGTTGCCGTGCATATCGTACAAACCCCAATGATTTGGGTATTTTTGACCAACATCATGCGGTCCACCTCCTGAATTTAAATAATACCACGCATATTCGCCCAGCTTTGATTCATCATCTCCGAAGGAATATCCTGTTGTAGTCTCTGCCCGTACTGCATACTCCCATTCTGCCTCAGAAGGTAAGCGATATTTGTTCGTGCCTTCTTTTTCATTGAGCTTTTTTATGAACTCCTGAACATCGTTCCATGAAACCTGCTCAACAGGCAGATCATCACCCTTAAAACGCGAGGGATTATTTCCCATGACTTCACGCCATTGCTTCTGTGTAACCTCATATTTACCCATGTAGAAAGTTTTTGAGATTTTCACATGGTGGACTGGACCTTCATTATCGAACCTATCATTTTCATTCGATGGCGAACCCATATCATATTCGCCCATAGGAATTAACATAAACTCCATACCTATAGTGTTAGTGAAATCTGTTGGTTTTGGTTTTAAATTTTCAGAGGGATTGGTCTCACCCGGCGCCATCACCCAGTACCCCAGCAGCAACACACCCAGCACCAACGCCACAGCTAAAAATTTTATCTGTGAAACCCCTTCTTTCTTTTCAATATCACTTAATTCATCTCTTTCCTTTGCGATGGGTTCCTTCACTTCTTGTACTTTGTCATCTTTTTTTACAGCATCTTTCAGCTTTTTTGATATGCCACGTTCAACACCAGTTTTGCTAATTCCTATATATCCGTATGGTGTTTCAATATACTCCATAGCTTTGCCCTTTGTCCATTTCTCCCCACCGAAAGCAACAGAGTATCCTGATTCTTTTTCAAAATCACTGATGTCATTCTGTTTTTTTCTTATATATTTTTTATCAAACGAAAAATCTCCTATCTGAACATTGTTTCCGGTACCTGTGCCCTTCTGCTGTACTTCATTCCCCAAACCAATATTCGCCCTCTGCATCACGCTATCCTCGATCACCACATCCCCGCCGCATGTCCCATCCAGATCGCAGAAGCTCAGAAGATTGCTCCTCTGTATGATCGAATCCTTGATAGTAATATTAAAGATCGGCTGCACCTTCCCCAGCCTCTCGAACTCCCTTGCAAGATTGCGCCCTATCTCAGCAAGCAGTCCTGTAATATCCCCCGGATCATTCCCTGCCGCAAACACCTCTATGCTCTCAGTATCCCTTCGCAGGCAGCACTTTATCACAAGGTCTTTCTTCGTCACCTTGGTCTTTCCGTAATACCACGCTTCGTATGTCTTCTCATCCGTGGTCTTGAAGGTCTTGATATGCCTCACATCATGCAGCAGCACAACATCCCTGCACGTCCCCAGAAGCTCTGCCACCTCCACCCTTTTTGGAATGGTATAGACCTTGCTGTCATGGAATGAAAGCCCTGATACAAGTTCCTTCAGCCTACCGATGTTGATATCCTGCTCTGTGCGAAATATGGGACAGACCACTTTTATCTTCAGGGGTTCCATCTGCACCATGTCAGACCTGCCATAGGCATCCTTATAAAAGACGCGGCAATTGATATCCGTCCCCTCCTTGGCACAGATTAGGGGATCGAGGTAAAAAGCGATCGTCCTGTCTGAATTCGGATTGATGTTGCCAAGGATTATCTTCCCTTTCTTTTCAGGATATTCAGGCTCGCAGCGGTCAAAATGAAGTATCCTCTCATCGCTTTCAAGTTCAAGAGCGGCATCCATGATGGCAAGGCTTGAAGTGTTCTTTACTGATATCTTGACGCGGATGCACCCGCCGAAGAACTCGGACTCGCGGATTATTTTTGGCTTGAGTTCGAGGTTCTTTTCTTCCATTGATGCACCGGGAAAGATATATGCTCGTAAGTATAAAAATAACTTCCGTATCTCAAATGATCATATTACCAGCAGGAAAAGCCATACCGGAATAAATAACAGGCTGCGTCCATCGTGGTCTTCCATCTTGAATATATCCTTCGTCACAACAATCCCTGTCTTGAGTCCTTCTATCTCCATGAATTCCAATAGTCCTTTAAGGTCAGCTTTTGTGGGATGCTCCCTATACTTCACTTCGACAGGGATCACTTTTTTTGAGTCGTCGTAAACAAAATCAACCTCATATTTATTCTTCCAGTAATAAGGTTCAAAGAATGGCTTAGACTCACGACCCCTCTTGATCAGATGCCATGCCACTACATTTTCGGCTGCTTTTCCATCATCCCTGTCCAGAGTTAGCGCTCTTCTCAGTCCCTCTTCCCAGAAATATAGCTTCTTTGCTCTCTTTTCCGCAGCTTTTTGGGATGGTGCGAAGACATCTGCCACGAACACCATCATGGAACTCTGGAGATAGTAAAGGTAGAGTTTAACGGTCTCCCTGTCGATATCAAGCCGTTCAGATAATCCTTTGTAAGTAAACCGGTTCGTTGAAATGGCTGCAATATCCCGTACCATTTTTTCAAGAAGTATAGGGTCTTTCACTTTGAACACGCTTACTATATCCCTGAACAGGATCAAAGCGAAGTAATCTTCAACAATTGTTCTTTGCCACTGCTGCATATCCTTTATCTTGAACCATTCAGGATATCCGCCTGTATCGAAGTACTGGTTTAGAAAATACTGTATGCTCTGTTTGCCAGTAATGAGGTTGTGGTATGCTTTTTCTATGTCTTCAAAATTATCAAGGTCGTGTCTTTGTTGAGGCATATCGATATTGTTGAATTCAAGATATTCGCGAAATGTAAGAGGGAAAACGTCAATGAATCGTATCCGCCCTGCAAGGCTTTCGGATGCATCCAGATACAGGAGGGTTTTTGAAGAGCCTGATATTATGAACCGGCATTTTGCATGTGCATCAATGTAATATTTCAATTGCGTCTGCCAGTCTTTCATTACATGAATCTCATCGAGAAGAAAATAAGTAGATCCTTTTGCCGGGTCTATCCCTGTTATCTCATGATATGTGTTCAGAATATCATGGATACTGTCAATTTTTCCGATCAGGTCATCCATTTTTGCATAGACTACCTCTTCCGGTCTATTTTTTTGTAGCAGTTGGTCTAAATACTGGAACAATATGGTCGTTTTCCCACTGCGCCTTATTCCTGAAAGGCAGATGATCCTTTCAAGTCCTTCAGTTTCCTGTATCTTATCCAGATAATCCTTTCTTTGCGTCCCTATATCGGATTTAGTGACATTTTTTGTCTGCCACCAGTAGTTTCTTATTTTGAGATAGCTTATCAGGAACTCTTTATCCATGTGCAAATATAGTAAGCATGATTGATATATATGTTGCGGTCTATGTTTGCATCAATATCATCAAAAACAGCAGTTTATCTCGCCGCTACCTTCATCTTCCTTACCCTCTCCGCCACCCTGTCAAAGAAAAGCTTTTCAGTATCAAGAGGTCCAGGATGCGCTTCCGGATGGTACTGCACGCACATGATCTCAAGGTCTTTATGCTCAAGCCCTTCAACTGTCCCATCATTCGTATTTAGCTGGGTAACTGAAACTTCCTTCTTATCAAGGCTATTTTCATCCACAGCATAACCGTGGTTTTGTGAGGTGATATGAACGATGCCCTTTTTCAGGTCTTTCACAGGCTGGTTAGCTCCGCGATGCCCGAACTTCATCTTGTAGGTCTCCCCTCCCAGACCAAGGGATATGATCTGGTGACCAAGACATATTCCGAAAATGGGCAGCTCTCCTGCCAGCCTTTTCACGACCGAGATGCCGTTGGTGGCTTGCTGCGGGTCGCCGGGACCATTCGAAAGCAGAATTGCGTCTGGCTCATAGTTCATTATATCCTTGACAGATGTCGTCGCAGGGACTACTGTGACATTGATGCCCCTTGAGGCAAGGCTCTTGATGATGTTCCTCTTTGCACCGAAATCCATAAGAACGATATTTCCCCCGTCTTCTTTGCCTTCTATCCTGTACGGCTCCCTGCATGTGACTTTACTTATAAGGTCAATGCTGCCAATGTCAGTCTGTTCCCTTGCCAGCCTGACCGCTTTTTCGCCGTCATCGTCGCCCACGATTATGGCAGCCTTCATGGTGCCATGTTCCCTTGTTTTTATTGTGAGCATGCGTGTGTCTATTCCCATGATGCCGGATTTTCCCTCATCTTTCAGGAATTCATATATCGAGCGCGTGGATCTGTGATGTGATGGGTGGTCGCATGCTTCCCTCACCACCAGTCCTTCTGCCTTCATGCCGTCAGACTGGAAGTTATCTCCGCTTACTCCGTAATTGCCGATGAGAGGATACGTGAACATCAGTATCTGACCCTTATACGACGGATCTGTCAGCGCCTCCTCGTATCCCGTGTACTGGGTTGTGAAAACAAGCTCACCCTGTACGATACCTTCTACTCCAAGACCTTCGCCTTTAACAAAAGTTCCGTCTTCAAGACCAAGTACTGCTTTCATTTACGCCTAAAAGGTAAAAGCATGGTAAATATGTTGCGATATGCAGTCTTTCTCGCGAACTGGGTCAGATTTCTTGTTCGATGTCGGATGACCTGGTGATCCGACCCAGTCAAAGACGCTCACAGGACATACTGAAATGCAGATGCCGTCCCCTTCACAGCAGTCGTGGTCAACCGCGACCTGTGTGCCGTGCACTCCGAGCTTTTCCGGAGGATCAACGTCCCCTCTGATCTTATGGGAATTATGTTCACCAGTGATGGGTTTTTTCATGAAATCCGGATTTATAGGCATATTTTTCTCCCACAGACAGATGGATATTCATATTCATTATTCTGGCAGGAGATGCGTCCGTAAATACAGCCTGGAATGCGCATATCCTGATGATGTTAAGGATATTTTGATCAAGTCCAGATATCACGGCGCTTGAAGCGTGTTCTATAATGTGATCCAGCCTTGCCCTGTGGCGCAGGATGCCATAGACGAGTTCATTTACCGCTGCTTTTTCAGATGACGAAAAGTCTTCTTTCTTAAAAAGAACGCCAATGAGGATGTCGGGATATTTCCTGTCTGCAAGCGTGGAATTCAGGACAAAGAGGACTGTAGAATATGTTTTTTGCCTGATCAAAGAATTGCTCATTATTTCACCATACATACTCTGAGCTTATACATACTTTGAGGTTTATAAACGTTAATCTATATGTTACGAAATATCAAGTTTTCATAAGGTAT
>Ga0180732_1002144_pt1 | contig 10909 bp, 9 predicted proteins | sample KR11_01MetaG_FD_148674 | JGI IMG/M metagenome (GOLD analysis project Ga0180732, IMG submission 148674) | Groundwater microbial communities from the Olkiluoto Island deep subsurface site, Finland - KR11_0.1 MetaG | ecosystem: Environmental > Aquatic > Deep subsurface > Groundwater | place...
TGCCATATCGTTTCTCCTTAAAATATGCTATATCATATTGATATGACAATGTAAATATCTTTTTGGCTTTTTCTATTATTTTATTGTTAAAGAACAAATTGTATACTGAATTATGACACAGTCTGGAAGGCCGGAAACCAGTAATTCCATTGGGTTCTGGATACCGGATCAAGTCCGGCATGACGGTTTGGGTGTTTCACAAAATTATTAAATGGCATATTACTTCCAAATGCGGTTACCCTGAGTTTAAATTGCTTGATTTTTCCGTATATACAAAAATAAAAATTATTATTACCAAATAAAATAAAAAGGAGAAAAATATGCAACAATCATATCCACTTAAGGGCACACAGACTCAGATTCTTGTAAATGAATTTATACGCAGTGTTTATAATTGGATGGGAATCGGTCTCGCTCTTACAGGTGTTATCGCCTATTATGTTTCAAACGATGCCGGACTCCAAAGCTTGATATTCGGCAATAAGCTTGTATTTTTCGGATTAATAATAGCCGAATTAGCACTGGTATTTACAATAAGCGCTAGAGTAAACAAGATGAAAGCCTCAACGGCAACGTCAATGTTTATAATTTATGCAGCATTAAACGGCGCTACTTTATCTGCTATATTTCTTATATATACTGCTTCATCTATTACATCAACCTTCTTTGTATGCGCTGCGACTTTTATAGCATGCAGCATATACGGAATGATAACAAAACGCGATTTGACATCAATGGGCGGATTTATGACCATGGGATTAATAGGCATTATAATTGCCTCTGTTGTCAATTTATTTATAAAAAGCTCCGCCATGAGTATGATTATCAGTTATATCGGAGTAATAGTGTTTGTTGGATTAACTGCATATGATACACAGAAATTAAAACACATGGCAATGACACAACCTTCCGGACTCGAGGCAGGTGTTATTAGAAAAGGAGCTATATTGGGAGCTCTTTCACTATATTTGGATTTTATAAATCTATTCCTTATGTTGTTAAGAATTATGGGAGACAGAAGATAGCTGGTAAGTTCGTAAGTCCATAAGTTTTAAATAAATGATTTCCCTATATTATGCTAAAATATAGAGGATAAAAAAATGCAATTTTCTGAAGTGAGGTTCTCCTGATGGGTATAGCCGCAGATATCGTAATTATCGTTCTTGCCGCCTTGGTTGGTGCGCTCATTGCGCAAAGATTCAAACAACCATTGATCTTAGGGTACATACTTGCGGGTGTCGTTGTAGGGCCATACACTGGTGGGATTACGGTTGGAGATATTCATGAAATAGAACTATTGGCAGAAATCGGAGTTGCCCTTCTTCTCTTTGCGCTGGGGTTGGAATTTTCTCTCAGCGAATTAAAACCGGTGCGAAATATTGCCCTGTTTGGCACTCCTGTTCAAATTCTGCTTACCATCGGTCTTGGCTTTTGTCTTGGGAAGTATTTAGGGTGGTCCTCGGCGAGTGCGTTATGGTTTGGGGCATTAATATCACTTTCCAGCACCATGGTAACCCTGAAGACCCTTATGAGCAGGGGGCTTGTGGGAACACTTTCCAGTCGGGTAATGATTGGGATGCTCATTGTTCAGGATTTGGCCGTTATCCCGATGATGATTATCCTCCCTCAACTGAGCAACCCAGAGGCGGGTTTGCCCCTCTTGGTAATTGCTGTAATCAAATCTGGAATTTTCCTGGTGGTAATGCTTTATCTGGGCAGAAAAGTACTTCCATGGTTGCTGTCGCATGTGGCCCAGTGGAACTCCAGGGAGCTTTTCATTTTATCCATCACCGCCATAGGCCTTGGGGTGGGGTATGCCACATACCTTTTCGGGCTTTCTTTTGCTTTCGGCGCTTTTGTTGCCGGAATGGTTTTGAGTGAGTCTGATTATGGTCATCAAGCATTGAGTGATATTATTCCCCTAAGGGACATCTTCGGTCTTTTGTTTTTTACATCGGTCGGCATGCTACTTGACCCGGTTTTTTTGTTGGAAAACTGGGTCAAGATTCTCGCTCTGGTTTTTGTCATCGCGGTTTTCAAAGGTTCAATATTCTCCTTGCTGGCCGTGCTCTTCCGATATATCAATATTGTCCCAATTGCAGTTGGGCTCGGGTTGTTTCAGGTGGGTGAATTTGCGTTTGTACTTGCACGGTTAGGACTCGAAACTAACGCCATCGACCAGAATATGTATTCGCTCGTCCTCGCTGTGTCAGTGTTGAGCATGGTGCTAACCCCGTTTGCTTCGGCCTTTGCGGCCCCTCTCTATAAATTAAAAAAACGTCTATTCAAGTATGAACCGATGCAAACAGAAAACATTCCGCCTTCAGGACTTAAGGATCATGTCGTCATTGCCGGCGGCGGGCGGGTGGGACAACATATCGCCCAGATCTTGACTCAACTCAATCTCCCTTTTGTCATCATTGAATTGGATCACCAGCGAATGCTTGAATGTAAGGCAGCAAAATATCCGATAATCTATGGCGACATGAGTCAGTCAACAGTGACTGATGTTTCAAAAATACATTCCGCCATACTTTTGCTCATTACTACCCCTTCAGTTGTTACCTCTCAATCCATTGTAGAACAGGCTCTTCGTATTAGACCGGAATTGCATATCATTGTCAGGGCCACTGGCGCTGATCACGCTCGGGCGTTATATGAAAGCGGGGTTTATATGGTGGTTCTGCCAGAGATGGAGGCAGGGCTGGAAATTGCAAGGCAGGCACTTCTCCACCTGGAAATTCCTGTAGCCGTTATTCAGCAATATACCGATGCCGTACGACAAAAGATTTATGCGCCGATTTATCAATCGAACAGTGATCATAGGCTTCTTGCAAAGTTTGATAATATAAAAAATATGTTGGAAATTTCGTGGGTTACTCTTGCACCTGGAAGCCCTCTTGTCAGCAAAAGCATTAAAGATGCCGCCGTTCGCGCCAGAACCGGCGCATCAATTGTAGGGATTATCAAAGGAAAAGTATTTTTTTCCAATCCTAAAGCAGATTATTCTTTTCAAGAAGGGGATCTGGTGGCAATTGTCGGCAATCAGCAAGAACGAAATGAATTTAAAAGAATAGCCGGAGTTTGATAGTGAGGTATGTTGAAAGAAGTGTACACCAATGTTAAGGAAAAATCATAAACGGAGGTGTCACAGTGGAAAGAATACCGTATGGGAAATACAATAAAGAATCAGGGAAGAGCAGGTTGGTCCAAGCCCGTGAATTTGGCATTAAACGTATACTTTAAGAAAATAATGATTGAAATCCGTCGTTAATTTGATAATATCAGAGTGGTAACAAAAACCGATCATTAATTAATAGTTATTAAAAAACATTTTTAAAAAGGAGCTGGCTTATGAAAAAGATTTATTTAACGATTTTTTTGTTTGTATTATTTGGTGTTTTTGTATCGGGATGTGCCACAAAAGATTTTGTTAAGCAGGAGATGACTCCTTTGTCTGACCGTATCGGGACTCTCGAACAACGAGTGGCTGCAAACGAGAGTAAGCTCAAAGAGGTTGAAGGCAAAGTAGAAGCTAATGGTAGTAATATCCAAAAAGCTATGGATATGGCTAATAAGGCAGAGGCGGACGCGATGAGTGCCAAAGAAGCAGCAAAGAATGCGGAAGCTGCTGCGAGTGAAGCTGAAAAATCAGCCAAAAAGTGTGAAAAGATTTTCAGGCTGGAACAGAAAAAATAGATCCAACAATAAAAATAGATGTAATGTATATGACAGAGGGGATGAAGTCTTATGATATCGTCCCCTTTATCATTTTAGGGAAGTAAATTTGTTCTATGGAATGATTACTACGGGTGTTCCGTTTGCAACAAGTTCCCAGATTTCATCCATTTCCGAATTGGAAACTGCGATACATCCTTTAGTCCAATTAAGTTTTGATTGGAATGTGCCGAGATCCTCAAATTCCTTTGGCAAGCCGTGGATTTCAACATTATTGCCTGGATGATAACCTGATTTTTGTGCCCGTGTAATATCTGAATGATTAGGATAAGACAGGTGCAGGGACTTATAGAACTTGCTGCTGATATAGTGTCGATCTATGATGTATCGACCCTCAGGAGTTCTGTTGTCTCCCTGGCGGATTTTGGGCCCCCGATTTTTACCCAAGGCAATTTTGTAGCTTTTTAAAATTTCCCCGTTTTTAAGGAGTATAAGCAGCTTTTCGCTTTTGATTACAAGCACCTTATCTGCTCCATAATCATTCTGAGAATTTCCCAGAACAACATCGGGGAATAAAGCGGCAAGGGCTAAGCTTATGATCAGCATAAGGTTTATGGAAATTGTTTTGATTTTCATAATATAATATATAATAAGAAATATTGTGTTAAGTCAAATAAGATTTTCAGAATATGCAACAAATGATGTGGCGGTTCATGCTTAATAAACATGGTTTTTAATATGCTTGCAAAAAAATATAATAATTTTTTAAAGATGAGAGCTTTTTTTATTTTACTGGCAGGATTGATTTCTTGTTCTATGTATTCCTCCGCGTTTGCTGCAGAGTACCAGATTCGTGGAAACATTATTGGGCAGCGGGCAACCTACCAAATCAAATATGATGATTCATTATTTGAAATTGCCAGGATGTATGACATAGGTTACAATGATATCTGCAATGCGAACCCCGGTTTTGATCCTTTCATACCCGAAGAGAATCGTTTCATTGTAATTCCCACAGAATGGATTTTACCGGATGTTGAGATTCGCCGGGGAATTGTAGTCAATTTAGCTGAAATGCGCCTTTATTATTTTTTAAATGATGCTACAAACTCAGTAATGACTTTTCCTGTTGGAATAGGAGATGAGGGGAAGGAAACTCCGTTGGGTCTTTTTTCCGTAATTGAAAAGATAAAAAACCCGGCATGGTACGTTCCGAAATCAATCCAATTGGAAAAGCCCGACCTTCCCGCCGTTGTTCCTCCCGGTCCTGATAACCCGATGGGGAGCCGGGCACTCCGTTTATCTAAGCCTACCTTTCTAATTCACGGAACGAATCGCCCATGGGGTATCGGAACACGCAACAGTCATGGATGTATGAGGTTGTATGAGGAAGATGTCCTTCAGCTATTTGAAAAAGTTGATATCGGCACACGCGTTACTATCGTCAATCAACCGATAAAAATCGTTGTTGCAGGAAATGAAGTTTATATGGAAGTCCACGATTATGAAAATGGCAGCGATCTTAATAAAGAAGCATTAAAAATAATAGAAAGTAAAAGCCTTATAAATGATGTTGATCTCGATGAAGTAAAAAAGGCTGTTATAGAACGAAGCGGTCTTCCGGTTGATATTTCCAAAAAAAGAGCGGAATTCTTAAGTAAATAAGATCTTCCGAAATTTTTGAAGAATACGGCCCTGATGAATCAAATGGGTAAGACCACAAAATGCAAATATTTTCCGAATGATCGAAGGAGAAGATAGATGAGCAGTGTCCTTATAATTGGTGCAGGTGGAGTCGGAGGCGTGGTAACACATAAATGTGCCCAGGTTCCGGATGTTTTCTCAAAAATTGTGCTTGCAAGCAGAACGGTTGAAAAATGTGAAAAAATAAAAAGCCAGATTTCAAGGCCTGTGGAGATAGCGCAAGTCAATGCTGATAATACTCCGGAATTAATTGAACTCATAAAAAAAGTATCTCCGGATCTTGTTATTAATACTGCACTTCCTTATCAGGATCTAACCATTATGGATGCATGCCTTGAGACTGGCGTTGACTACCTTGATACAGCAAATTATGAGCCGCCCGATGAAGCCAGATTCTGCTATAAGTGGCAGTGGGATTATCATGAGAGATTTAAGGAAAAGGGAATAATGGCGCTTTTAGGATGCGGATTTGATCCGGGAGTCACAAACATTTTTTGCGCCCATGCCGCCAAAAACCACTTTGATGAAATTCATTATATTGACATAATGGACTGTAATGCCGGCGATCACGGACATCCTTTTGCAACTAATTTCAATCCCGAAATAAATATAAGAGAAGTCTCGGCCAGAGGCAAGTATTATGAAAACGGAGCATGGGTGGAAACCGACGCTCTTTCCGTACATAAGACATTTGATTTTCCCGAAATAGGGCCAAAGGAAATGTATCTTATGTACCATGAAGAACTTGAATCTCTTATCAATAACATACCTGCCATAAAGCGTATCAGGTTCTGGATGACTTTTTCAAAGGAATATCTGACGCATCTCAGAGTTCTTGAAAATGTTGGTATGACACGAATAGACCCGGTTGATTTTGAGGGAAACAAGATTGTTCCGTTAAAATTTTTAAAAGCCATTCTTCCCGAACCCACATCTCTTGCCGAAAACTACAAAGGCAAAACCTGTATTGGTTGTATGATTGAAGGTATAAAAAACGGCAAAAAAAGAAAATATTATATATACAATATCTGTGATCATGCCGAATCTTACAAAGAAATAAAAGCACAGGCAATATCTTATACTACCGGGGTACCAACCATGATCGGGGCAATGATGATGCTTACCGGCAAATGGAAAGCAAAAGGAGTGTTCAATGTAGAGCAATTTGATCCTTCTCCTTTCATGGAAAAGCTTGGAGTGCACGGCCTGCCCTGGATTGAAAAATTTATCGGGGAATGAGTCAATAATTCTAAAAGTATAATTCAGCAATAAAAATACCTTTTGTATAACAAAATGGAGTAAACTGAAATTAAACAAATATCAACACCTTGTTATATTCTTGAGGAAGAAGCACTTGAGCGGAATTTAATAATTCTTGACTCGGTTCAAAAGAAAACCGGTGCAAGAATTATCATGGCGCTTAAAGGATTTGCCATGTTCAGCGTATTTCCTATGATAAGGCAATATCTTTCCGGTATATCTGCAAGCTCTATAGATGAAGCAAGATTGGGGTATGAAGAGTTTGGCAGTAAAGTGCATGTTTGTTCTCCGGCTTACAGCGATTCTGAATTCAACGAAATAATAAACTACGCAGACTATATTGTTTTTAACTCATTTTCACAGTGGAGACACTTTAAAGCAGATATTACTGCAAGTAAAAAAAAGATTTTGTGTGGAATAAGAATTAACCCCGAACATTCGGAAGTCCGGACAACTATCTACGATCCCTGCGGTCAATTTTCGAGGCTGGGTACAACAAGAGAAAATTTTAAAGAAAATGAGCTTGACGGCATTACCGGGATTCATTTTCATAATCTTTGTGAACTTAATTCGGATTCTCTTTTACGCACACTAAAGGTTGTTGAAGAAAAATTCGGAATGTTTTTTAACAGATTAAAATGGATAAATTTCGGAGGCGGGCATCATATAACCAGAAAAGATTATGATGTAAAACTTTTATGCGATCTTATTAATGATTTTAAAAAACGTTACCCTTTAGATGTTTATCTGGAACCCGGAGAAGCAATTGCGCTGAATGCCGGTGTCCTTGAGACATCGGTTATAGATATTATTTACAACAAAATGGATATCGCAATATTAGACACCTCGGCTGCCACACATATGCCAGATGTTCTCGAAATGCCGTACAGACCGAATATAAAAGGAGCCGGGCTTCCCGGAGAATACAAGCACACATACAGACTTGGTGGTGTAACTTGCCTTGCAGGTGACATTATAGGAGACTATTCTTTTCCTGAACCGCTGAAGATAGGTTCGCGAATCGTGTTCGAAGATATGGCTCATTACACAATGGTTAAAAATAACACCTTCAATGGCATTAGACTGCCATCTATTGCTATAAGGAAAAAATCAGGAGATATTCAGGTAATCAAAAAATTTGGTTATGAAGATTATAAAAACAGGCTTTCCTGAGAAACTGTAGCTATCAACTTTTGCTTAACTTATTCCAAGCGTTTTGGCATCGATCAGTTTTATTCCGTTTTGGCGTAAAACTTCAATTGCCTTGTCATTATCGTTGAAACGAAAAATCATGACGGTTTTACCTGAAGAGAAACCGATATATGTATACATGTAAACTACACGCACATCTGCATTTTGCAAAGGTTCAAGCGTTGCTGCAAGCTGACCTGGCTTGTCTTCAATCTCGGCTGCAACCACATTATCGATTACTGCAGGCAGTTGCTTTTCCATTAGTATACGCCTGGTTTTGGCAAGGTCAGAAACAATAAGCCGCAGTATTCCAAACTCTCCGGTATCAACAAGGTTAAGTGCCCTTAAATTTATCCCTGCATTACCCAGCATCCGAATTATCTCAATCAAACGGCCCGGTGAATTTTCGATATTGACAGCAATCTGTTTTAACTTCAATCAAACCTCCTCTTGTACGACACAAAAAAGGTATATCAATTGCCATTTAAGCGGCAGGCAAAGACAGGACAGATATACAGGCTCTTTATCTCTTTTACACGATAATGCTTATGTTTGAAAGAGTAATTTGTAACTGGCTTAAATTTTGACAAGCGTTATAATACAGTCTATGATATCGGCCATGATACCGGGCAAATTGAAAAATAAATCGTAAATCCGTTATTATAAAAATCAGTGGGACGGCATGATTTTTATAATATACTTGACATGCTATTTGCCGGAAGTTATTAAAAATAAACTGTCTTTATAATCAGCGATTAATACTAATTTATCAACTTGTAAATAATTCATCGTCACTAAATATTTATATTAAACATTTTTGCGGGGATATCTATGCAAAGCAAAGAAAATATCAGCTTTACCCACCTTATTGAAAAAAATGCGTCTATTAAGCAAGTCGTTAGCAGCATAAGTAAAGAGCTGATTGCAAGAAGAGAGCACAAACCGACCTTGTGCAAGGTGTTTCTGAATGAATTCACAAAAACAGTAGAAACGGATCATTACAAATTTGATGTCCATATAGAGGCGAAAAAACGGTTGCCTGATATAATAGTAAACAAGGTACAGATTATAGAAGGTATAAGTTCTGCCGATGAATCATTGATAAAAAAATATTGTAAAAAACGAAATATAGGAATCGTGTTTTCAGGCGGACCGGCACCGGGAGGCCACAATGTTATTGCAGGATTGTATGATGCCGCAAAAAAATCCAATCCTGAAAATTCAGTGTACGGTTTTTTGCTTGGTCCTGACGGAATTATAGAAAATGAATGTGTTGAACTGACAGATGATATAGTAAATGCGTACAGGAATCTTGGCGGATTCGGAATGATAAAAACAGGCCGCACAAAAATAGATTCCAATGAAAAAATGTCTCTTTCAAAAGAGACCTGCAGGAAATTGAAACTGGACGCACTTGTAATTGTTGGAGGAGACGATTCGAACACAAATGCTGCCTTTCTCGCGCAGGAGATGTATAATGACGGTGTGCAAATCATCGGTGTTCCCAAGACCATAGACGGAGACATTCAGGTAAGGGATGCAAGCGGGGAGGTATTGTGCGCCATTTCTTTCGGATTTCATACGGCAGCACTGTCTTTTGCAAATTCAGTAAGCAATCTGTGTACCGACAGCAGCTCAGATGTAAAGTATTGGCATATATGTAAAGTAATGGGAAGGGTTGCAAGCCATCTTGCATTGGAAGTAGCGTTACAGACTCACGCAAACATAACTCTTATAGGTGAAGATCTGGCCAACTACGTTGATATAAAAAGGCTGGAAAAAGCTAAGAAGGAAGGAGCAACTGATTATACTGCTTTTGGTATGACTTTGCGCCATCTGTCCCGTGTGATTTGTGACGGAATCGTGCGCAGAGCCGCTGTAGGGAAAAATTACGGCGTAATAGTTATTCCGGAAGGTGTTCTTGAATTTATAAATGAGATTCAAGTATTTATTATCAAACTCAATACGATTATTGCCAAATACAATTCCACCCATGATACCGATTTTCACAGCGACTTTCCTGTTCTTGAAGACAAGCTGGAATATTTGCGCAGATTGGCAAAAACTGCACGGGAAGAGGGAACTTTTACTATATGGAACACAAGAGACGACGATCTGTTTAACGATGTTCCCGCTTTTTTCCAGGAAGGTCTTCTTACGGAAAGAGACAGCCATGGCAATTTCCAGTTTTCGCAGGTTGAAACGGATAAAGTGCTTATGGGTCTTGTAAAAGATTATCTTAAAATATTAAAAGAAAGAGGCCAGTATAAAATTGGAATATCTAAGAGCTATTTTAATAAAACTCTTAAGAAGGGAAATCTTGATCCTGGCCGTTTCGGTCCTGCGCTTTTTAAAAACTTCTGGGAAGAATTCCTGATTGTCAAAGATTCTATTACATCAATTAAAACCTTAAACCAGGCGCTTATTAAAGAGGGAATTCTCGAAGAAGCCGAGAAAATCCCGGAACCGGTAGAAAAAATCTATAAAAAATCCATACCCAGCTTTAAGACACAGCTGCACTTTTACGGCTATGACGGAAGAGGAAATGATCCAAGCGGTTTTGACTGTGTTTATGGATATAATTTAGGCCTGACAGCCTTCAGCCTCATAGCAAACGGCTCAACAGGCCAAATGGCTGCTATAAAAAATCTTGAAAAAGGATTTGAAAAGTGGGAGCCGATAGGGATTCCCATAGCGCCTCTTATGCGAATTGAAGAAAGAAAAGGCAAGATGGAACTAGTTTTGGAAAAAACTATTGTAGATGTGAATTCGCCATGTTTTAATATAGTAAAAGAGCTTCGTGAAAAATGGCTTGGCGCTAATCCCGACGAAGATGATTATCGTAAGCCAGGACCAATAAGGTTTATTGAAAAGTGCGAAGAAAACAGACCTCTTACATTTGTATTGAATGAACTTGTAAAGCAGGAGCAGGGCTAAAGCACTTGAAAAGTTTATAGCATCCTTATTTTTTGTTATTCAAAGGAGCCAGTTTCAAAACGTCCCATTTTGGCCGATCTCTGCGTTGGGCGAAAATTTTAATCCTCGAAATACTCCATGTATTCCTGCGGTTAAAATT
>Ga0180732_1002145_pt1 | contig 10909 bp, 12 predicted proteins | sample KR11_01MetaG_FD_148674 | JGI IMG/M metagenome (GOLD analysis project Ga0180732, IMG submission 148674) | Groundwater microbial communities from the Olkiluoto Island deep subsurface site, Finland - KR11_0.1 MetaG | ecosystem: Environmental > Aquatic > Deep subsurface > Groundwater | place...
TACGTCAAGAAAAAAGTGACTTATTTTTCGTATTTTTATGACAACAATAGAAGAAAGACTAAAAACCGCTAGGAAAAATGCGGGCTTTTCACAAAAGGATTTAGCTAAAAATCTTGGTATTACTGCGCGAACGCTTCAAAGATATGAAAAAGATGCCTCCAAGATGCCTATAGAAATAATGACAAATATTTCGCATTTGTGCGATGCGGATCTCGTGTGGTTAATCACCGGAGATGGTGGCAATAAAAAAGATATCAAGGGGAAAACAGAAAGCAAATCTAATTCTGAATCCTCAAATATTACCAAAGTTATCCATGAGCACCAGGATCTGATTAAACGCTTCAAGAATCCAGAAGTGGCAAAAGAGGCAACCGAAGATTTAATAGAGCTTGAAAGTATACATGATGGACTTTATGCGGACACCATAAAGCACATCAAAACCACTCTAAATGCAGCCAGGATAATGAAAGGTTCAACCCAAAAAAAACAGAGTCAGAACGAATCATCTACAAAGAAGCGGGCCAACGAGAAGTAGTCCGGTATCCAGATCGGCAAATAGGCGGAATGCCCCAGGGGGTTGTTGCCATCAATAGGGAAGGGGATATCTTGGAAGTAGATCCTGTTCCTCTCAGAAGGAAGAAAAATATATTTGATTACATGGCCACAGAATATGACTTCAAGATATTAAAACTGGCCATAAAAAAAACCAATAATATAGATTCTCAAGTTGTTGAGCTCCGCTTCCTGTTCTTGAATCAAAGGTTGGATTTTCGATGCATTATATTTTTTGACAATGGCATTTATCTTATCGGCACCTGGTGGATACCTCAAAGACTCCTCCAGTTAACAAACGGAGAGGATGCTACATGGTAGACTTCCCTTGATATTGATGGTTTTTAATTTATCAGAAAAAATTGACCTGATAAAAATTTGTGTGTTTGAAATATTATGAAACGAAAAAAGAAATCAGAGAATAAAATGGATATCGGTTACTATGTTGTTGGATTTATCGATCTTCTTGGCCAACAGGATCGGTTAAGATCTCTTCGAAGCCTTCCAGATAAATCTGATAAGGATCAGATGAAGCAGTTTACAAATGACCTTAAAGGAACATATGGAGTAGTAAGCGGTATGAGAAATATATTTGAATTATATTTTAATAGTTTTTCGAAAAAAAAATATGATTTAAGTATGTTCACTCTCGAACAGCGAAAAATTTATAAGCAACTCACCAACAATCCTATTCAAATCAAATCTTTTTCTGACTCAATTGTAGTATCTGTTGCTTTACGAACGGATAAAGCAAAGCTTCCAACTGGTGGCGTTTGGGGTATTTTTTCCGCTGCCGCTTCAACAGCATTGTTATCACTCGCCGCTGGCCATCCTATCCGTGGCGGAATTGATGTTGGACTTGGGATGGAAATAGAAAGAGGTGAGATATATGGTCCCTGTCTTTCACGGGCATATTCCCTTGAGTCCAAGATAGCAGGATATCCAAGGATAGTTGTTGGCAAAGAATGTTTAAAATACCTTGAGGTTACAGCTGAACAAAAACAAAATGACATAATTTCTAAAATTGGTGCTGCCTCAGCAGCTGAATGCATGAAGCTTTTGACTATAGACGATGATGGTTGCGCTATTATTGATTACCTGGGCGATTTTTTTTTAAATGCTGTTGGAAAAGGATTGGAAAAGGACATTATTGAAAAGGCATTTAATAATGTTATTCAATTTTCGGAAAAATTCAGGAAAGAGAATAATACAAAAATTGCATTTAAGTATACCTTACTAAGGAGTTATATGGAGCACCGATTGAATAGTATAGGTAGAGATAGTGACCGACATACAACGACAAGCCACACTTGACCGGTGAAGCGGCGTCACCAATCTCAAATGTCCTTGGACGGAAAGTATAGCTTAAAAAAATGGAAGTTTGTGAATCAAATTCTTGACTTGCCTTCTCATGGAAGACATAGTCCGGGGTTTTAATGGAGGATCATTTGCCTTCAAATCAGAATTTTTGAAATGCCTTTACAGGCTCAAGGAATGTTGATAAAAAAATTCAGGATAAGATCTTTAAATTTATTAATCGGATATCATTTAAAATTACATCATACCCAGATCAGCGATGCGGTTAGGCTACACTACAAAATTACAAAGGATGCAAAATGTCTTTACTAAGGGAAATTCAAGATGCAGCCGTAAGCTCAGATGTTGAGCTAACTACACTCTTGAGAAAGTGCAAGGTGCTATCCGCGAGGCTTGGTAACAATGATTTTAAACAGTGGGTAGATAGCGAACTGAATGGATATAAAAACGTTGGAGATTTACCTGACTACCGTATTCTTTATGTTAATTCAAAAGGACACTTCTCGGGTCCGTTTGGTAGCGGATTGAATAACGGGGATATCCCATTAATGTGTATACCAAAGAAATATAGAGATAACCTTTCTCAAGCGCACATGTGCGAGCCTATAGCATCTTTAGAAGCTCTTGTTACTAAATCAAATGCTCCAACGGCCATGGAGCCTTGGAGTCCTGATTTGGTAGCTTATTGCGGTCGCAATATCTATCAAGGCATGAATTGCATACAGGCATGGAAAGTCATCCCTATTACCGCTGTCATTGCAGCGTTGGATTCAGTAAGAAATAGGATTCTCAGTTTTGTACTAGAAATCGAAGCTGAAAATCCTGATGCTGGTGAAGCGGCTATTAATTCAAATCCATTATCACAAGAAAAAGTGCATCAAATTTTTAACACCTATATAAGCGGTAACGTACAAAATGTCGCTACCGGAAGCACTGACTTCAAGCAACAGACTATTAACAACGCTGAATCGATAAAGGTTTTTTCACAGCTAATAGAGGCGATTAGAACGATTCAGGATGCTCCAGAATATGGTGTTATAAAAAGCAGTATTCAAGAAATGGAGTCAAGTTATGGTACAGATAATTTTAAATCAATTTATCAAAATTTTATGTCTGTACTAGCTGATCATATGCAAGTATTGGGGCCGGTTGTTGCTCCATTTTTGCCAGCGTTGGCAGCACTATTGAACTAACAATAGATTGCTATAGACAATTTCCTCGTCGGTGCTTCTAAATTTTAATAGAGCGCAACGTTAAAATTCAACTTTATTTTCTGCCAACTGTAATCAAAGACATTTCCCCATAGTGGTCTTAATAAAGTACCAATATATAAAACACATTTAAGCTTAATTTTTTTCCAACTTCCATTTTTATAAAAGCTATTAAAATAATCAAGAGGCCCCAAAAAAAAGATATCTTGAAATCTGACTAAAAATGAACACTAAAAATCAGAAGTTGGAAGAAAGATAGAGGCTTTATGAAGACAAGTACTTATTTTAACAATAGATAGCACTAATTAAATTCCTTATATTCGTTGCCACACGCATGCAGACCCCAGTTATTTTCCTGAGATTGCAATAGGCCACCGCACCATGCAATCAACACAACCGAAACTCGCGCCCTTCCCACTTGTCCCCGCCTTACCCCGGCTAATCCCGGATAAAAGCCTTTCCGTTAGCTTCCCTGCCAGATAACACAATCTATCCCAGAATAACTGACAAATCCCGCATCGAACCATCCCTTATCTTTTTAATATTTATTCCAAATAAGCCAACCACAGAAAGATCTTTATGAAAACAATCAACAGGTAAGAACGATATCCAAAGATGGCGAAGTTTGGTTTTTAGCGCATGACGTATGCAAGATCCTGGGACTTACCGCATTCAATGCAATAAGATGGTTAGAAGACAGCGAAAAATCCAAAATAGAAAGACATCTACTTGCAAAGGGAGCAAGGGGTGGCAGTGCAATGTGGATAATATCCAGAACAGGGCTAATATCATTGACCGACAAATCCAAAAGCCCATTGAAAAACCATTTTAAACGCTGGTGCTATTATGAAGCATTCCCCAGTATGGCAAGTCAACGGATTGAAAAGGAAGAAACTATGACAAACCAACTTGGAAATTTACAACGAAACAGTGATCAAATGAATAAGATCTGCGTATCTTTTTAAATAGTAGTTGGATTTGTCCGGCCAATAGTCGGGCCATTGCTTTGGCCTTGGAAAGATTGCCAGTTTTTAGGGAGTACCTCAACTCTTTTCTTGATATGGTGGATAGGAGGTCTTTGGGAATTTTGATCCTGAAACAATAAGAATACGGGTTTTTACTGAGGTATGACGCTGAATGAATACAATTCATCTGGCCCTCCATTTGTCAAAGTGGACAACAAAAGTGGACAAGAGGTGAAAAAATATAAATTTTTTAGGCTTAAAAACAAAAAAAGCCACTATAATTACAGTGACTTTATCTTACATTGGTGGAGCTGAGGTCCACCATGTAGCTGTTTTAATCTGTTTTATCTTGTATTAATAAGTATCTGTTTTTATAATATCTTTTCTTCTGACTTAAAAAACATTGTAGTTTTTTGTTGCAATTAATGGCATCCTTTAGTAAAATTTATGGTAACATAGATGGCCTTTAAAAAGGAGCGCAATAGAATGCCCAAAAAAGCAAAAGACATGACTGCAATAGAGGTAAAACGCTTGACTAAAGCGGGTCGGCATGCCGTTGGAACCGTGTCCGGTCTGCTGCTTGTGGTTAGCCCTTCAGGTGCAAGGTCTTGGATGGTCCGGACAATGGTAGGAGACAAAAGAAAAAGTATAGGCCTTGGAGCATATCCGGAAAATTCTCTTTCACTCGCACAACAAAAAGCCCGGGTGGTTAAAGATTTGATTGAAAAGGGCATTGACCCAATAGCCGAAAAAAAAGCCAGGAAGGTGGCGCTCAAGAAAAAATCAATGCAGACGCTATCTTTTTCCGAGGCTGCCCGGCAATGCCATAAAAAAAAGGCATTGGAATTTACAAACGCCAAGCATATTGACGACTGGATTTCATCCATAAAAAGATACGCTGATCCCGTTATTGGAGATTTGCCAGTATCTGAAATTGATCTCCCTGAAGTTTTATCAATTTTAAAACCGATATGGACAGAAAAAACCGATACTGCCAACCGGTTACGGTTGAGAATTGAACAAGTTCTCAATTGGGCTACAGTGAGCGGATACCGGACAGGGGAGAACCCGGCAAGATGGGCCGGTCACTTATCTGAGATTCTACCGAAACCCAATAAAGTAAAGAAAAAAACCCATTTTAAAGCGCTACCCTATAAAGAGGTGGGCGTTTTTATGGTTGAATTAAGGAAAAGGACTGCCATGACTGCCAGGGCTTTGGAATGGATAATTTTAACGGCTTGCCGGTCAGGTGAGGTTAGGGGCGCAGTTTGGGAAGAGATCAACATGAAAGATAAAGTGTGGACTATCCCCGCCGAGCGAATGAAAATGAAACAAGAGCACCGGGTTCCCTTATGTGTAGATGCAATCAAACTTCTTGAGAGCCTTCCCCGGTTCGAAGGAAGCCCATATCTTTTCACGGCAGCCAGGGGCGGGCCATTGTCTGACATGTCAATCAGTATGTTATGCAGGCGTATGAAAGTTGAGGCTGTCCCTCATGGATTCAGGTCCACCTTTAAAGACTGGTGTTCAGAGACAACGAGTTTTCCTGATATGGTTTCTGAAATGGCGCTTGCTCATGGCATTTCTAATGAGGTTCAGGCGGCATACAGGCGCGGGGATTTGTTCGACAAAAGAAGGCGCTTAATGGATATGTGGGCAGAGTATGTCAACACTGTTCAGGTGGATGCCGGGGAAAATGTGACATCTATCAGGAGAGAGAAGATTGTAAAAATAAAATAAACCTTTCCTTGGGATAGATCCGGAGTCGCTCTTCGGGTTGAACGGGTGGTATCCCTGAACCACCTTTCCCAGGGAAATATAAACCAGGGAGTCATATAAGGGGTGGCGAATTTGGATATTAAAGAACAGTTACCAAAAATCGGGAAAGACGTTAATGGTCATGTTGAATTTGAGGAAAATGTTCCAATCAAAAAATGTACAAGGCCAGATTATAAGGCCCTTAGTTCGCAGAAATACCAGGATGAAGAAACTTGTGTTGAATTCATTATCGGCCTAAGACAGCCAAGTTTAATCTATGCGGGGGCTGAGTGGGCACAGACTAAAAGTTTAGAAAAAAAAGAAGGAACTGGTGTTTATCCCGACATAGATGCCAAAAAATATATAAGATCCTCTGAGGTGACAGGTCTTCTTCTTGAAATCAAACATATTATTGATATTGGTGTTATGACAAAAGAAATACTATCGTATACTATGGATGATAAAAACCAGCCAGATGATTCGGAAAAACGCTTATTTTCAATATATAAATATTATCATTTATTGTCGTTTCTGAACTGGATGAAAAAGAACTCCTTCCCCATTCCAGATGAATTGGTATTTCATAAAAATAAAGATGGAGAGTTGCAGTGGGGTGAGGAGGCTGGTCCCCAGCCGGATGATAAACCCATGGATTCAAAATTGACAATTCCAGTTCCCGGGGGAACAACGTGGACACAAATCCATTTCAGACTTGTGAATCCTTCACGGATTGAGATTACCACGCCGGTGGAGATGATGCCTTACAGCCCCCACCAGTTAGGGCTAAAAAAGAAACCAAAACTATACGAACTATTTGAGACTTTGGCAGAAGACCAAGAATATTATAACGGAGACAAATCCGATTTTTCTAGACTCAGAAAGCATATTCAGGGGCTTTTTCCAACCATTCCCGACGATCCGCTGCCGTATGAGAAAAGAAGGGGCTATAGAACAGCCTTTCATCTCCGCATATTTGAAAAAAAATATACAAAATCTTGAATCAGGTCCAGGTAAAGAATAATCCCCTGTTGGCAATCCGGCAGTCTGAACTTGGACCATCTGCCAACTGTTAAAAGCGTATGGGATTTGTTCCGCTTAATAGAGTTTCTATTTCACTTCAAAAAAAAACCGTGGTAACTCCACGGTTTTTTTTTACCATTTTACCATATTTTTTTTATCATATTATTTCAGTTAGTTACCTATCAAACCGGTAAAAAATTCAGCGAACTCAGTCAAATTCGACCTTAAAGGATAGAAGCAAGCAATTGCATGCTGTCACCTTAAAAATAGGAGTTCTTTATGGTTTACCTTTCCGATAAACAAATTGCAAAAAAATTCGGTGTTCACCGGACCACAATTTGGCGATGGGTGAAATCCGGTAATTTCCCAAAACCGCTAAAATTATCTGTTGGGTGCACAAGATGGCCCGAAAAACCGGTCCAAGATTGGGAATCAAAACGAGTTGAGGCTCATTAATAATGGACACAAAAGAAATGCCCGGCTGCTGTGGCGGCGAGACCGGGCAAGATCGAAAACAGGGCGGAGAACCTGAACTGATACAAATATGTCTCATGTCCAGGGTTAAATGTCAAGTTATAAAAACACTTCTCCCCTCGGAAATCGCTATGATTAAATCAAAAGCACCTCTAAGACCACCGAAGCTTGATTTAACTCCTGAAAGCATCTCCCTTTTCAGGACTATCTTTAAGGCGATTGAACATGCCGGATGATGTCACAAAAAATAAAGCATGCCCAAAAGAGCATGAAGGGTTCACACAAATTCCCAATAGAATTCTTGATCATCTTTGCAAGGCATATATCCCGGCCAGGGAAAGGCAGTGTTTAGATTTGATTATCAGGCAAACATATGGCTATCACAAGCACCAAGACAAAATATCCCTTTCTCAGTTTGTTGAAAATACCGAGTTAAAGACAAGAACTGTAAGGGATTGCCTATCTTCTCTCGAAGAAAAGAAAATTATTAATATCTCCCCAGGTACATTCCGAAGCCCCAAAGGATACTCGCTAAATCAAGATTTTACTTTATGGAGTGTGCAGAGGAACCCGCACAGTGCAGAAGAACCCGCACAGAGTGTGCAGAGGAACCCGCAAAGAAGTGTGCAGAAGAACCCGCACCACAAAAGAAAGAAAGAAAGTTTAAAGAAAGGGACAGAAAAAACAAAAGGGGAATTTAAAAAAAATATGCTTATCCCAGCTGACTATTCTCTGTCTGATTATCATCAAACCTTTGCCATGGAAAAAGGTTTTGTTATGGAAACCGTTGAGGCCATGTTTGAAAAATTCAAAGCCCACCACGAAGCCAAGGGAAGTAAATTCAAAAGCTGGAATGCAGCGTGGCGTACATGGGTTTTAAATCAGATTCAATACCACGGTGCTCCGGCACCCTTAAAAACCCATCAAACGACAAATGCGGAGATCCTGGCATGATTGACAGACAGCTGCCCCAAAACATAGAGATAGAAGAAAGCCTAATCGCTGCTTTGATTATCAACAATGAAAATTATCACGGGATTGAATATCTTGCCCCGGATGATTTTTATAGCCGAAAAAACCAAGAGACCTTCCGGGCCATCAAAGGGTTGATCGAAAGCAACAATGTAGCTGACCTGTCAACCATCGCTAAAAAACTCCAGGAAAGAAAGGTTTTCACATTGGCTAAGGGTGGCGCCTTTCTCGCAACAATGGTTGATAATTCTCCCTTAGCCATAGATCCCCGGGCAACCGCCAAGATAATCAAAGGTTGTTCAATAATCAGAAGGGGAACACATGAGGCCATGAAAATTGCAGACCTTGGCTTTAGCAACCCTGACCCTGATGAATTTATCTCCAAATTCCAGCAGGCGGCCATGGGCCTGGAAACATCCAAAGAAGATGAAATATTAAACGGTAACGACCTTGCCCATGAGACACTGACCAGGATTGAAAGGGCAATAACAGACCCGGGCAGTGACGGCCTTTTACTCGGGTTCTATGAAATTGACGAGATCACAAGAATTTCAGGTTCCCTTTTGATTCTTATTTCAGCCAGGCCAAAGGTAGGGAAAACCGCATTCATGACAAGCATTGTCGAAAACATGTGTAATTTTGGGCATACCGTTGGGGTTTTATCTCTCGAAATGGACCGCCAAGAATTAAGCAACCGATGGATTGCAAAGCTGGCAGACATTAATCCCATGAGGTTCAATTACAGCGGGAACCTGACCACGGAAGAGATTAAAAGAATTTCTAAGGCATGTGACCATATGTCCACATGGAAGCTGTTTATTGATGATCACGGGGGCGATATATCGGATGTCCGGCGAAAGTGCCGAAAAATGAAAAAGCTTGGTTGTGATGCCATCTTTATTGATCAGCTTTCTAAAATCAAGGGCAAGGGCAACCAGTTCGAACGGTATACAGAAAATTGTTCAGAGATTGCCATGCTTAAAAAAGAATTACGAATTCCCATATTCCTTCTCTGCCAGATCAACCGGGAAGCCGAAAGGCAAAACCGACCCACCATGGCAAACCTGAAACAAACCGGCGCCCTTGAAGAAGATGCAGACATGATCTTTATCCTTCACCGGGAGGAGGGAGAAAAGCACAAGACAGACGTGATCCTTGCAGCCCACAGGCATGGTGGCACCCGGGATTTTAAATTGCATTTTAACCCGCAAAGAATTCATTTTTCATCTTTTAATAATTTTTAATAGGAGCCCTTTGAAATGGGAAACCCAACTTTGACAGAAACAATCAACAGCAAACTTGATGAATTAAAATCCAGGGTGAATGGCCTTCCACTTGGGGGTGGGTTTGAATCACTGAGGATATACCTTGATGACCTTCAAGCCGGTATCAATGGATTGGTTTCCCAGCTGGATGAAATTGAGGGGAGGACATGTAAATGAAAACGATCATCGATTTTGTTGAAGACAATCAAATGCTTCTTGAGGCGATTGAGGAAGCCATCGATCTTAAGGTTACCACATGGGAAGATCTATTTGAGGAAGATCGGGAATGGATTATTTTCATTCAATATAACTGGATTCCAGACCTGACCACAAAAGCGCTGCTGTTTATGACGCCTGAGCAGCGGCAAAGAGTAAGTGAGTTTGAAGGTTGGGTTCTCGTTCTTGGAAATTTCGATGATTAACAGTCCCGATGGTGCAACGGGTCCTTCCTGGGGGATTGATTATACACGGATGGCCAAGGCCCGATTATTTTCCAGTTACAGGGTCCAAAAAGTTGTTTTGATTCAGGGGCTCACATCAAGCTCGTTAACTTTTTAATAAAAATGAGTACCACAGGCCCAATAAAATAAACGGGCTTTAAAGGGGCTAAAAACAGCATTGAAATCAAAATTTAAAAATACCGGAAATCAAAAAACGACCACAAGTCCAGGAATGTTTTTTTGCTTAATTGGCCATAACCACCCACAACAAACCATAACCGGGAAAAGGTAAGATAGGTATGGAATACGAGTATATTTCAATCCCGGCTTTTGCAAAGAAAATTGGTCGGACTCCTGAATATATTCGTCGTCTTGTGGCTGATGGGAAAATTGAAGAGTCTGCCACGAAACAAAAAGGGGCTCGGAAATTAATCAACATAGATTTGGCCCTTGAACATATGGAAAACAATATTTCCTATGTGAATAAAAAACCCGTGAAACAATCAAGCAAACCAAAACAAACCAGAGAATCAAAACAAACCAGAGAATCAAAACAAACCAAACAATCAATATATGGAGTTAACAAAAAAATGAAAAAATGGAAATCAATCCCCGAATTTGCAAAAGAGATGGGCTTCAGTCCCCAATATATCCGCAAGCTGGTGGAATCAGGAAAAATCGAGAAAACCGCCACAAAGCCAAACGGGAAAAGATTTTTAATTGATCCTGTTTTGGCAAAAAAACAGATGAAAAATAATGTTTCTTATGTTGGTAGGCATGCCAAACCCCAGGAAGAACAAACTGGCCCGACACCAGCAGAGACAATCGCCGTGGTTGAAAAAGCCGGATTGCAAATGGTTTCCTTATCAAAGGCACAAACTCGCCGGGCAAATTATGAAGCTGCATTGAAAAAATTAGAGCTTGAAGAAAAAACC
>Ga0180732_1002146_pt1 | contig 10905 bp, 20 predicted proteins | sample KR11_01MetaG_FD_148674 | JGI IMG/M metagenome (GOLD analysis project Ga0180732, IMG submission 148674) | Groundwater microbial communities from the Olkiluoto Island deep subsurface site, Finland - KR11_0.1 MetaG | ecosystem: Environmental > Aquatic > Deep subsurface > Groundwater | place...
GCCGACGCCTACGCCGCCGACGCCGCCGCCTACGCCGCCGACGCCACCGTCATTATCAACATGATTCATCAAGTTATGGGGTCTCGTAAGTCTAAGAAAAAGGGAGACTTCCCTACTTTTACCGACTATTTGAAACATCAAGCTCTTTTTAAGCAATGGTCAGATGCGCGTGCTGAGGGTAGTACCAATATGGATTTTGATTTGTGGAAAGAATCGCGTGGTCTTCTTGATTTTCCACTGTATGAAAACTGGAAAAAGGAAGGAGTAGAAAAGAAATGAATACCATTGAGAGAACAGAGCAAGTCCTTGAAAAGTTTGAAGCCTGGGCCGACGAGATAATCGGGGCCTACGAAGAGACTCCGACCCACACGGCCACACGCGAGGCATATCTGCAAAGGCGAATCGAAACGCTAAGATCGGCCAAGATGAACCTCCGGCGCTTTGTGCAAGAAGCCAATGCCACCAATGAGGGCAAAGACGATGCCCGCCGGATAGTGGCACTGAACATGCTCCAGGTCAACGCTGGAAGTATTGATTTCTAGGAGAGGCCCTTTGCGGGGAACAAAGTTAATAACGGTGCTGGAGTGGCGGAATAGACTTGACATTGTTTAGATGTTGGTGTATAATATAGACACTATGGATACTATAGAACCAACCATCAACATTAGTAAGCAGGTCAAGGGCATTGCTGCTGAGTTGGTTGCCTCATCCTATTTTGTTCAAAGAGGGTATCAAGTATCGGTGCCAGTCAGTAAGTTCGGGGAATATGACTTAATTCTTGATGATGGGCATAGCCTAAGCCGGGTGCAGGTTAAGACAGTTTATTGGGACAATTCAAAAAAGAGGTATCTCCTAAGCTGTGTAACTTCACACATCAGGAAATCCCCCGAAAAGAACAGGAACAAAAAATATACTTTAACTTCGTTTGACTGGCTGGTGGGTATCTGTTTGGATACAGGACATATTTACCAGATACCTATTAGTAAGATTGCTGGGCGGAGAAGTATCACTGTCTATCCGATAACACAACCAGAAGATAAAGGAAACTTTGAGCAATATAGGATGGGGCTATATCAGCAATAGTGTAGTAGACGCTAGGGGGTCAGTAGGACTATGCAGGGGTCAGACCGGCGAACATCCTAAGCGGAGAGAGTGAACCCTAATAGCACTCCGCTAAGTGGGTGGTTGACATGCTCCAATTGGAGTAGTTGAGCGAGAGTCCTATATCTAGGGTGCAAATCTCTAGCTCCAGCACCAAGCCAGTCCGCGGCGAGTACGAATTGGAAAGCCGCTGATAACTGGGCCAGCCACCCTAAAGCTCAATCTTCGGGCTGGGCAGAGACTCAACAAGTAGTAGAGTTGTAACGAGTTAGCATTTTTCTCTGGCTACTGGCTGGCGGCCCCGGCTGAAATGAAGCAGGGCACTGATCAATGCTCTGACGGATAGTAGGTCGGGGCCAAAGATAACAGGGGCGACGGGTGTACGAAATCATCGGAGATATTTATTCTACCCCGGAGTTGTTGCAATGAGAATGACAAAAGAAGAACTTATTTTCAAATTAAAGAATCTAATAGATAGCGCTGATTCTGAAGACGCTCATATCGAAGCGGATAATGCACTTGTGGAATTCATCGGTGATCCTGATATTGCCATCGCTTTCAGCGAAATAAGAAAGTGGTATGCCTAAATGAAAAGAGAGGAACAGAGAAAATGAGAAGAAAAGTCTTAGCTATGTTTAGTTGCTTGCCTTTTATATTCACTGCGAATAGTCTAGGAAAGATATTGCTAGGCGATGATTCCTTCATGGAATGGAAAACATTGGTTATCTACCTATTAGGCGGATTAAATTGTATGATATATTCCCTTATCTGGCCGGAGGAGAAAAATGAAGATTAAGAAGTTGCGAATCGCCAGGATACCTGCTAAGGAACGAACCACAGTCATTGTGGGCAAGGTGGTGAGATAACATGGCAGACTGCGGATGCAAGTCCAGCGGATGGTGGACTACGCCCGACGGAGAGACGCACCATCTCATTGAGTATTGCAAATTGCATAAGGCCGCACCGGAGATGTACAAGGCACTGAAAGATATGCTTGATCCTGACGATTGCTCATTAGATCACCATGGCTATTGTCAGACTCACGGATGGTTGCAAGATGGTCTATGCCCACATTTCAGAGCAAAGATAGCCCTAGCCACAGTAATTTAATTCCTGCCGCCTGGACTGGAGTGGTGTCCATCCGTGGGAGCCGGTAAGTATCGGTGCATCCACTTACGACGGGGAAGGGCACCGAGCCACCCAGTCCAGGGCGGGAGTGATTAAATAGGAGAGAATCATGGAAAAGAAAAACACGGATTATTCAGCCAGCGCGGTGAACCTGACCAATCCTGAAACAGTAGCAAGTTATTTGACCATCTACCATACCGACTGCCAAAGCCTCGCCGATCTACAGGCGCAAGCCGCGGCCTGTGTCCCCCCCGATTTGCAAGCCAAAATACGCGATTACCAGCAGAGCCTTACTAATGCCCAACAGTACCTCCGAACACTGATTGATAGCGACGGATCATACCAGGATATAGAGAGAGGGATATACGCCGTGAAGCAGCGCAAGGTATCCATCAGCTACAATCCACAGATACTACGTGGTAAACACCCGGCAGAAGCGGCCCTAGTCATCGAAGAGATGGTCAACGGCACCAAACTCGCCGGACTGATAAAGGGTGGACTACTAGACCTAGCCACACTCAAAGCAGAGGGGAGCAGCAAAGAGACCGAGACTTTTACTTACATTATCAAATAGAACAAGCCACTACGTGAGGCTTATATCCGTAGAAAGAGGTAATATGGCAGATAGAATCAAGCTAACAGTCAAGTCAGTCAGCGAAGTTAAGACGCTGGAGAGTGGCAAGAAGCTGGTAAACTTCAGCGCCACTTCGCCGGACGGGAAGGGGGCCGGATATACCGCCTGGGATGAATCGCTTTGGGCTTTCCTCAGCAAAGATGTCGTGCTCGATGCCGAGGTCGCCGTGAAAGAGACAGAGAAGTTCGATGCTCAGGGTGGCCGGATCATCCAGCGAACCCTCAAGAACATCTACATCGACGGCAAGCCGGTCATTGCCCAGACCGCCGGTGCACAAGGACGGGGATTCGGCAAGACACCGGAGCAACTGGCAGCGGAGCGGGCCAGCATCGAGGCGCAGACAGCGGTAAAGACCATCACCGAACTGGAAATAGCCGGGAAGCCCGTTACCCCGGCTCTCATTGCATCCCGGAACGCATGGCTCACAAAGGCACTGGCGGGGAAATAGCCATGCCGAAAGTTCGGAAGCCCATCCCTGCGGGGGGTAGATGAAACATGAAAGTCGTGAGTAAGCGGGGAGTACTCCGTGGGAATAACGGCGGGAACGCTCCAACGTCGCCCACAGTGCAAGTGAAAGGCTTGCCCCCCCGACCAAAACCTATGAAGCGAATTTCAGACAAACAAAAGGCCCGGAATAAGAAGCTCGCTAAAATACCGTTACCGAAGGATGGCCGGTGCGTCAAGTGCGGCAAAGCGGTGACGTGGCCCCCGCTTGCAAGGCACCACAAGGTTCGCCGGTCTGACTTGGGCACTGACGACCGCGAAAACATTGACGCCGGCATCTGTCAGGAGTGTCACTCCCTTCAGGTCGGCGAGAAGTCCAGAGATAAGACCAAACCGATAGACCGGCCCACTGATATTACCGGACTGTCAGGCTGGCATGGGTTAAGACCTGTCCCGAAACCTGGGAAAAGGAAGGAGTAGAAATGTACGAAGTAAAAGTAGGTATCACAGGAATCGCCCCCCATGTTCAACATCGACTGACAGAGGCCGATATTGAAAAGATCGAGAAAGGAAGTACCGGCGGCCATACGGCTGTCAATACCCAAAAAGACGGTGCGTTAGAGCGAATGTATTACAGGCCAGATGGGAACATTGGAATTCCCAAACGCAATATCAAAGCGTGTCTCCTGGAGGGTTGCAAGAAAGCAGGGCTGAAGTTTGGCCGAGGTGCCTTGTGGCCCTATGTTAAGGCTACAGTATTCATACGGGAGGATATGCCGAGCTTGGGAATGAAGAAACCTGAGTTCGTAGAAAGGTTTGCCGTCCAGAGAAAAGATGGGAGTCAGGTAGTAGTAGTCCGGGGCGGGCTTAACGCTGGCTGGAAACTCAATTTTACCCTTTCAGTAGTAGACGACCGGCGCGATCCTGACCAACTAAAGATCGCCTTTCAAGAAGCTGGTATCCTGGTTGGGTTAGGAGCAGGCCGACCCGATTACGGCAGGTTTGAAGTGACAAAATGGGAGGTGATAATAACAAAATTATGACCGGATCAAACGGGACAGGGCCACACACAGCATGACAGAACGGCACTGCGCATAACGTCACAAAAGAGGATTACACAACGCACCACAACGGTATGTACCAAAATGTAGCAGAACACTACTGGACCTAACTTGGTATTGCTATATGACGCAGAACGGCGTGATACTAGACCGAACTAAACAAGACCAAACAAAACGAAATTATACCAAACCGGACAACACAAAACAGGGAGGAAGGAAATGGACGAGCTTAAAATAAACGAACTGGTAGACACGGGTTTGGATGTACTGCAGGCCACCCTGAAAGCATCAAACCCTAGCAAAATTCAACTGATAAAGGCGCGGATAGCTTCCAGCGTCTTCTCCACAGCCACCCGACTAGAAGCAACCAGGAACGCCCGGTTATCATTGCAAGTCAGGGTAGCCCAGATGGTCTTGGGGGATGCAAAAGAGCGTAAGGAATATCTGAGCTTATCATCCCCCGAATTGAAACTGTTGAAGTAGAAAGTGAAGAATGAGACCTAAACTTCTGGCAGTAGGAGGGGGCAAGTGAGCCTCGACGCTCTCCCGAACCGGAATAGGAATAAGGCGAAACATAGATGAAAACGTTTTGGATTTGTCTAGTGGAAGGTACATTCGGCGGGCATGGATTTCAGCATCCGACGCTATCAGCGGCCTACAAAGAGGCCGAACGACTGGCCCAATTACCAGGGACAAACGGTAAACGTGTCTTTCTCCTGGAATGTATTAGCGCGGTTAGAGAGACCCGTCTAATTTGGGAAGTGCCCGAACCCCCAGAATCTGAATGAAAAGAAAGGAAATCCCCATCTGGATTGATCGAGAAACCGGCGAGATCATCGGTATTGGAGTCATGTCCCCGGACGGTAAGTTGCTTCGGGTGAAGTGCAAGCCGAACAAATGCCCCCGGTGCGACGGGAAACTCTCGGATAGTGAGGACGGGATGTCCTGCTTCCAGTGCGGGAACGTGGTCTATTCTCAACCGCCGGATAAGTACAGAGCTAACGAGTCCTGCCACAGGAAGCCAAAATAAATCCTGCCAGCCTATTGACATTCCTGCTTTGATAGGTTACTATAGTTTCTAGAGGTTGTTATGATTAAAAATGAGTACATGACCCCACAAGAGGTTGCTGAGAAGCTCAGGGTTACGCTGACCAGTATCTATAACTGGATTGGCGATGGGAGGTTGAAAGCCGCGAAGGTCGGTGATTTATGGCGTATCCGCCCCGATGATCTGGAGTCGTTTCTACAGCGGAAGTCATAATGGCAGACAACCCTATGCTCGATGCCGCCCTTGCCTATGTCGATGCGGGCTTTAAGGTTTTCCCTCTCAACGGCAAAAAACCTGCGACAGAACACGGATTCAAAGACGCTACCATGACGCAGATAGGTTGTCGCGCTATCTGGGGTAAGAATCCCGGCCTGAACATCGGCATCCCGACGCAAGATATGGTGGTGATCGACTTCGACATTAAGTCCGGGGGGAAGGAATCAAAAACTAAGATGTGGGCCGATCATGGACCACTTCCAAAGACCAGGGTCCACAAGACTGGCGGCGGCGGCCAGCACTGGATTTATGCTAATCCTTTCGGTATCGACATTCGTAATTGCACCACCTTCGCCGGATACCCTGGGGTAGACATTCGGGCAAATGGGGGATACATCTGCGCGCCACCGTCCATTCATCCCGACACTGGGAAACCCTACGAAGTAGCAGACCCCTCAGAGATTGCCACCGTCCCCGACTGGGTGATTGATATTGCAGGGAGAAAAGAATCCAACTTTGCACCTTCCAGTACCGGAGAAACTCTAATCATCCCCGATAGGGAAAGGAACGACACCCTAGCCAGTATTGCGGGAACTATGCGGCGGCGCGGGCTAGGCGAGGATGCAATAGTGGCAGCTCTCCTGGCAACAAATGAAAAGCAGTGTATCCCGCCACTTGATGAAAAAGAAGTCAGAGACATCGCTAGGAAGATTTCACGGTATACCCCTGATCCTTTATCTAGGTTCACTGACAAAACTGACATAACTGACTCATTGGGCATAAGCACTGACAAGACTGACACTGTTGACAAGACTGACGGAAAAGACATTTTCGACATCGCTGACAATGACACTGACATGTCGGCAGGAAGCAAACTTATATGGAAACAGGTATCCCGATGGTTGTCCTACCATAAGGGAGAAAGGTTCGATTTAGATACGATTTGTCGCCAACTGGACGTTACAAACCGGGACTTCCGACATGAGATAGTGAAGAAACTTTCTTACGAAGTAACCCGTGGAAATCTTGAAAAGTCAGTAAAAGTCAAACCCCCTATATATACTTATATTAATAAAGATATAAAGATAATAGACTGGGTAAACGCTAGGGATACTAACCCTATACCCTTTGAATGGCCACACGGACATGAGGACGATAGTCGTTTTGGTTTTGATGGGGCAATTCAGATATTCAGTGGAGACATCATCATCATAGCCGGAGTATCAAATACTGGGAAGACTGCCTTTGTTCTTAATATGGTGACTGAGAACATGGATCAGATACCAGTAACTCTCCAGGGTAATGAATATAACCCAGGGAAGTTTAATTTCAGAATGAGTCGGATGAAATGGGCTAGACCCTTAAGAGAAGATGGGACTCCTAAATTTGAGTTGATAGATCGGCATGATAACTGGGCAGACATTATCCGCCCGGATAATCTGAATATCATTGACTGGATGAACCTAGACGGTACGGGCCACCCATTCTATGAAATCGGTTCGATTGTAGAGGGTATCCAGCAGAAGCTCAAGAGTGGCGTGGCGATAATTTGCATTCAGAAGGACGCCAACAAAGAATTAGGAATGGGTGGTGGATTCTCTCAGCATCTTGCTAGTTTATATCTAGCGGTAGATTTTATGCCAAACAAAGAATTGAAAATGACAGTAAAGAAAGCGAAAGCATGGCAGGGACATAACCCCAACCATGAGATGTATGGTTTTGACCTGGTTGACGCAGGAACGTTATTCCACAAGATTCGCAGGATAGAACGTTGTGGGAGCTGCGGTGCTCGTGGGATAACAAGGAGTGGTGCCGTCTGTGATAATTGTGCCGGGTCGGGACACGTGAACGCATGAATAAGTTGCCGGAGGGATTCAGATGCTAAAAGAACGACCCAAGAGTAAGTTTGAAGACGAGAATGGTGTGGTGAATATCGGACTTGTTGAAGGCCCCGATTATCCTGAAGTAGGAGCTTGGGATAGACAATTTGCGACAGAGTGCGATCAACTAAGTGCGGAATACGCCACAAAAACAGGTTACAAGTGCTGGGGCAGGTGGTTCTTTGATACGCGCAAACCCGTAAGTTTGACAACATTCTCTTCCCGTGCCCAAATAGCAGGGCAACCGCCGTGGAAAGGCGATGAATACTGGATAGAGATAACCAGGATTGGACCGCACGGTGAATCAGACGGCGGGAAGTACACATGGTATCAGCACATGGCGGAGAAGATTTGGATGGGGAAACAAGGGATTGCGGATATGAAACGTGCTGTCGCTGACTTAGTAAAAGATGGCAAGATTAAATGAAAACTAACCTACTCAGGACAACGGAACCCTTAAAGGTCTCAGGGCTATGGCTCGATGTTCGGCGGGACTGGCCGGTGCCAGAGGTCGAAGACTGGAAACTTACCTACTGGGCGCACCTGGTACGCAGGGGCATCCGGTATGGCGGGATAGACTGGCGCTGTTTCAACTAGAGATGGAGGGTAGTGAGCGTGGACAAAGCGGAATATACTGGAGAATCAGAATTGGAGGGAGTATGAGAATCGAAAAAGAGTTGAAGTGCCCGAAATGCGAATGTACTGACTTCCTGTATGCAGGGCTGATGTTGACTAGAGATGAGTGTGCCGATGTATGGGATTCTATTAACCAGTTATCTGCATGGGGCAGCGCTGTGGAAGAGGAAAGTTATTGGCTGCTTACAGAACCATTATTAGCTGCCCAGCTAGACAAGGCGGCTGGGACGACTGACGAGCAGATGCTACTGACCAGTGAGGAACAAGATGCTTGTACTCCTACAAAAGAGGAACTTGACGCCTATATGTCTGAGCCTGATGATGCTGTTGCTGCTAGTATCAGTGATCCTATAATAAAACGGCATATTGGGCGAGGTATTCTTTACGGGAGCAAGATAAGTAAAACCCAGCTTGCTAAGGCAGCCCCTATCTTTGCAGCAAGAATTGAGGCTGCAAGAGAAGCCGCAATTGAGAAGACACAGTTTGAGTACAACATGAATGTGATCCCCCAAGCAGTCAAAGAGGCTTACAAGAAAGGCGTTGATGACTCGTCCGAGTGCGGACAGATGGACGCGCAGAAGGCGGTCATCGCCGAGCGCAAGAGGATAGGAGAATGGCTGGATAAAATAGGTCCATATGATGGATGGAGATATTATCTTATGAAAGGTATTAAGGCGCTCAAGTCCGGCCAGCCTGTAGGAGGTGAGCAATGAAACTGAGCTTTGGCAATGGCGGATAAGGCGCTGAGAAGTCTAACCATTGCATTAAATCATCTGCCCCCGGTGGAGTTGAACCCTAACACTCTACGTCGTTCTCACTGGTCGATCCGTGCAACGGCCACGAGAGCGGCGATTGAGGAAATAGGCTGGCTGGCAAAAGAACGATGGCATGATGATAAACCAATGCTGAAGGCGCGAATCAGTTACACCTTCCACTTAAAAGATAACCGACGCCGTGATTTGGACAACCTTCTCAGTGCCTGCAAAGCTTACCAGGATGGATTGATCGAGGTTGGCGTGCTGTTCTACGACGACGCGGCACACCTGGAGATTGGAAGTATTCGGGCTGTCGTGACCGGAGAAGAAAAGACGGTGATAGAAGTGATGGAAATTACTTGACATCTATTTACTTATATGCTATACTGATATGTAGGAGATGAGATATGAAACACTGTAAAAGATGCGGCCACAACTGGTATCCCCGTGGCGAGAAAATCATCACTTGCCCTAAATGCCGGAGTCCTTACTGGGATAGAGAGAGGATACGGAAATGACTCAGATTATGGTCGTTTGCCCAGTATGCGGTAAGAGCCGTCCGTTCTCAATAAAGAATTACAGGCGAGGGGGAACGGCGTTGTCGTATGTGTCGTATGTGTGCGAGGTTAAGACAGCGAACTCCCGTGCTGATCGAGGAGATTGAGAGCTAAAGTGCGCCAGGGTGAACCGGCAGGAGGAAGTATGAAATGTAGTCAGTGCAAGGTGAAATATGCGGAGTGGGACTTCAAAGAAGATCAGTTTTGCCAGGAATGTTTTGAGACATGGTGCAATGCGGAGTTCTGGCGGGCCGTCGATGAGGGGCGGATAATTTAATGGGACTGACTCAGCTTAAAGAGAGGGGATAGTATGAATCACGCAGAGAAACGGGAAGCGATTGCGGACATACTTTGCAGCGGTTGCCCTAAGAGGCCAGGTTGGTGCGAATGTGATGAGTACCGTGACTTTGAGGCAAACATTGCCTGTCGAAAGCGAAAGCGAGAGCAAGCCGATGCTATCCTGAAAATCTGCCAGCCGGACACGAACTTGCCCTTGCTGACGAACAAGGAGATTGAGGCTATCACCCTGTCCGATTATCCTGTAAGGGGGAAACATTCGCTGGAAAGAGCCGTTTGTCAGGCCGAGCGCGACAAGATCAAGAAGTACCTGGACTCTTTGGCAGCCCGAGCAATATAATGCAGATGACCCTAAATAACCAGACACTTGACACTGAAGCCATCCAGCTCATTCAATCGATAGTTGGGAATGCTGTAGCCTTTGTGACCCTATCCGGTGGTAAGGATAGCACGGCTACAGTTGACCTAGTAAAACGCTCGTTAATAAAGGCGGAGTTCCATTATCACCGAACAGGGTTAGATGCACCTGAAACCATACATTTCATTCGGGAAACATACCCCGATTGTGTCTTTGACATTCCTGACCGCACGTTTTGGCAAGGTATGATGTCTCATGGTCTACCGCTCCGGCTCCAGCGTTGGTGTTGTGGTGAGTTAAAAGAGTGCTTTGGGAGAGGGAGAATCATCATAGACGGCGTAAGGCGTGGCGAAAGCAACGGACGCAAGGCTCGTACCTGTTTTGAACCTGCAAGAAACGACCCTACGACCTTCTTCATTCACCCTATCTTCAAGTGGTCAACAAAAGACGTGTGGCAATATATAGACGAGAGGTCTTTACCTCATAACCCCCTCTATTACACGAATGGCAAACGTGTACCATCACGCCGGATAGGTTGTATCTTGTGCCCAAACACCACGCAAAGAGAATGTCATAGGCAAATGGATTTGTTCCCTGGATTCGTAAAGCTCTATAGGTATAATGCTGAGCGGTATGTTCAGGTTAGGATAGACAGAGGGACACCATTAACCCAAAAGACGGGAGACGAATATTTTGAGTGGTGGATTTCAATGCATTAAATGGGACTGACTCAGCTTAAAGAGAGGGGATGTATGAAGACCAGCCCTGGGAGGCCATCAGATAGCGAGAG
>Ga0180732_1002147_pt1 | contig 10903 bp, 12 predicted proteins | sample KR11_01MetaG_FD_148674 | JGI IMG/M metagenome (GOLD analysis project Ga0180732, IMG submission 148674) | Groundwater microbial communities from the Olkiluoto Island deep subsurface site, Finland - KR11_0.1 MetaG | ecosystem: Environmental > Aquatic > Deep subsurface > Groundwater | place...
CAGCGGTATCTGAAATCACCACATTCATTTCATAGAGCTTGTTTCTGGCAATGGTGTTGGCAATGAGCGGGGTTTCATGCAGGGACTCGTAATAGGCGGATTCCGGTTTCATGCCGGATTCGGTCATGATTTCAAAGGCCAGTTCCACGCCGGCCTTCACCATGGCGATCAAGAGAATGCCGTGATCAAAATATTCCTGTTCGGGAATGTTTTGTTCCGTGAGTTTGGCTTTCTCGAACGCGGTTTGGCCGGTTTCTTCCCGCCATTTAAAAAGGTTCCGGTCATTGTCCGCCCAATCCTTCATCATGGTTTCCGAAAAGCTTCCCTCAAGGATATTCTCCATGTGTTTGATATATAAAGGCCGCATGATGGTCTTGAGTTCCTCGGTCAGTTCAAAGGCTTTGATTTTCGCGGGGTTGGAAAGCCGATCCATCATGTTGGTGATCCCCCCGTGTTTAAGGGCTTCGGTGGTGACTTCCCATCCTTTTTGAACCAGTTTGGCGGCATATCCGCTGTCCATGCCTTTTTCCACCATTTTATCAAAACAGAGCAAAGATCCGGTCTGGAGCATGCCGCATAGAATGGTCTGTTCGCCCATGAGGTCGGATTTAACTTCCGCCACAAAAGAAGAGTGAAGCACACCGGCACGGTCTCCACCCGTACCCACGCAGTAGGCCTTGGCGATTTCCAGGCCGTCGCCGTTGGGATCATTTGCCTCATGAACGGCAATCAGGGTGGGTACGCCAAAGCCCCTTAGGTATTCCGCTCGAACTTCCGATCCCGGGGATTTGGGCGCCACCATGATCACGGTGAGGTCCTCACGGATTTTCATTCCCTCTTCAACAATATTGAACCCGTGGGAATAAGACAGGCAGGCCCCTTTTTTCATCAAGGGCATGGCCCTGGAAACCACCGGCGTATGATATTTGTCCGGGGTCAGATTTAAAACCAGGTCTGCTTGGGGAATGGTTTCTTCGTAGGTACCCCATTTAAAATTGTTTTCCGAAGCCAGTTTCCATGGGGGAAGTTTCTTTTCAATTTCCGCATCCAAAAGCGCATAGGTCACGTCCAGGCCGCTATCCCGGAGATTCAACCCCTGATGAAAGCCCTGGGCCCCGCACCCGATGATGACAATTTTCTTTCCCTTCAGCTTTTCAACACCGTTGAATTCCGAACTGTCCATAAACCGGCAATGTCCCAGTTGTTTTATTTTTTCCCGAAAGGAAAGTGATAAAAAGTAATTCATGATGTTCTCCTTGTTTTATTATTTGACGTTTTTTTAGGCACTTCCAAATGTGCGGATACCATATTCCATTTGTAATATTGCGTAAAGTGATTTATATGAAATTTTAAATTGCGCAAGACGCAATAACGAAAGGTGGTCATGAATATCCATGAAATCGAAACTTTTTTAACCCTCTGCCGGACCCTTCACTTTCAAAAAGCCAGCACCCAATGCAATCTCAGCCCTTCCGCCCTGTCCCGGGCCATTCAACGGCTGGAAGACGAAACCGGCGAGCAACTCTTTGAACGAAGCAACAGGGCGGTGCGGTTAACCGCCTCAGGAAGAGTGTTTCAAGAGTATGCTCAACAGATTATTGATCTATGGAAACAGGGCAAACAGGCCCTTTCCTATGAAAAAGGGCTTGTATCCGGCGATTTGAATATTTATTGTTCCGTAACCGCTGCCTTCGGTATATTGCCGGATATCCTGGAACATTTTAAGAAGGAATTTCCAGCCGTTCAAATCAAAATCCGCACCGGAGATGCGGAAAGCGCGTTGGGTCAGCTTCAGGAAAAGGACACGGATATTGCCATTGCCGCCATTCCGGAAGTTTTTCCCGATCACATGGATTATCTGTATGTGACCCAAACCCCCCTGGTCTGGATTAAATCCGATAAAATACCCGCCATGGCCGGCGATCCCATTGACTGGGAGAACACACCGTTGATCCTGCCCAAACGGGGGATTGCCCGGAGGCGCTTTGAGCGATGGGCCCAAACCATGGCCATCAAACCCAGAATTTATGCTGAGATTTCAGGAAATGAAGCCATCATCGCCATGGTTCATCTGGGTTGCGGCATCGGCCTGGTCCCGGAGATGGTCCTGGATAAAAGCCCGGTCACCAGTTCCATCTCCGTGATCAATGTCCAGCCTCCCCTGAAACCTTATACCATCGGAATCTGTGTGAAGAAAAAGCAGTTGGAAAATCCGGTCACCCGGGCATTTTGGTCGGTGGCAAAGCGCTTTTCGTAAAAACCCTTTGGATTAAAAACCCGATTATTCCTTCATGGTTCTCAGTTTGGCCAGTTCCCAGATATAATCATAAAGGTGTAGACCCTTGCTGGCGGCAATGATTTCCCCATCTCCCACCCCGATTTCGGCCGCCATGTACTCTTTCAACATCTGAATGGCACCCAGGTTTGCCGGAAAGCCATTCCACAGGTCCCAGGACCTGAAATACACCATGAAATGCAATTTTCCGTATCGAATCCGGGTGTCAATGCCCCGCAGGCAAGGCGGATCATTTAATAACAGGGCTGCTGGATCACCCACCGTCATGTAGGCCTGGTTGGTGCCATGCCCGTCTTGCTTGTACATGCGGATCACTTCGGCAATCTGGGGTTCCAGGTACTGACCATAGGTATAGTCTTCGTTGGGCTGCTTGTTGGCGGTCATGAGATAGGGCAGGTAATCTTCAACATAACCGTCCGCCACCGGGTTGGGAATGCCCAGGGCCGGGGGAATATCCGGAATCAGGGGCCGAACCCCCGGATGCTTGATATGCACGGTGATATAATCAAATTCCAGCCGCTCCTGGCCTTCAAAACTTCCCCGGTCAATAACATATTTGTGGCCGTGCTCCAAGATTTCATAGACGCATTGGAACCAGGCATCCGATAAGTCCCTGGCTTGTATGGAAATGGGTTTCAACATAGGATTTTCATTCTTTCAGGATATTTATAAGGTAATATGGATTCATCTTGCTGAGGCCAAAATGTATTGGGCGTTTTTATCACAAATGGAAAAAAGATGACACAGAAAAGGCGGTTGCGTTAAAAAATCGAAGATTCTGGTTTTGCACTACCGGACACATTGTTTAAAGACCGGGCTTCCTCCACATCTTGATGTTGAAGGTCTCAAATCCGAGTTTTTGAAAGAAAAGATGAGCATCCGTATTGAAGGCCCAGGAATCCATTTCAAAATGATCAATGCCTTCCATTTTTGCCAGTTCCTGAATTTCCTGGAACAAGGCGGTCCCGATTTTTTTCTTCCGGTGGTTTGCATGGACGGCAATCTGGTGGATGGTCACCCGCCTTTTTCCATATTTTAAAGGGTTATCGGGCCTTTTTTCAAAAGCCGCCCAGATGTAGCCTGCCGGGGCACCTTTGATGTAAGCAACCAAGATGACATTGTTTTCACGGCTTATGATGGATTGAAAAAACGCCGCTAATTCCGGATCATCCTGGGGCGGCTTGAAAATATCAGGGTGTTGGTCGTGATGAATCCCTTGAGCAAAAGCGTTCAGCATTACAATATCGGAAATCTTTTCACGGGAGGCTTTGATAATTTTCATTTCCAGGGTCGATATCATTAATCCCTTTCAAAGTCGTTTCTTGAATCCCTTCCGGGGTTCAAAAGGGTAACCCAAGGATTGATAGAATTGATGAGCTTCCGTGCGATCAGCCTCGGTAACAAAGAGGATCTGGCAGCAATCCTTGGCTCTGGCAAATTTTTCCAATTCCAGCATAAGAGCGGATCCTGTACCACTGCGTCGGTGATTTTCATCGACAACCAGGTCCTCAATCACCATGAACGGCCTGCAATCCCCGTAGAGTTCTTCACACGCAACACCCATGGGAAATCCAACCAGGCTTTCGCCTTTCTTTGCTGCCAAAAGGATATAGGCCGGATTTTCTGAAAGCCTCGGAAAAGAGGCCCGCATCTTTTCAAGGGAGGAGTCTTCACCCCGGAATTGTTTAAACAATTCCCCAAGAGGGAGAAGGTCCTGTTCTTTGAGTTTTGTAATCTTCAAGGGCTGTTTATTCTATCTTTTGGATTCTTTGCACATGCCGGCCATATTCGAATTCCGCCTGCAACCAGGCATCAACAATTTTCATGGCTTCATCCTCAACGACCATTCGCGCACCAAGGGAAATCATATTGGCGTTGTTGTGCTGCCTGGCAAGCTCGGCACTCTTTTCATTCCAGCACAGGGCGCAACGAATACCCCGGACCTTGTTGGCAGCCATGGCCTCCCCGTTGCCGCTTCCTCCGAGCACGATGCCCAGATCATTTTTGCCCTCTGAAACACTTTCTGCTGCCGGACAAATATAGTCCGGATAGTCCACGGGGGCATCGCTATCAGTTCCAAAGTCCCTTACGGTGTACCCCTGTTTTTGAAGATGGGCTTTGAGGATTTCCTTTAAGTCAAAACCTGCATGATCCGATGCTATGGCAATTCTCATTAATAAAACTCCATCCTATCCCGGGGATTGTCCCTCATATCCTTCAACCGGGTATCCAGGTTCCCCACATGGATTTCCAGTTGATGCCCATCCGGATCTTTGAAATACAAGGAATCCCCCTCGCTCCGGTTTTCCGACCACTCCTCACAGCCGTAATCCAGAAGCCTTGTTTTCAGGGTTTGAAAATCAACCTTCGAACAGGAAAAGGCGATGTGCGAATAATCCATAACCTTCGATTCCAATACACCCAGGTCATAATTCAGGGCAAACCAGGTCGCACCGGCCGTCAGATAAGCCCCGGTTTTTCCCTTCACCACCGGTTTAAGCCCAAGGATGTCTTGATAGAACTGAAAAGACCGCTCCACATCGCTGACCGCAATGGTAATATGATTGATTCCGGTAATCATTTCATTTGCATTCAAAAACCCGGTTCTCTCTGCTTATCAAGAGGATGAGATAACAGCTTTTGCCGTTTACCCTTCACCCCGGAGCGTCTTTCCCGAATTGTAGATGACCCCGCCGGAAGCGGCATAGTCGTCCAAAACCGAAACCGCCTCCGCTCGAAGCAGATCTCGAACCACTTTGATTTTTCTTGTTTCAAGAGCATCGACCCAAGCGTCCATTTTCGGGCCTTCATCAAAGCCGATGCGCCGGGCGTCTTCATCCCTTGCTCCGCAAACCAGACGACTGACGCCGGACCATGGAATGGCTCCGAAACACATGGCGCAGGGTTCGGTGGAAGCATACAGGGCATAGGAGACCTTGCCGTCGTCGCTTAAATCATACCGGCCGAGAAGGGTTTGGGCCATGGCAATGGCGGTGATTTCAGCATGAAAAATGGAGCAGTGGGTTGAAAGGACCAGGTTGACTCCCGGAGCCACCAGGCGGCCTTGGTCATCAAAAATCGCTGCGCCAAATGGCCCGCCGGTTTGATGCTCTACATTTTTCCGGGAAAGGGTGATGACAAAGCGCATACGATCTTCCTTCGAGGAAAAGACACCGGAAGATCGATCCACCAGGTCTTGAATCCAGAGGGGCAGTTGAATGGAAATCCCTGGATAGTTCATGCACCACGCCCCCTGCTTGCCGGTCTACTAAGAAAGTACTTTCCGCTGAGGCCGGTCATTCCTTGAATAAATGATGGTAGATGTCGGAAATATAAACAATGCCCACAAGCCGGTTGTTTTCCAGCACCGGAAGCCGACGGAATTTGTTTTTCACCATACGGTCCAGCACCACCATGATATGTTCATCCGGATGAGCGCCCATGAGGTTGGAACTCATGATCTGGTTGACCTTTTTTTCCCGAACGTCGGCAATGATCTTTTTCAATTGGCCTTCCCAGTCGATATGCTCCCCTTCAATGCCGTAATTTAAAAATGACGGCCGAAGGTGGTAGAGAATATCAAACATGGTAACCACCCCCACGTACTGATTGAAATCATTCACCACCATGAGGCTGATGGTTTTATGACCCGTAACCCGCAGCCTTCCTTTTAAAATCCCCTTGATGGCATTGTCCACCGAATCCTTTTCGTTGATTTGATCAAAGGATGTCACCATTATGTGTTTTGCGAGCAAGGTCATGGAATCTCCTTAAATTGTATTGGATATATTTGTTAAAATTGGAGTGATATGTCAATGGGTATTTTAATTTCGCCTTTGAAATGCATTTCATTGACAAGAAATAAAAAAATACCATAAAGTTCGGAACCATTTTTCGGAAAAATCATCCATATTGATATAGAAAAGAAAGCGCGCCATGAAAATTTTCAATTATCCTTCGGCAAATGCGGAAAAAAGGCTCTCGGACATCGTTCACCGGGGCCTGGGGTATACCAAAAAACAACTCCAGTATGTCACCGGGATTTTGGAGGATGTTCAGAAAAACGGAGATCAGGCGGTTCTGGCCTATACCAACCGTTTTGACTCTCCGAAAGTCACCCTGGAAAACCTGAAGGTATCCAAGGCGGAACTGGATTCCGCGGAAAAATCCGTCAACCGGAAATTCCTGGCCGCCATGAACCGTTCCGCGACCCAGATCAAAGGCTTTCACACCCAACAGGCCCGCAACTCCTGGATTAATACAGACCGCCCCGGCACCCTCCTGGGCCAGATCATCCGCCCGGTGGAAACCGTGGGGGTCTATGTGCCAGGGGCCACCGGAGGAAAAACCCCCCTGGTGTCCTCGGTGCTCATGGGCGCGATTCCAGCGGTGATTGCCGGTGTGAAAAATATCATCCTGGTTACGCCCCCCAGGCAGGATGGCACCATCGATCCCCATTTGCTGGCTGCGGCCAAAAAGGTGGGGGTAACGTCGGTGTTCAAAACCGGAAGCGCCTGGGCCATCGCAGCCCTGGCCTATGGAACGGACCTGATTCCCAAGGCGGATGTGATTGTGGGGCCGGGAAACCTCTATGTGACCCTGGCCAAGAAAATTCTGTCCGGAACCGTGGGTATCGACATGATCGCCGGTCCCAGCGAGATCCTCATCCTTGCAGATTCCAGTGCCAACCCGGAATTTATTGCAGCAGACCTGCTTTCCCAGGCAGAACATGCGCCGGATGCTTCCTCCGTATTGCTCACAGATGATCCGCTCCTGGCTGCGGCCACGGCCAAGGCCCTGGAACGCCAGCTTGAAGCCCTGGATAGAAAGGATGTTGCCGAGCAATCCCTGAACAAGTTCGGGGCCATCATCGTCACCCCGGACATTGAGGTTGCCGTGGAGCTTGCCAACCGCATCGCCCCTGAGCATCTGGAACTCCATGTGAAGGAGCCCTTTGAGCTTCTGGGTTCAATCCGGAACGCCGGAGCCGTGTTTTTGGGGGAATACACACCGGAGCCCGTGGGGGATTACATCGCAGGGCCCAATCATGTGCTGCCCACTGCCGGAACCGCTCGCTTCGCCTCGGCCCTGTCCGTGGACAATTTCATAAAAAAAATCAGCATCCTGCATTATTCCAAGGCGGCCTTTGAAAAAGAGGCCCGGGATATCATGCTGCTGGCCGGAGCCGAAGGCCTGGGGGCCCACGCCAATTCCATCCGGGTGAGGCTAAAGAAATAGCGGCTGGATCTCTGATATTCCCCTAAAATGGCCTTTAGTATCCTGTAAGGATTCGATTCATCTCACGACTTTTTTAAAAAATCATGGGGATTTTCCGAAAACTCAGAGAAATTTTCCGGGGTGATAATCACCGGATATGCCGCTGAAAATCGTTGGAGAAAGGCACTCAGTCCTTTGGATGTTTTTCTGCGGCCTGATTTCACTTCAACGGCGTACAATGCACCATGGTATTGGTATATAAAATCAACCTCCAAGCCCTTTTCACGCCAATAGAACAGCTCTCCCGGAAGCTGCCGTAACTCTGCGCCCACCGCGTTTTCGAAAATTCGGCCCCGTTTTTCAGAATCGGATAAAACCTGCGGGCTTTCATTCATCGCAAAAAGAGCCGGACAGGCAATGAGAATTTTAGGACTCGATCCCCGGGTCAGGTGGCTTTTTTTTGAATACTTTTCCAACGAATGAATGAGAAACGCCCCGGAATATAGCTCGACATAATATTTGATCAGGTCGGTATTCCCCTTGTCCTGAAGCTGCCCGAGCAGTTTTGTGTAACTGATTTCTTGTGCCGCATGGCGGCACAGAATCTCGAAGGCCTGTCGAAACAGAGCGGGGTTGCCCACTTTTCGATTCAGCAGAATATCCTTCCCGATCACCGATTCAACGATGGAATTCTTCAGATAGCTGTACCAGCGGTCAAAATCACTTTCATAGGCCACGGCGCCTGGATAGCCCCCGTAAGTCAAGTACCTGTCAAGGTCATAATCAAAGGCCTCCTTCAGCTCATGAAAGGTCCAATGCTGGATTTTCAGAAGCTCGAACCGGCCCGCGAGGCTTTCCGTCAACCCTTGTTGCATCTGTAAGGAACTTGACCCCAAAACAACCACCCGGAGGGCATCGGGCGCCTTATCCCACAAGGATTTCAAGGTCTCGGACCAGTTGGGGACCTTCTGTACCTCATCGATGACAAGAAGCGCTTTTTTTTCCAAAGTGATAGCCTTCTGCCATTGTTCCAAAAGCCACGTTCGGTCCGTGCTCAAAAGATCGTCTGCATTGGCATAGTGGCTGGCGCAAGGATACCGGTTGAGGAGCTGCTTGATTCCTGTGGTTTTTCCCACCTGACGCGGCCCGACCAGCACCTGAATGCGGGGATCTTCCTCATTCAACCGCTGTTCAAGGTGAGATACAAATGATCGTTCGTATGTTATTGCCATGGGAAAACCATACATCTTTTTGCAAGACGTGTCTATTGTTTTTAATAGACCAGTCTTGCAAAATGGAAATGTCTTTGGGATTGTCAATTACATAGGTACTGCCATCAGATGAAGATTCCCTTCTTCCTGAAAGATGCGGTTTGGGGGATCAAGATATGGGTTAGAGGTTTTCCCGGGCATTTTTCTGAAGTTTTAATCCTGTTTTATATGGATCATCTTGATCCGAACCAGGTGTTCAAATCGAGATTAAATCCTATCTTTTCCGTTTGCTCTATCTTCGGCAAAAGGGCTGGAAGGAGTACCTTGCATTATAGGTTATTTCCATCATGTTTTATTTAAGCCTTGCCCTCTGCATAATTTTTTTCCGTATTATGCCGCTGCTTACGAACAATGATAATTAACCGGGTTTTACCGCTGAAAAAACCACACAGAGATACTTTTTTGAGCCCATTAATTTGGGTGCAAAAATGTAATATTGATTGATTTATCAATAATTATATGATGTAAGAAAAACGTTGTTTCTTTTAGAACCTACTGATACCAAAATCCGTCAGGTATTGTCCGGTTAACTTTACGTCTTATTTCTCAAATAATTTTATTTAATACACAATTTCATTATGTTATTAAGTATATAATTAATCGTGGCTTTTTATTAACCCGCCGCATGACCTGAAATTACCGCCATCGGCATAATATATATGTTAAGTTTATAAATCCATGAAGATAATTATCAGCATAATAATCGGGCTATGCATATTATTTTGGATATTACAAAAAGTAAGTGACAGAACCTATAAGCCCACAAAATTGGAACTAATCGAAGGTCTTGAAAAGATAATTGATGGCTCGATTGAACATTCACATTTAGATGAATTGTGCTGTGTTAAAATTGCATATGATCCATTATTAGAAAATATCCGGGAGAGGCTAAATGATATCCTTGACGACCCTATGGCAATGAATCATCCACATAGCAAAACAATGGGTGTCGATCTGAACGAAGAGGGCAAGGGTTTGGTGCAAAATTTGATTAATGATATAAAACCGGAAACTTAACATCTGGCTGCACGGGATTCGGGCCAAAAAGCGGCCCTCTCCCGTGAGCCAAAGCGTTAGTAGCTTTGCACATCATCATCGCAGTATTAGGGCAATTTGTTTTATAAACTCACCAAAAGTTGGGATCAAAGAATGGCTGCATCAACATACATAGTGCATTTTTTCAACGACGAAACAAACCTGTTTAAAACCGTCACAATGTATCCTGATCATGAGCGAGATAGCATCTACAAAAGGATCGTGGGCAATGCACAGTGGAATTGCTGGCGGTACTATGAAATAAATCGGAAAAATTACATGGCATGCCGCGTGGCTGTTGAGAGCATGATGTATCATGATTTCACGTCACAGTATTGGGCGCTGAAATTCAAGCATCCCGTATATTTTGATACACTATACGAGAATTCTTTGAAACGCGTAGAAGCTGAAATACACACAACAGCTGCTGAATACAGCACAAAATGCCTTGTTGTTGCTCTCGATGCTCTTCCTGATTCCTGCAATATCACCTTTACCGTCAATGATAGCTTTCGGTCCTATAAGAGTCGACTCAAAAGCGATGGTCTGCCATATCATTTCATAAGCGAAAAGTTGGTCAATATCTCCGATTATGGAAAAATATTTCCAATCACTGAATTGCATGAAATCCAGCGGAAATATACGCATGTAGAGGGCTTAAAATTTGAAATTCAAAATTGGGATCCCACAGCATGCACCGAATTTATTGAAAACAATTTAACAAAGAATTCTGAAGTATGCAGGATTTATCCCTAAAGGGTACGATGAAGTCGTAGGGTAAATCCGTTGACTCTGCCCTAAAAAAATAGAGAACATGTCAATTGTTTTTTACTAACCATCGGTTTTCAGTGGATAGCCTACGGCTACGCACTGAAACCAACGTGAGTAATATTAAAAAAATGTACTTCATTTTAATCATAGTAGTTTCGGCGCTGCTTTTCCCGGCAAAAGCTTTTGCAAATTCAATGGGCCCCATTCTCCCATTGGTTTCCATTTTTGGATGGTTCGCAATGCCACTGATAGTAATAATTGAAGGGCTATACTACAAAGACAAAAAAATCATCAAGCCTTTCAAATTATCGTT
>Ga0180732_1002148_pt1 | contig 10901 bp, 21 predicted proteins | sample KR11_01MetaG_FD_148674 | JGI IMG/M metagenome (GOLD analysis project Ga0180732, IMG submission 148674) | Groundwater microbial communities from the Olkiluoto Island deep subsurface site, Finland - KR11_0.1 MetaG | ecosystem: Environmental > Aquatic > Deep subsurface > Groundwater | place...
TTTATGGCACCAAGCGGCCCGGTGGAAATGCCGAAGGGTTTTTTTGATACGAAAGAGGGCGAAAACTGGATGCACACCGATGATTATGAAAAAAAACTCAAAGACATGATAGAAAAGCATGGTGGGCTTTAAGGTGACAATATAGGGAGGCGGTATGAGCCATTTCATAACTGAGCTTGACTTCCGAATGAAAGATGAAAGCGATAGTGTTTATATCCTAAACAGTCCCCTGGTTTATTATTCCAGCTATCTTAAGAAGAAGGGCTTTTCTCCGCTGATTCACGCTCCCAAGGAGTTCAATACCGACCTGGCTAGCGTCCCGAGGGTTCCAATTATATTTGCAATGTGGGGGGGGAGAGCACACCGGGAAGCCGTAATTCACGATTTGTTGTTCCGTAGCGACTCAAACCCAACCGTTAGTTTTTCTGTAGCTAATTGGGTATTTCTGGAAGCTATGGAAAGCAGAGGAAAGCCGTTTTATATTCGCCACCCCATGTATGCCGGTGTCTGTATAGGGTCATATCCATATTATCACAAGCGGCTTGTCGGGGATAAGTTGTAACGTAAAGGTGAGATGCGGCGTACCGCACTGGTTTAATGTGCTAACTGTCTTCCGTCGTCTCAAGCGGGTTAATATATTGCAATTTTATAGTAGTAAATTCCTTTCCTAAGCCGTTGCCTATGAAATTCATCAAGTATCTTTTTATTGTTCCATTTTCCCGGCGGAACAAGCGCATAGGAACAACTCGTCTCTGTGTCATTAAGAACAGTCCACCACGAATCACCATATTTTTTTACTATTTTCTTTAATAATCTTCGCTTCATATCTATCACCTAACGTTAAGCTCACCAGTGCGCGGAAGGTAGATGCTAAAGCGCCTCGCGGCTCCGCATCTGGTGAAGTGATTTGTTATGCCGAACAGTTTGAGTTGTGCCCACAAAAAGAACACGGTTCTTCCGTGTCCGGCCCTGTCCTATATTTACAAACCCAACATGGGAACGCAAAGCTAATGGCATCATCATCAAGTTCAAATTTGTCCTTCTCAACATCGACACTATTTAAAATGGCAATCACTTCGTCTCTATTCATGATTATTTTCCTATGGCATAACGCAGAGCTAACCTGCTGCCCTACGATTGTTTACCTGTCCGCGATTTTCTCGCAGTCAGGTTCGGTGGTTTGTTATGCGCCGTGTATTTCAGTGTCACTTAGGTATCTCAATGGATACCAGCTCAAAGGGCTGAATACACTTTCCCCTTCCTCTGGTTAGCTTCGGCAAAATAGTTTTATCTATTTGACGCATAACGTAGAATTAAGCGGCGGCATACTTTTCGCCGTCCGAGTTTAATGACAGGTTATGGAACAGAGCTTTCGCCTCATCTTCAGCGGTCTTTAACGGCTGGTGGGACGGGTTTTTATACACCCGCCCCTGCCGCTGTTATCTTGATACGTCGATTTTTTTAATATAGTCCCAGCCATCTGGGATAAAACGATCAGCCCACCAAAATTTATTATATGTCTGCTTTACGGCAATCGTTTTGTTTATATCAAGAGCTTGGCCCATTATATCCTCAGCTTTGCCTGGTAATACCTTTTGGACGGCATCTCTAACCGATTCTATTCTTGCTACTTCTGCCGGAAAAGAAATAAATGGCAGCGCCCACAAAAGCCCCAATATGCTTAAAATTAACAAAACAATGATAGTCTCTATTACTGTAAAACCTTTCATTTTAACCTCCAATTTATTTCAGCTTCCCGTTGGCCTTTAGCTCGTTAATTATATCCGATACTGTTAGATATTTGTAGGGCGTTAGTGGCCTGTAAGACCTGTCTATATAATCTTCTTCGTTAATGTCCGACAAAAACACTGTATCGCCATGCTGTGTCAGCCATATCCAGCGACCGCCTACAAACGCCTGGGCCTGGGCATGGTCAACCGCCGGATCCGCGGTATGGCTAATCACGATCCGGACAGGATATTTCATTTCAAGCGACACCCCAACCGCCTGATAAAGCGACCGGGGAACGCATGATGGGCGTACATAATCTTTTGTCCCGGCGCACCCCATTAGAAGGATACCGACAACAGCAACAGCAAGGCAAACAGCCGAAATTGTGAGGCAATGAGATTTTGGAACGAATGAGGTACGAGTTTTGCCATCACAAGTGCTGAAATTACTGCGTTTTTTGGTGGAGGCGGTCATTGTTCCTCCTCCATCTGTATCGTAATACATAATAACCCCCATATTGTTTGATAAATCTATGCGTCCTTCCAGTGCCTTCCGTTTCGTATTCCACTCACTGTCCATTGCGACACATTGTACAACCCCGCTATCTCGACATTTCGTAGCGTTGTTGTCCTGATAAGTTCCTTGATGGTTTTGGCAAGCTCCGACGTCATTGGTGCTCTGCGGCTATTGTGTTTTTTACGATCTGCCATGTTTTCCAGTTGCGTTCCAGCGTAAATATGATCCGGCCTGATACACGCCCTATTCCCGCACTTGTGGCAAACATGAAGGCCCTTGGGTATAGTGCCGTGTATTTTCTCATATACCAGTCTTGCCGCTGAAACAGATGTTCCGTTTATTTTTGCTTGTGGATACCCGTCTTTATCTTGATGGCGATTGACACAATAGAAGCATCCGTTCTTATCGATTTCAAAACTTAAAACTGTTGGTACTGGCATCTTTCCTCCTGTAATTTTGGGAAATAAAAACGCCAAGGTGTTCCCCGCTTCACAGGAAGCGTCTATGCCCTTGCGGAACATAGCACCTTGGCGTACATGGTTGATATTGTTGTCCTGTGAATATGGGAAATTCATCTACTCTTCTTGTATAATAGAACATGGTTGTTTGTCAAACTATTTTTTATCCCGTAAGGGTTTAACTCGTGCACGGTTCGTGCCTATGTTGGTTTTGTTAATATTCTAACTTCCACCTGTGCTATTTCGCCGTCGCCCCTTTCTGTTGACGACTTCCCGCCATCAGGAAAGCATATCTCAACACAAAATCTCTTACTATATATATGTCTAAATTCACCGCGTTTCTTATCGTGCCAAGCCCACATGATCTGTTTCATCCTTCCCCCCTATCTCTTGTGCACTGGTCGTGCCAAAATTATGGTTCAAAATCATCACCGTAATAATCATCAAGGCTGTCAATTCTCTCAAACCAACAATCTAAACATTTGATTATTATTGCATCCATCAACTCTTCTTCTATGTGTGCCGTATTTTGACTACACCGTGAACAATAATCGTCCGTTATAATTCGCACCCTTCCCCCCTATCTCTTTAATGTCCACCACCCGCCTATTTTCCAGCGCCGAATCAGCTGACGGCGTTATCATCCGGTGGGTGTATCTCATGGTCATTTTTATGGTCTTGTGTCCCAATATCTGCATTACGGTTTCAATTGGGACGCCCTTGTCTAATAACTGGCAGGCAAGGGAATGCCGCATAGCGTTTTGAAGCTTGCAGTATATCCCAGCCGTCTTTTCAGCACCTCGCCAGGTAGCGTTGATATTTTTGTTGGTATATGGTTTTCCATCAGGGCGGACGAACACATAAGATACAGAAGTATTTTGCTTAGCGTTATCCAAGATTCTTCGTCCATTTGTTGTAAGTATAAGGCTCCTTTCATCGCCTGTTTTGGTTCCTTTCAGGGCGTTCTCGCTAAACGCCCTCTTGATTAATACCCTGCCGTCCTTGATGCAGTCCCATTGAATCGCCCGAACCTCCTGAGTACGAAGTCCGAACTCCATCCCGAACTCGAATATAGGCCTGTGGCGCTCTGGAATCGCGTCTAAGAGCTTATCCTGTTGTTCAAGGGTAAGGTACTCAACCACTTTCTTTTCGCTGCTACGGGTCAGTACGGGAAACGGTGGCACCCTGAATATGTCCTCTCTGCGGTATAAATCCCTTAGCATGGTTCTGAGGGTGCTCATTACCTTGTACCCGATCTCGTTTGTGTGTCGGTCAAGCAGCAGGTCGTACAGGTCTTGCATGTCGCCGTGTTTGAGCTTCCTAACGTCCTTTTTCCCGATCAATGGTATTATGTATTTATACACCGCCGTTGAGTACATTTGGAGCGTTTTCTTGCTCACCCTCCTACCGGCAGATATTAACCATGCGGGGGCTTTCCTTTCGACAAGAACCGGGGAGTCTGCTTGCCAGTTGGCGGGGTCAAGCTCCTCCCGGTCAATCTGTTGTTGGGCCACCCCCAGGTATTTTTCCCCCCTTGCTTTCGTAAAGAATGGCTGAAATGTATCGCAGTCAACCGAAAGCCTGCGATGCCCTCCCTTCCAATAAATGACAATCCGCCATCGCTTGCCGTATGGCTGAACCGATCCCCCCATGAATTCACCCCCATTTTTTGGGGCTATAACATATATATTAGAGGGGTTCAACTTGATTGTTCCAGCGCGGCGTTAGGTGTAAAATATTTACAAACAAAAACACCTGTATCACTCATTAAAAGAGCAAGGGCGCGGTGTTTGTATATCGGGTATGGCTTTCCGCTGATACTTTTGCGACAACAAAGTTGACGGTTATGAGATACAGCAAAGTTACACCGTTCGCATTCCGACCCGCCGTTTGCTTTTGCCCTGCATTTTTGTAGCATTTATTCACCTAACGGTTAGCTCACCAGTGCGCGAAAGGTAGATGCTAAAGCGCCTCGCTTCTCCGCATCTGGTGAAGTGGTTTGGTTATCCCCTATTTTGGTCTACCTCCGCATTTTTCTCTTAACCCTTCACAACCCTTGCAAGGATCTTTACCGCTGTTAATAAGCCCCATCACAACTTGCCCACCCAACAAACACGGTTTAGGCACATAGCCTTGGCCTTTTGCCATATCCAGTAAAATATCATCATCATCTGGCTTTTCTTGATGAAAATAATGTGGTTTCATATAAAATACTCCTTCCCTATAAATGGATAACGTTAAAGTCACCGTTTGTTATGCTCGATACCACACCCTGTAATACCTGCCAGGCCCATCTTGGTAATTAAGTGTTTCTATGCTGATAATTGACACAGCAGATATTTTACTTTTTTGAATATCATTAACACTAAAAAAATCTTTAAAATATACCATTTATCCTCCAAGCATAACGTGGAGCTAACCTGCTGCCCCACTGTCTGTTTGTTTCTCCGCGGTTTTCTCGCAGTCAGGTTCAGTGAATTGTTATGCGCCGTGTATTTCAGGGTCACTTAGGTATCTCAATGGATACCAGCTCAAAGGGCTGAATACACTTTCCCCTTCCTCTGGTTAGCTTCGGCAAAATAGTTTTATCTATTTGACGCAAATAGCTCACCTGCCCGGACTCGGTTTCACGCTTTCCGATTGCTGATGCCGGTCAGGTGGAGCGGTTGGTTATCTGTTTCTATGTCGTTTGAAAATATCGGGATTTCGCAACCAGCAAAACGAGCAGCGCGGATGGTCATTTTTCTACGCTGTTCTTCGGTTGAATCCGGTGGCCATACAAATTCCGCTATTATCCCTTTGGCTTCTTCCAGGTCTTCACTAAGTTGAGTTATTTTTATTGCTCGTCTATCTATTAAACTTAAACCGCTTTTCATAATGTCCTCCATATAACGCTGAATTAAGCGGCGGCATAATAATAATCACACTGTCCGCAATTTGGACCCGCCGGGGCATATTCACATTTCAGTTTATAATGGCACGATTTTAGCCGTCCGCTTGAATGCCGGGTTAGGTTACGATTGTGTAAAGATACTATATATTCCGCAAGTTCCCTATCAATCGCCCCTTCGTGCAAAACTTCTTCCCCCGTCACGGTAAAAATCATTCTACACCAACAGTGGTTTCCAACAGGACATATTCTTAATTCCCATTTAGTCTCGTCAAATCTCATAAGTCACCTAACCATTGATTATCAGGTAGATTTGCCCTGATAATTATTATGCCTATCACGGTAGATGATTCCCTGACCAGCGCGGCCCGTGTTCTTTTTCTAAGTGACATCTTGGACAAAGCCATCTAACGTTATCCATTGTGTCTCCTCCGCCAGCCCCGTATCCTTTGATATGGGCTACATGACCATGACGATACCAGTTAAACTCTGTCCCCCAATCTTGCAGAGGGGTGTGAAGGTGGCAAATGTCGCACCGCCCATGCGATCTTTTAGCGACAGCCTGCCGAAACAGTTGCTTTGCCCTTCCATGCAGGCGGATCGGTTTTTCTTTTAGGCACGGATTCAAAACATCACCGCCACAAGCTGCCGCAACCACTGAAGCGGATGGTTGTCTATGTCCACTATCACAGGCTTGGGTTTCAGCATGGCCTCAACCTCTTTTACGCACTCGTCGATTATTTTTTTAAATTCGTCGGTCATCTCGCCCTCCACTTTCTTCATCCGTTTTCTCTAAAAATTGCGACCCCTGCGGAGGTTGCCGCCCTTTGTCCGCCGTTTAATCCAACGGGCAGGGGCCGCAATTCGGGTTGACTCCATTCTTGAAACGAAGCGCAGCGGAAGTTTTTCCGACACTTCTTACAGGCCTCTACCGCTTTTTTGCACTCATGGTTTTTCTTTGTTTTGCAAACCATAAAGATCATTCCTTCTCTGCCTTCTTCGGCGGGGGAATGTAAATCTCGTATTCGGTTGCTGCCCACCGGCATATTCGTTCAACGTATGATGTTTCTGCGCTGAAGAAATCTACGGTTGATAGCTTCGTTGTTGTCCCGCCGATTATCTTTCCCGGCTCAATCTTGCTTTCTATCGGGTTAAATTCCAGTTTTAAATCTTCGTGCATATCCTCTGTATTATCATGCCCGAAATAGTCAGCCAGGATGGGCAGGACAACTCCAAAATAATACCGATTCTGTTCGTTTGACCGCTTTGATTTGTGCTTTCTAATGGTGATGTCAAGTTTTGTTCCGTCCTTGAATGTGGCTACCCAGCGGGCTATCGCCTTCTTTTCATGGTCAAACAGTTTCAGCTTTTTATTGACAACATCGCCTTCAAAAATTGGGATTGGTTGTTTCATGCCTTCATTTCCTTCAACTGCTTAATCATCGCGGCCAACTCATAACAAAATCTTTCCAGCTCTTCGGCAAGGCGGGATATGTAGGCTTCGTCACGGTAATTGCGGATGCACAGCACCGGCAGGCCGGAACAGTAGCTTTGGAAATCCCACCATTCACGCTTACAGACGTATAGCCCGCCCTGCACCTGGGGGACATGGCTTGCAATCATTTTGTTATCTTTGAGCCTGTCATACTGTATGGTAAATTTAGCATCCTTGGTTTCAAACCCGCCGTTGGGATCACACAGGGCGTCGGGGGACGCTCCGACCATCCGTTTTTCATCCTTGTAAACAAATCCGACTTGGTAAACGTCGAGATCCTCATGTTTCATGGCATAAACGTTGCGGGATTCGGCCTCCAACTCTTTCCCCTTTTTCATCCGGTACGACATGAAATTTTCTTCGCTTCTGCCGGATACCGCTTCGCAGGCAAGCTCTTTCATGTATTCTGTTCGTGTATCCGACACCTTTCCGGTAGCCGTTAGTATCTTGCCGAAGTTCGAGGCCGTGGGGATTCCAAGGCGGCAAGCGGCCCATTGGGGCGTACCCTGCTGGCAATCGACGATTATCATTTGTCGTCGTCTCCCGGCTGTTTTTCTGCCTTTTCCAGTTCCTTCTTTCGGTTCACCACCATCGCCCGAATTTTGGCCGCGTCCTTTTCTTTCAGTTCTTTGAGCATCGCGTCTTTATTCGCAGGCCACCAGGGAATAATGTCTTCAGCTTTTTGCGCGGCCTCACAAACCTCTTTTGCCTCGATCTCCCATTTCTCAAGCGGGGTTATTTTGCCGTTTCCGGCACTGTTTCCGGGGTTCTCGTCATCCATTCCCTTGGCTGCAAGGCCGGTAATAGCAAGGAGCGTTAGCCGTTGAAAAAGCGTATTGGTTGAGGAGACGGCTTTCAATTCGTCTTTTCCCCCGCTGGTATCTGGTGGGCCTGTCATTGACGTTTTTTCGCTGTGTCCAAGTTCATGGGTGATAATACAGGTTGTTTTAACTGTGGCCTTATCGGGTTGCTCTGTATCCCATCGGTGATAAAACCCATGCGGCGACATCCCTTTTATGATAGCCTCAGCGATTTCTCCTAGAACAGCGTGATCCCACTCAACCGTCTGATTTTTTGAGTTCTGATAGCTAACGTGCTTTGTCTTCAGGATTTCAGGTGGGTTAGATTTAAATGCGGCCATTGCCTTAACATAGGCTTGTTTGGCTATATTTTTCTGATTACGCTCTGCCAAATCCATCATTTTTTCGACCTGTTCCGGCGTGAAATTTTTCTTCATGGCCTCAAAAATAATGGCGTTAGAATCAACCACTGCTGGCGGGTTCGGTGATTTGTCAAACTGCCCCCGCTTGTCTGTGACTATTAACGTCTGCGCTTCTTGTGGATTAGGCATTGCTTTCCTCTCTTTCCCTTACAGTGGCCACAAATTTGATTTCCATAATTTCTCCTTTTCCCTTTTTCGTTTATGTAAAAGACTGTGATATGCCCTGTTTTCACATATCACTAGATTTTCATTATTATCGTTTCCAGGGTTTCCGTCAAAATGGTGTATGACCGCATCGAATGGTAAGTTTTTTCCAAGGACATTTTCGGCTATAAAAACAGCGCGCAATACATATCCGTTATTTGCTCTATGATGACCATGCTTTAGTATTCTAGTCCTTCCGTCTGACCTTTGAGTAATTCCTCCCTTTCTGTTCCGCTTTCTTGTTTTATTATGGTGTCCTGAAATAAATCTTACCGGGAACCCTTTAATATGGGCGTATCTTTTATTTGTCCATTTTGCGACAGGGGAGAGACCGCCACATCCGCACTGGCAATAACCATACGGAATTTCAGTTTTTCTTTTCAATTCATACGGTGTTTGTGGCCCCATTTAAAGCTCCTTTGTTGCTTCGCTATATCCCTCGTTATATCCGCTATCGCGGCCATCTTCCCTTGCTTTTTCTAAACATTTCTCGCACGGTTCAACCGTAATTCCCCCCTTGATCTCTTTGGATTGATTACAAAGCCCATTTCCGCACGAACACCAGACTTCAAATTCTACCGAGGGCACGTTAAAGCTCCTCTGCCATTTTAATAACCTTTTCGGCTAGGTTTGATAGTTCCGCTTCGGCCCAAAGGACTATCCCTTGCGCCTTTTCGTCTTTTACATCCGGCGATATGATGGCAACCAAACCAAGCGCCCAGTTGCCCAGTTTTTCCTTATCCGGTTTCAAAGCCTCTTGCCTTGCCTTCTCAGCGGCTTCCTTGTCGGCCTTCTCCTTTGCTTCCCTTGCCTCGCGTTGAGCCTTTTCCGCTGCGGCCCCTTCAGCGGCGATCCGGGCGTTCTCTTTGGCCTGGACCTCGAAAATTTCCCGGTCTTTGCGCTCCTGTTCGGCTTTCTTGGCATCTTCCAGGGCTTTCTTTTCGGATTCGAGCCTGTCTTTGGCATCGTCAATTTTCTTTTGGGCTTCTGCCAATCGTGCAGACTCAACCGCCTGTTCCAGACGCACTCTTTCAAGGCGATCAATCTCGGTTTTTCGGGCGGCTTCTTCCTCGGCAAGACGCTTCTTTTCAGCTTCGTGTTTTTCCTTCGCTTCCAAAAGAACTTCGTCATATTTGGCATCATCCCATCCGGCAACCTCAAAGAATGGAAGGTATGGAAGGTGCTGACCGAACTCGGCAAGGCCCGCAATCCGCATGTCAATCTTCTCTTTCTCCTTGCGGTCGGCCTCGGCCTTGATTCGCTTCTGTTCGTTAGTGACCTTCTCCTCTTCCCGTTCTAAGTGGCCCTCAATCGGTTCCAACTTGCCGGTTATCCTCTTTGCCTCGGCGTCCACCACCTTGCCATAAGCCAAGGCGTCAGCTTTCAACTCCTTGCGCCGTTTTTCGACCTCAACCCGCTTTCCCTTCACCGTCATACGGGCAGAGTGAACGGCGTCAAACTGTTCCTTGTCTTCAAGGTCTGTGATGTTCAGCGCCATGTAGATGCTTTCCATTTCCGCAATGGCGGCGTCCGTGATGTCGTAGGATACTATCGCATTTGGTTTTTTTGGCTCGATTTGCATTCCTTCCTCCTCATTTTATAATATTCAGAATGACACTCTCTATGGTGTGCATGAGAGCCTTTTATATAAAGATTGGACGGGCTATCATATTTTTTGCAAACCCAACATTTTCTCCACGAAGCATGTCCACTCGCCATATATGCCTTTTCTCTGAGATGTAGCAAAAGATGATATTTCTGATCTTCGCAAATTACTAATTTTGTATTATTTAGTTTTTTACCAAACGGGTGATGAATAACAGCATTTGTTGGCAAGGGTTTTCCCATAGCTCTCTCTGCGGAAATAATATGAGTTTTGACATATCCATTCTTTTCACTTCTTGGATGAGTTGGGTTCCTTTCAATTTTATAACCATCCTTTAGAACAATACGATTCTTTTTATTAGCGTGTCCGAATATAAAACGTTTTGGTTCACCTTTAACCCATCCATATTTGGAATGGTTTTGAATTGAAACTGGTGTAGTTCCTCCGCAACCGCAATGGCAATATCCGTATGGAGTGTCATTTTTTCTTTTCTCTGTCGAAATAATAGGACTTACATTTTGGGCATCGTCTAACGTCGGGCTTTCTTGGCGTCCACTCATAATTACACCTCTTGCATTTGATTGATGGTAGTTTTATCTTCATGCCTTTAATGTATTCCTTTCAAGTAAGTTTGTCAAGCTAAATTGTTATATCGTATTTAACAACTCCTGTTTCCATAATCCTCCTTCGCTTCTGCTTCGATCACATCTGAACGGTAAATCAGGTGGTGCTCTTTCATCCTTCGTCGTTGCTCCCCCGTGGTGAACTGGGACTCGTAA
>Ga0180732_1002149_pt1 | contig 10896 bp, 21 predicted proteins | sample KR11_01MetaG_FD_148674 | JGI IMG/M metagenome (GOLD analysis project Ga0180732, IMG submission 148674) | Groundwater microbial communities from the Olkiluoto Island deep subsurface site, Finland - KR11_0.1 MetaG | ecosystem: Environmental > Aquatic > Deep subsurface > Groundwater | place...
GCCACTATCAGCACGGGGCACTACCGGACGTACGGGACCAACGCCTACACGTTTCCCAGCCTGCTCAGGCTGGTGGACGAGGGCGCCACTTTCTTAAGCGACGGTGTGGCGGCCGGCGATTACCTGCTAATCGTCGGCGACAAGATGTATACGGTGACCTCGGTGGTTAATGAGACCACATTGGCGATTGCCGCCGTCACGGGGGCGATAAATGTTATCATTGCAGGCACGTACTATATCGGCCCGTTCCTCAACTATGATTGCTGGGACTCCGAGCAGAAGTACAAGACCACTAACACCATGACCGTCGAGGCCGAGTTCCTCAATGACGCCACGACTGCCGGATACCTCAAGACCTATTTTTTGGATTACTATGTTCAGCGGCGGCTGGTGGTGAAGTTCAGGACGTGGTTCAACGCCTGCGATTTGGAGGTCGGAGACTTTATCTTTGTGCTGGACGATTGCCTTCCGGCGAACAAGCGGCCGAAAACCGTTGACGCTCTGAATGGAGCGATAAACAACTCCACGATAACCGTCGTCGTGGTGACAGGCTACAAGTTTCGGATTAACGACTATATCCTGATAGACCATGAGATTATGAAGGTGACGAACGTTTCGGGCAACAACTTAACAGTGACCCGTAGCGTGGCGCAGACAACGGCAATGTCCCATCTGGATGCTGCGGTCGTCTATCGGATTGAGACCAAGTTTGAGGTGCTGGGGCTGAGAGTCATGCCGCAGTTAGAAGATGCGGCGATTGAGATAACCGCACGGGAAGTGCCGAGATGGTATCTGCCTGTCGGGCACTGGGCGCCGGACGCAATACCGACATATCAAGACGCCACGGATGCGCAACGGATACAATACGGGTTCTGGAGTTATGAGAACGGGCGGGTGCTATGGTACGATCCTGAGACTGAGATAAGCCATTGGGGGACATGAATAGATGAGCACAACCTATACGTTTACAGATGTAAAACGCATGACAGACGAAACTCCGACAAAGACGACGGATATAAACGTTGTTGCCGAGAACACGGACGAGCTGAAGGAGGACTTTGGGGTCGAGCATTCCGTTACTACCGGAGCGCACGGGGCGATAACCTGCACGGCCATTGATAAGAGCGGTGGGACGGGCTCGGTGGGGAGCGGGACAAAAAGGACATTGACTCCATTTGTTTATCTCGACGACACGAGTTCACCGGATACGGGACTGGTGGGGCTACAGCCGAGCGTGGACTTCGGGCCGACTGCGGACGAGATATGCTACTTCAATTTCAATGTGCCGGTGGACTGCGATGTTGCCGCTGACATAACGCTTAAGTTGGGATTCTGCATGTCCTCGGCCAATGCGGGCACGGTGGTCATGGCGATAGCCTATGATGTGGTGTCGGCCAGCGGCGATGTGACTCCGGCGGCGAACACAGGCACAGATACGGTGACGATTGACCCCTCGGATACGGCTGAGATACTGGAATACGACACGAGTCTGGCCGTGGCGAATGCCCATATAACAGCATTGACGCAATTGATTGGGGTCGAGCTGTATCGAGATGCAGACCACGCCTCGGACACGCATACAGGCGACTTTAGATTGATTTCTTTGGAACTGCAATATACAACGAGCGATTAGAGAGGGGTGACATGATATGCCTATAGGAGGCGGTTCGCTTAATACCGTTAAGCAGAAATTAACTGCACCGGCCTGGAATCAGGACACGGATAGTCAGGAAGCCGTCCGAGAAGCCGTGGATGTAATTGACGGCTTCCATGATGTGCCGACTGCCGATGTTGGGACGAATGCACAAGTGCGGGATGTGGTGGGGAACAAAACCGATGCCGCAGTGACCACGGTGGGGACAACAAAATCCCTTATGGCTTACCTAAAAGGATTGGTAAGCTGGGGGGGGCTTGGAATAACGGCCAAAGACCGTTCTCTTTTGGGATCTGGGGCGTTCAAGGGTTTTCAGGACTACTTCGGGGACGGCGGCACGGCCAATGTTGCCAAAAGTGCATATTGGACAGAAGAAACAGTCGGTGCTTCCCCTGGAACCGTTACTATTGTTAGTACTACAGCAAGTCTCCCAGCACATCTTTCTTTATATAGCGGTGCAGATAATAGTGATTCTGCCAAAATCCATAGCGATAATAAATATAAAATTTCCCCCTTCGAGAGTGATATTACAACAGTTCACTTAAGATTCCGAGGAAGGATAACGGTTATTTCTGCTGCGGCAGCTGAATTTACTTTGGGCTTGGTTAATACAGATAACACGCATTATGCAATGATAAATTCGTCTGCCTCTGGGCCTGCATATCTCTCGAAAGATGGAACAACACAACAAGCAACTACGGCTGCCGCCGACATCGCACAAAACACATGGTACACTTTTGAGATTAGGTGGACTGAAACGGCAGTGGCGTTTTTTGTAAATGATGTATTGAAAGCTACGCATAGTACTTATTTTCCATTAGCGCCCTGTTTTGTCACTTTACTTGCTCGCCGGGCAACGGTCAGTACTAACGTAGATATTCAATGGGTGCAATTGTGGGGCGAATAAGGAGAGACTCATGAGAGAAGCATATACATTCAGAGACCAAAACATGCGGGGGCTTCCCGATTTTGTGGCCACCGTTCAGGTCTTTGCCACCGCAAAGGGGCTGGACTTAGAGGATGCTGAATACTCTTGGGACGGAAAAGAATATAGGGTGGTATTTAAGCCAGGGATTGTGCTCAATACAACAACCCAGACAGCATTGCAAACAACACTAATTCGGCCTGCGCTGGTTAAGGAGCTTGTGGCAAATAAGCTCGTGGAGAAAATACTGCAATGACCAAACTCTCGGCAAATTTCACCACGACGGAGCTCTGCGTCTCTGCCGATTTCCCTGAGCTGGCGGCTAAGATTGTGCCGACTGAGGAGCAGTTGCAGCGGGCGGAGGTTCTCGCTCAAAGCTGCCTGCAGCCTCTGCGGGACGAGTTCGGCCCGCTCATTGTCCTCTCCTGGCTGCGCTCGCCAGCCCTGAACAGAAAGGTGGGGGGCAGCCCCACTACTGACCACATTCTCGGCTCAGCGGCAGACATATACAGCGCAAAGTGGCAGCACTACAATATCTGGGAGTTTGCTATCGGGGCGTGCCTGCCCTATCGGCAGGTCATTCTTTACCCAGACGATGGATTCGTCCACGTCTCTATTAACATCCCTGGGCGAGAGACCAAGCACGAGGCAATGATAAAAGAGAGCAGCGAATGGTATGTCCATGCCTTCCGGGGGGGCGCAAGCCGGATCGGAAAATTTCTCACGCTCTCTGGGGCGCAGGTAGAGCGAATGGTGAAGGCGCACAAATGCTGAGGCGGATTCTGCTCTACCTGATATTGGCATTATGTGGCACGGTTGCCGTGCAGCAATATTTACTTCACCGGCGAGCGGAGAAAATCAGCGGTCTGAGTCAACAGATTGTTGACTCAGAGAAGCGGCTGCCGGAGACGATAACTATCACGGACACCAAAATTGTCACGAAATACCAGACTGGCAAGACAGTAAATCAGTGGAAAGTTCCGGCTGGTTACGTCCGGTTTGAGATCGGAGACTACCGCCGAGCCGTGGAGGATTTGGGGGAATTGAGGGCAAAGTTCGACTCGGTGAAGGCGTTGCCGGAGAAATCCCAGCCGGACACCGTGACTATTGTCCGAGAGATAGAGAAAAAGGAACGATTGCTAAGGCAGCCCGATTCATTCGTTACGATTCAGCGGTCTGGTTTCCACCTTGCCCTGTTCGCTGGAATAGGATACTCAGGACACGTCCAGCCAATTTTAGGGGCTCAGATTTTGTTCTGGCAGCGATATTTTTCAGGAATCGGGGTCTCAACTGAGTCATGTGGGGTTTTGGTTGGCAGGAGAATGGGCGACTTGATTCCGCTGACAAAAAATCTCAGCCTGGGAGTGATGGGTGGGATAAAATACGAGGGTGGACTGGTAATCATGCCCGCCGCTTTGGTGAATTTGTAAGTTTTCTTTCTCTTGACAAACAAGAAACAATAGATTATATTTAACTGTGTCATTCGGATACTATTATTTTAAGGGGCGACCGCTCTGGTTCCGCGAGGACCAGAAACCTCTATCCGAGGTGACACGCGGTCGCTTTTTGTTGGGAGAACATTATGTTAACTAAATTTTGCACTAAATGTAAACGTGAATTGCCTGCCACAAAAGAATACTTTCATCGAAAATGCACTTCAAAAGATGGGTTTCTTTCTAACTGTAAAATTTGCAGAAGAGGATTTTATGAAAATCATAGAGAACAAATAAAAGCTTACCGTGAAATACACAAAGAGGAGAAAAAAATATATCAAAAAATCTATCGTGAAAATCATAGAGAACAAATAAGGGCTCATCGAGAAACACATAAAGAACAAAGAAATAATTACAGTAAGCTTTATTATATGAATCACAAAAAGGAGATGAATATTAAACATACGCTTTATTATATATCTCATAAAAAAGAATATAAAGAAATGAAATATAGAAGAAGAGCACGCGAACAAGTAACTCTCAATATCAACTTTTCCCTTAATGGTTGGCTTAACATACAATCAAAACCATTGCATTGTTATCTCTGTGGTAAGCTTATTCGGAAAAATCAGAAATATCATATTGATCATAGAATTCCCTTATCGCGTGGCGGTTCTCATGTTCCCTGGAATCTCGGCCTTACTCACGATAAGTGCAATTTCTCTAAACATACTAAGACACCTTGGGAATATGCACCACAGAGATTTCAACCTGAACTTCCTCTATAGAAAGATAAGTAATTGGCCCGCCAGACCTGCTTCCTCTGCTGCGGAACACCGAGGGGACGCTCGGCATTGGGCTGGGTTATGGCGGCGGGCTGAGGATTTGGGCTGGAGGGATCGTGGATTTGCAAATCACGGAAGATTCATCGGGGTTGACACCCTCTCCAAATGGAGGGGATTTTTTTTGCCTATTTCTGAAAATATTTTTTCCCCTGCGCCAAACTTTTTTTCAAAAAAAGTGAAAATAATTGCATTTTTCTATTGACAACATAGGCACATGGTAGTATATTATTAACAAGAAAAGGAAAGCAGCTCTCTACCAATCGGAACGCAATAAGCCAGTAGGAAAGCCGCTGGCTCTAATAAGAGGAGGAGGACAATGAGACATGAAATACTGATATACGATGACCTGGTGCGAGAGGGTCGGCTTGACAAGGGCAAGCTACTAACTGCGGGTCGAGCACGTGAAGAATGCCCCTGGGCCAGTGTGGTCGTCCCTGTCGAGGGGGGATATGGAGCATGGGAGAGTGAAGACGAATACAAGACTTGGAAACGGCAGATATAGGGATTAGGAGCCGGTGGGAATCCGGTGCGGGGGGCTACGGCCCCCATTCCCACTAAACAAGAGGAGGGGAAGAGATGACAACCAATAGCTGGAGAATTCAGGGGACGCACGCAGAGGAAACAAGGGCAGTGAAGCAAGCATTGAGTGCCGCCGGTATCCGACCGCTGAGGGTGGGGCACGGGACAGGCACAGCATGGGGCTGGCTACACATCAGGATAGAACATTATAGGGACATGAACCGAGCCATTGAGGTAGCCCTGGCAGCAACGGGCCGGAAGGGCGACTATGACGGCAGGATTGGCGTTGACTGGAACGACAGGGATTAAGGCCGGTGGGAATCCGGTGCGGGGGGGCTGCGGCCTCCATTCCCAAAAGAGAACCTATTAAGAGGAGGAAGAGAAATGAAAGAGCAAGCGGGGCTGGTGGAGGAGAAAGAACGATGCATCCCGATAACGACCTCGAAGAATACAATCGCTCGGGCAAAAACGCTGTTCCGGGAGGACCCTGGCCTCACCTGGATAATCTGCGAGTACGATAACACGCTGGCCGGGCAGTACGAGGAACAGAAACATGGCGACCTCCTGATACACCGTAATGGCAAAGCGACTTATACGGATCATCATATGGAGAGAGCAAAAACATTCACCAAATCCCTGTATCTACTCCGTGGCACGCCGCCGGAGGAGGAAATCTGGCGCAGGTTTCGGGCCGCCGTGGCATACAGGGGCAGGAATGCCAAGCAGGTCCTCCTGGAGCTGATGGAGGTCTGGGAGCGGGAGAACAGAGCAGAGAGGGGGGCATGACAAAATGTCATGACATTTTGTCAGGTGCTAACATTTTCTTAGCACTTACCGACAAACGCAGTCACGCCAACGACTTTCGGCCGGAGCTTGCGGGGTTGGGGGTTGTCAAAGAGAAGGGGAGGGAAAATGATGAGCAAGAGGGTTTGGGGTGTATGTCCTAATTGTGGCTATTACGACGAGACTAGTATCGGTACATGGGGTTGCCAAGCCTGTCCGGTCTGCGGAGAATGGACAGAGCTTAAATGGGATCCCCCAGAGGATGTTAAAGAGGAGGGTTGAGAGATGCTCAGTTGGAAACTGACTAATGCCGATGGTAGGACCCTCAACGATACTATGTGGGGAGAGAACATAACCCACAGGGCTAGTGGAAAAGGAGGGAAGCCGTGCACACCTGGGGTAATCCATTATTACGCTGATCCACTCTTGGCAGTATTAATGCATCCGGTGCACGGCCAGTTTCAGGATCCCATATTGTGGGAAGGCGAAGCTGAAGAAGAGTTGGGCACTGACGGCCTGAAATGGTGGTGCAAAGAGTATAAAACCATTCGGCAAATTCCCTTACCAGAGATAAGCACGGCACAGAGGGTGAGGTTTGCAATTTTATGTTCACTGAACTTTCCGCAAACGCCAGCATATGCGACATGGGCGGAAAATTGGTTAACAGGTAGGGATAGAACTGTTTCCGCCGCCAACGCCGCCTACGATGCCGCCCGTGCCGCTTGTGTCGCCGCCTTCGCCGCCGCCCGCGCAGGGGGGGAAAACAATTGATTTTATTGTTTTAGCACATCGAGCTGTCGAGGAGGAGATAGCCTTAACTAAGGGGGGGGACTGAGAGTATGGAGAATGAAAGTTTAGTTGCCGCGCTGTCTTTTAGCGTAACCATTACGGCGGCAGCAATGGCGATCATCACGATAATCGCTCATGTAATTCGAGCGGCAAAAACACAATCCCAAAATGAGGAGGCGGAGAAATGACTATAGTGTATTTGGGAATTTAATGCTCCATTCGGCCTGGGTGCAGTAGCGATATGGGGAAGCGGTGGAGACGGAACGGCAGACAAAAGTAAGAGGAGGGTTGAGAGATGTATCTGAGGAACACGGTCCAGTTGAGGGACGGGAGAGTATTATATGTCTATTGGGCAAACAATAAGGGGAGGGGGCGGAATAACTGTACCTTAATTGTGTGCCCAAAATCACAGCCAAGAACGCCATTTTCGGACGGCATAAAAACCTACGATGCTAAAACGCAGACAGCTTCCTGGCTGAGTAATGTGAATCTATCCAAGCGGGTATTGTCTGAGTTGGGGCTACAAGAAGAAGATCTTGTGAATGAGGGTTGAGAGATAAATGTCTGTGGGGCCTCCGGCCCCCGGGCGCAATAACGAGAGGAGGAGCGATGGCTTGTATAGTGTGCAAAGAGACCATGTATCCGACGATAGATTACAACACTGGGTGGACATTCTGTACGCGCCACTGGGGAATGCTCAAAGAGAAATATGCGGCTAAAGACAAGCCGAATATGGCAACGTGGCTTAGAACAATAGCTGATGTCTTAGATAGGTGGGACGAGACTCGCCCAGATGGAAGGATGGCAATTCCAAGGGATTAAGAGCCGGTGGGAATCCGGTGCGGGGGTGGGGGTCGTCATCTAAGAAAAGGGGGATAAGATGAAAAAGATATCAAGAATCATTGGAATTGTAATCCTTGGGATATTAGTCTTGGCTAATTTTGGTAGTTTAATGTGTTATTTGTTGTCTCAAGGGGAACACACATTTCTTAGTATCTACACATCTTTTGTGGGTTTCGCCAGTGGACTACTGGCTGGTATTATATTGGGTCTCCCAATATCCATAATACTGTACCTGCTTGTTGCGTGGGGTGCCAGTATGCGCTAATAATAAATTCGGCCCCCGGGCGCAACACCTCGGCAATAAGACCGGGCGCCGAAAAAGCCGGGGCAAAAAAAGAGAGGGGGAGAGCATGAAAATCAGAGTACAAAAAGCTATTCTGGACAAGGCGGTCCAGAAGCTACGCAAAGTGGCCCCTGCACGGTCTAAAATACCGATACTCTCCAATGTGCTGATCAGTACAAGGGAGAGTGATTTGTTACTGGCGGCTACGGACTTAGAATCTTTTATTACCATCAGCATCGCCGCGGAGATAAAAGAGACCGGGTCCATAACTGTACGGGCAAAACAGCTCGCCGAATTGTTGAAGGGAATCCCGGATTTGCCGGTCACCATAACAGCAGAGGGCATTAAAATCTCTCTGGAAGTTAACGGCGGTCACTATACGCTGATGGGGTTTCCTGCCGGTGATTTCCCGGCCGTGCCCGTCCGGGCAAAGGGTGCAATTCTGGAGATAGACGGCAAAGAGCTTGTCGAAATGGTCCACAAAACAAGCTATGCGGTCTATACCAAAGATAAAACAAGACCAGCGCTGATGGGAGTTCTATTCAAGGCCGCAGGATCCCGGCTGACTTTAGGTGCTACTGACGGCCGGAGGTTGCCAATAGTGAGCAGAAATATCTCCCCGGTTTCCAAAGGTTTTCAGGCGATAGTATCTCCAAAGGCGTTATGTTCTTTAACGCGGCTGATTGTCGGAAAGGAAATGCTGAAGCAAGTAATTGTCGGGCAGGATCGGATCGAGTTTGATTTCGGGGAGTTGCACTTGTCTTCTCGGCTCATTGAGGGGGAATATCCGGTTTATGAAAATATGATCCCCAAAGAAAATCAGCGAAAGATGATCGCAGATAGGGGTCAACTAATTGCCGCGATAGAACGTGTTTCGGTTATGACCGATCCCGAACAAATCCCAGTTTGTTTCTCTGTGAGTAGAGGAATGCTCGACCTATCTACAAAAAATAACGGAGTAGGGGAAGCACGGGAACAATTGCCAGTCGAATATGAGCAGGACGATTTCACTGTTGGTTTCAGCAGCACTTTCATATTGGATCTGCTCAAGCATATGCCGAGCGATAAAGTCCTGTTTGAGTTGGATAGCCCGGCAAGCTGTGTCGTCATTCGGCCAACAATTCAACCGAAGGAAGAGGATTATCTTTGCCTCATCATGCCGATGAGGCTTGAGTAAAGGGAGGAAAAAGTATGATAGGGGAGGAGGGTGTGACCTTGTCGAAGAATACAGCGAACAAACTTATCACCTATGCGCCTGACGAACTCTACGATGCGGTGTGGGCGATCCACGCTCAGACGAAAGAGAGCCTGGCCGCATTGGGCCGAGAAGCGTTTAGGGGCCTCGTGGCTAAGAGATTAAGCAGAAAAAAAGTGAAAAAATAATACGAAAAGGGCAAAAAAACTCTTGACTTTTGAGATGAGCCATATTATATTTCTTTTGTGATCTTTGATCTCAAAATAACCTTGACCCTAAAGGACTTGCGAAAGGCCAGAAGAATGACCCTCCAAGAGATGAGCGAGAAAACAGGGTTGAGCCTCACGGTGATAGTTAAGACCGAAAAGGGAACGGCATATCCCAAGCGAGTCAACCGGCAGAAGATCGCCGAGGCTCTCGGAATTGACGAGACCAATTTCGACTTGCTCTGGGAAGCGGGCAGAATCAAGGCGTAGCTTACAATAAGCTGCGCCCTTTTTATTGGCCGAAAGGCCGTGGAAGATGAGACAAAGGAGACCCCATGCTCTGGAAACTAATCGAAACAAACGGCACCACCCATAATAATACTCAGTTAAAGCTTCGCCTACCCTGGGTGCGAGTCAATAGCACCCCGAACACGCACTGGCTCATTGCCGCTGCACGACTGATAGTGGAGTATGCCGGTGCCGAGTGGGTTCCCGTGGATGAGGGCTTGCCTGGTTACGGGGAGCTTGCTGTATTCAACACGCCAAGCGGCACAACCCGAACGATGGCGCTGTCGGATGTGTCTGTAATGGCAGTGCGAGAAAAGATAGGAGCAATACGATGAAGAGACTCTTTAAGCTGCGGAATGGGTTCACGGGCAAAGTGATTGTCTCTGGGCGCTATGAATCGCTGAAAGATTTAGTCGAGGCAAATAAGAGTTCGCTGAGGGGGGCTAATCTGGATGGGGCTAATCTGGATGGGGCTAATCTGGATGGGTGTTCGCTGGAGAGGGCTTCACTGAGGGGAGCCTCACTGAATTGGGCCTCACTGAGGGGGGCTTCACTAAGGGGGGTCTCACTGAGGGGGGCTTCACTAAGGGGGGCCTCACTGAATCGGGCCTCACTGAGGGGGGCTTCACTGGAGGGCATAACTGGCTATGCAAACAGCCATGCCATATTCGCCGAACTCGTCCGTCGCTGCCCCATGAAGACCTTTCCCTCTGCACAATGGAGCGCAATCGGCCAGATTGTTCTACACCAGCTGTGCTGGGACAGTATCAGGGAACGCTTCTCCGAGCAAGTGCCTGGCATATTCTCGGCATTGGCTCAACGGGGTTATGGTGAGTGGCTGGAGAAGTGGAACCAAATAACAAAACAAGGCTAACACAACTCAATCCTGCGCTGGCCGGATAGCTCCTCTGGCTGGCGCAGGGGGAGGGAATGATGCAAACGATAACACTGAAAAAAGAGGACTTGAAGCATCGCCCAGATATGGGTGAGGACTGGTATGAGTGGGCCGGTGGGACGGTTGAGGGAAATATAAGATGGGAAGAGTTTAATGTGATTATCACCCGCAGGGGCTACCTGGATTGCGGGGGCTACCTGTATTGCGGGGGCGACCTGTATTGCGGGGGCTACCTGTA